>Ga0315909_10001838_pt1 | contig 28034 bp, 45 predicted proteins | sample LakEriMetagenome_11_FD_203527 | JGI IMG/M metagenome (GOLD analysis project Ga0315909, IMG submission 203527) | Freshwater fungal communities from buoy surface, Lake Erie, Ohio, United States - Buoy 2 MA125 | ecosystem: Environmental > Aquatic > Freshwater > Lake | place: USA: Lake Erie, Ohio... | reverse complement strand
ATACATCCAACCGATATTGATAAGATACTCTCGGTTAATCTATTGTAGCTAACGGTTTGCAGATAAGCGAAGGCAAGGATTTAGAAAACGAAAATTTAATTTAAAAACAGAATTTAATATGAAAAACAAATCATCATTTTACCACAGCACCCTTGCTTTTGCTTATGTGCTGTTAGTTGCAGTGCTTTTTTGGGTAAGCATTAGTTGCGTTATTCAACGCTTCAAATGTCCACAAATGACAGAAACGCAACTATTTTTATACATACCGAAGTCTTTTGTGTGCGATTGGAAGCATTGCAACTAACTAATGGCTAACAGAATAAACACTACATTTATTTAATTAAATATGAACAATTTAACTGTAATACGCTACACTTTTTTACCATACTTTGCTGGATATTTTCAGAATGGTAATTGGTATAATTCAGATGGAAAGCAATTAAAAGAAAAGTATTATAACGGTAGGGTTTGCATAGATGAAAAAGGTAAGCGATACGGATTAGTAAAGTTAAGAAAGTTTGCAAATAGAGTAGAAATAATCGAAGAAACATTACCATTTTAAAATGAAGTGAAAAACCACACTAAAATATATTTAGACTATTTCGGTTTCACAACAGCCGACTTTATACCTTGTGAGTTATGCGGAGCAAAGGCGGTTGATATAAACCATATCGAGGCTCGTGGAATGGGAGGCTCTAAGAAAAAGGACGTTATCGAAAATTTACAAGCAGTTTGTAGGGGTTGCCATATAATGTATGGGGATAAGAAACAATACAAGGAAATGTTAAAAGAATTACACTTAAACTATATGAATGGCAAAGGTAAATATTAAACCGTTATCGGTAAACGAATGCTGGCAAGGTCGAAGATTTAAGACTGAAAAATACAAAAGTTACGAATTAGAATGTATCTATCTGTTACCTAATAACATAGATATAACTAACAAGCTAAACATTGAGTTTGGTATGAGTAGTAAGTTAAGCGATATTGACAACCCATTGAAACCTTTTTTGGATATATTGCAAAAGAAATACGGAATAAACGATAGGAATATAACAGAGTTAACGGTAAAGAAAACAGTAGTAACTAAAGGCAATGAATATATTTTTTTCTTTTTTTACTAAAAATGTTTTGTACTTAAAAGATTAATAACTACATTTATAACCACTAAAACAATAAGCAATGGGAAACAAGATAATAATAGATGAAGAGTCAGAATCTCAAAAGCTATACGAATGGATGCTATCTGATAAAAGAGAGCCAGCGCAAACATATTTTTCAAGCGGAGTTATTAGAAATATAGCAAAAGAAATTGAGTTAAGAGAGGAAATGTTTAAAAAAAGTTTGGATATTAAATAAATTGTGTATATTTGCACTAACTAAAAACTAAATAAAAATGAGCGACAAAGTATTTATTGGAAGCGGTAAGATTATCCCAACTAAGTTTGGCGAACTTACTAAAATTTCATTCTCTGAGAGTGATATTGATAAACTAAAGGCTAATCTTACAAACGGATGGGTTAACCTTGTTGTAAAAGAAAAGAAAGACAAAGTAGAGGGAAAGCCTACTCACTATTTAGAAGTGGATAACTGGAAGCCTAACACAGATAAAGATGGTAGCAAAAGCGTACCTCAGTTTCAACAAGCGGATGATTTAGATACCCCATTTTAATATTATTTAGAATCAATCTAAATAGAAATAAATAGAAACAATGGCAAGACCAAAAGGAATACCCAAAACGGGGGGGAAACAAAAAGGATATACTTCTGAGCCAGTAAAGAAGGCTCAGGAGTTATTCGTTTCTCTTTTAGAGGGCGAAGTGCCAAACCTACAAGAAGCGTTTGAGTATGTTAGGACAAATGACCCTGCGAAGTATTTAGATATTTACGCTAAATTTGCACAATTCTTTGCTCCTAAGAAAACAGAATTAAGTGGGTCTTTGGATTCAAAAGTAATTACAGTAAAACACCCAAAAGATGATAACGAGTGATAAATTAATGGATTTAGGCTTCGTGCCATTGATAGTTAATAAGACTATCGCATTTAGCATTAACGAGCGTTGTCAGGGAGTGTTAAGTGGAGGTGTATTCTTTTTCAAGTTAAAAGCTGATGGAGAGTACTTTCAAGCTAATAATGTTAATCATTTAAAGTGGTTATACAAAAGAGAGCATAAAGAAAAACTATGTACACAGTAGGAATCTATAAAATTACCAACCCAAGCGGTAAAGTTTATATAGGACAAAGCATAGAGATTGAAAAGAGGCTCTATAAATACAAGTCGGCTAATTGTAAAAAGCAGACTAAGATACTAAATTCTATTAAAAAATACGGATGGGACGCTCATTCATTTGAGATAATACATAAGTGTTTAGCAAGTGAACTAAACGATTTAGAGGTTTATTATATAAATAAATTTAATTCTCTAAATGATGGTCTTAATTTAGCTTATGGTGGACGTTCAAGTTTATTAACAGATGAACACAAGCAAAAGATAGCTAATTCGTTGAGAGGCAAAAAAAGACCTAATAGTGTAGTTGAAAAACAGAAAGCTACTATGGTTAATTTATATAGCAATAAGGTGTTTTCTGAAAAAGAGTTATTAGTATTTAGAGATTTAGCTAAAAATAATCCAAATTTCCTTTATTATAACAATAAGGTTGTATTAGATACCGCAACTGGCGTGTTCTATGATTCATTAAAAAGTGTTTCTAATTTATATGGATTAAACTATAATACACTCAAGGGTAGGTTAAATGGAAGTAAGATTAACAATACAAACTTTATCTATGCCTAATGTATAATGTAGAGTGGTGCAACTGGAAGTATTTAATAAACGAATCATTTATACCGCTTGTAGAGAATAAAGATAGATACTTAATTCTCTATGGTGGGCGTGGTTCGTCTAAGTCTGACTTTGCCGCTAAAAAAATGATTTATAGATGTTTAAGTGAGGACTTTTTCAGATGTATATTAGTAAGAAATACCTATTCATCAATAAAAGATAGTAGTTATCAGAACTTAAAAGATACTATCTACACATTAGGACTTCAAGACCTATTTGAATTTAAACTACAACCTTTAGAAATACATTGTAAAAATGGCAATATGTTCATTGCGAGAGGTTGCGATGATACAACTAAATTAAAGTCGATTAAAGATGCCTCTGCTGTATGGTATGAAGAAGATATACCAACAGAAAATGACTTTATTACTATAACAACCTCTATTCGAACTCAAAAAGCTGAGTATTTACAAGAGATTTTTAGTATTAATCCCGAAGTTGAGGGAGATTATAAAGACCACTGGTTTTATAAACGATTCTTTGGCGATAAAGTAGAGCGTAGTTTTAGTAGCGTTACACCGTTAAAGATAGATGATAACACAAGCGTAGATTTAACATATACAGTACACCATAGTTGGTATAAAGATAATAAATGGTTGCCTAATACATTTGTAGCGTTCTTAATGGACTTACAAATTAAGAATCCGTATTATTATACTATTTACTGTTTGGGGTACTGGGGGAATAAACAGTCGGGCGGTCTATTTTACAAGTTATTTGATAGGGCAAAAAATACAACTAATGTAATAGGTTACAATCCTGACTTAGCATTGCATTTAACATTCGATTTTAACGTCAATCCTTACATGACTGCTACGGTGTGGCAAATAGTCGGCAAGGTAGCTTATTGTATTGATGAAATAGCGTGTGCAAGTCCTTATAACAACACAAAGGGTATTTGTGATGAGTTTACACGTAGATACATGAGCCATAGTGCAGGATTATTTATTTATGGCGACCCAAGTGGTAAGAACGAGGATACACGAAGCGAAAAAGGACACAACGATTATAAGGTAATCGAATTACAGTTAAAAGATTATAGACCAGTTAGCAGGGTATTAAGTAAGCACCCCCCAGTAGTTGTACGTGGTAATTTTATTAATTCAGTATTTTACGAGGGTTTTGAGGGTGTTAATGTTTTAATATCCGATAAGTGTAAGCTAACTATAAATGACTTGCTATTCTTAAAAGAAGATAGCGATGGTACAAAGTTTAAGGAAAAGACAAAGGATAAGGAAAGTGGAGTAAGTTATGAGAAATACGGACATTTTACCGATGGTATGGACTATTTTTTATGTGCTGCATTCAGTACCGAGTTTTCAATGTATCAACATGGACGCAATCCAGTTAGTAGGACAATAGGTAAAAACACATTTAACAGTAAGGTTAAGTATTAAAACTGTTACACTATTTAGTAATAACATTATTTATTTTTAATTTTGATACTTAATAAAACTAATCAATGGCACGTCTTTTACGAAATCAAGATTATTTAAGACAAATTCAAGAAAGTAACATACTTCAAATAATTGAAGAAGATGATACTATTCGCCATTATGTAGAGCAAGCAGCACAATCAGAAATGATTAGCTACTTAGCACAACGATACATTACTTCAAAGATATTTACCGATACAAGCGAATTTGATATTGATGCAACTTACTACGGTAAGAATTTAGTAGAATATACAGCAGCGGAGTACGCTGTTAATGTTGCTTATGTAGTGGATGATAGAGTAGCCTATAAGGGTAAACTTTACAAGAACATTTTAGGCTGTACTGGCGTTGTCCCTACATTTGCAACTAATTGGACTTACATTTGTGAAGATAAAAGTCTTTACTATGCTAAGACTAATGAATCAGAATATAGCCACTCAACAACATACGCAATAGGAGATGATGTTTGGTATAACGATGTTGTTTATACTTGTATAGCTGAATCTTTAGCACATTTACCAACTGATACTGGTTATTGGACAGCAGGAGCGACTTATTCATTTGATGGTTTTTATCCTGAGAATACAACATATTGGACAAAAGGCGATAATAGAAATCAACTTATTGTTACTTACCTAATTGATATTACACTTTACCATTTACATAGCAGAATTAACCCACGTAACATACCTGAGTTAAGATATGTACGTTATGATGGCGGTAATGCTTTGCAAACTGGAGGCGCAATAGGATGGTTAAAGAAAGTATCAAGCGGAGATGTAACAGCAGAATTACCAGTTATTATACCTGAGCAGGGAGTAAGTATTCGTTATGGTAGCGTAACTAAAAACACAAACACGTACTAATGGAAGTATTCGGATTACATATACCATTTACAAAGGTTGCAAATGTTACACAAAATTTGCCTCAGAAAGCTAATATTCAGCGTACGGTTAAGTTTGAACAAACATTACACCGTACACGTCAAGATATAGGGACTTGGAGAGCAGCAATGTTGCAAGCGGAAAGCTTACACTATCCTAATAGACAAGAGTTATACCGACTGTATAAAGATGTAATGTTGGATGCTCATTTAACTGGCCTAATTGCTACACGTAAATACCAAATATTGCAAAGCGAGTATAAGGTAGTTGATAAAGCTGGTAATGAAGTAGAAGATAAAACAGAACTACTTAAACATAAATGGTTCTACGATTTTATTGATTTAAGTTTAGATAGTATATTTTACGGTTTTAGCTTAATTCAGTTTGGAGCATTAGAAAACGATGTTTTTAGAACTATTGATTTAGTGCCACGTCAATACGTTAAGCAAGAATTTGATATAGTAGTAGAAACACCAGCAGCAATAACTGGTGAAAACTTTTTAGATGCAAAATATAAAGGATGGGTTATTGGCGTAGGACAAAAGAGAGATTTAGGTTTGTTAGCAAAGGCAGCACCATACGTTCTATGGAAAAAGGGAGCGATGCAAGCATGGGCAGAATATACAGAGATTTTTGGTACTCCAATACGTATTGGTAAAACAAATGTAAGAGATGAAGTTACACGTAGCAATATGGAAAACTTCCTTAAAAATATGGGGGTTTCTGCTTATGGTGTATTTGATACCGATGATTTAATAGAGTTAGTAGAAAGTAATAGAACAGACGCTTTTGATGTATTCGACAAAATGATTGACCGTTGCAATAGTGAGTTATCTAAACTTATTTTAGGGCAAACTGGAACAACAGATGAAAAGAGCTATTCGGGAAGTGCAAATGTACACGAACGAGTATTAAAGATGTACGGCGAAGCTGATGAAATGCTATTGGACAGTATTTTTACTTATCAGTTAGTTCCATTGTTAAATTTTCATGGTTTAGGATTTGAAGGATTAAGGATTGAGAGCGAAGAAGAAGATAAGTTTAGCTATGAAGAAAAAGCTAAAATAGATTTAGAGTTATTGAAGTATTACGATATAGACCCTATTTATATTGAAAAAGAATACGGTACACCAGTAACTAAAAAGGCTGTTGATAATACTGGAAGCATTCAAAGTGTTAAAAATAAGTTGGACGAATATTATAGCTAATGTGTAAAATCTGCGGAGTAACAAATAGCAGTGAAAACTTATTAGATATTTTTAGTGAAGAAGAAAGAAATAAGTTTTTAAAAGATGTTTATGATGGTATTGTAACAAGTACCAGTTTAGACATTAATTATTATTATAAAGTAGCACGTAAATTAACTGATGGTGTTTATAGTGGATTTGGTCAAGAACTTATTAGAACGCAGTGGGGAACGCCTGACTATGATATGTTATTTAACCTACGTGAGAGTACGTATATATTTTCAGCTGCGAAGAATTACCAACAAACGAAAGAAATAAGTTCTTTGATTAGTAGTGGAAATGGTTTTAAGCCATTTAGCGAGTTTCAAAAAGATGCAAGCAAGGTATTTGACACCTACAATAAGAACTACCTAACTGCTGAGTATAATAGTGCAATAGCACAAGCAAGGTCAGCACGTTTATGGATGGAAGTTGAAAGAGAAAAAAGTATTTATCCACAATTGCAATATGAAACGGTTGGAGATGGTAGAGTAAGACCTGAACACGCTGCATTGGATAACATTATACGTCCAGTAGATGATAAGTTTTGGAATACGAATTATCCTCCAAATTCATGGAACTGCCGTTGCGTTGTTTTACAGACTTATGATGCGGTTAATACCGATTTAAGAGGTAAAAAAAAGGTTATAGACGATGCTGTTCATCCATTATTTAGGTTTAATAGCGGTAAAAGTAAACAGATATTTACAAAGGAGCATCCATACTTTGAAGTAGCTAAACAAGATAAAGAATTTGCAAAAACGAATTTTGAATTACCTTTACCGAAGTAATGGCAAACGAGGCACGAAAAATACAAATGGCGCAAGTGAAATTGCAAAAGACATTAACTGCATTTATTACGGTTATGGGTACTGATGCAAAGAATCATTTTGTTAAGTCATTTAGAAATCAAGGCTTTGAAGATGATAGCATACAAAGGTGGCAACCGAGAAAGAATGAGATTAGTGGAGGCATTGCAAGAGTAAGACGTAAAAGTTTAGGCAGTAGAGCGATATTAGTAAAGACTGGAGATTTAAGACGTAGTGTAAGAGTAATTAGTAAAAGTTATAGAAGTATAGTTGTAGGTAGTGATTTACCTTATGCTCAAATTCATAACGATGGGCTTTATGGGAAGGCTTTTGGTAAACATAGGTTTAAAATGCCTAAACGTCAATTTATAGGACACTCAAATAAGTTGATAAGACAATTGAGAGCGAAATTAGATAGTAGAATAGTAAACGTATTTAAGTAGTGGAAAAGGAATTATACATAGCATTAAAACAAGAGATTGAAAGAGAATTACCAGAAATAAAAACGGTAAGGCTTTTTAACAATCAGTTTGAAAATGAGAGTACAGAGAATGCTTTTTTGTACCCTTGTTGTTTGTTACAATTCCAAGCAAACGGATTTAAAGAACTTTCACAAGGTGTTCAACAGTTTGATATGACTGTAACAACACATTTAGGATTTGAAAGCTACAAAGATGAAGATGTTGATATTTTACGATTGAAACAAGATTTATACAAAGTAGTAAATAGATTTAGAAACGAATATTTCAGTAGATTATTAAGAGTAGATGAGCGACCTAATTATAATCATTCAAACGTACAAGTATATGAAACTGATTATAAAACAACGGGTAAGGACTTTGCAGACGATATTAGACCGAATAAAGATGTAATAGCAACACCAGTAGTTACACCAACATTAACAACATTAGCTAACTTATAATGGCAAGAACGATAAATGAAATAATAGCAGAGATGGACGCAGAACAAGCGTTGCAATCTTCGTTAAGTGGTTTAAATAGTCCGAGCCAAACTGCTATCTATACACTATGGAAGTATATTATTGCTTCTTCTATTTGGGCGCATGAGAAGCTATGGGATTTATTTAAAGTAGAATTAGAAACAATAGCAAACAATGCGGTTGCTGGTACTGATGGATGGGTACAATCAAAAGCTTTAGAGTTTCAATATTCAGCAACAGACCCTCAAGTTATTACGCTGGTTAATTTTGTACCAACATACACAATAGTAGATACTGATTTACAGATTATAACACGTTGTAGCGTTAAGACTTTGCCGAATAAGGTAGTAAGTGTTAAGGTTGCTAAATCTGACCCTCCAAGTGCTTTGAGTTCAACAGAGTTAAGTGCATTTGGTGGTTATTTAGATGATATTAGTTTTGCAGGAGTACAATATAGTCCTATATCTTTGGCTTCGGATAAGCTATATTTAGATGCTGAGATTTTCTATAATGGGCAATATTCAAGTGTAATAAGTGATACAGTTATAGATGCTATTAATGAATATTTAGCTAATATTCCTTTTGATGGTAATGTACGTGTTTCATCTTTATACGATGCAATACAAAACGTAGCAGGAGTAACAGACGTTATTATTAACGATATGGCTATTCGTGCAGATGCAACAGTATTTGCTAATAAGACTTATTTAGTACAAAGTAACGCAACGATATACAATAAATACCCAACATTTGCAGGATATATTGTAGAAGAAGATACAGCAAGTAATACATTTGTTGACAAACTAACATTTACACCTGAGAGTTAATGTACGATATTTATGTTATAGATTTTAGTTTATTATGGGAGAAATTATACCCTCCTATATTAAGACAATCACTACATTTAGCGTGGGGGACTGTTGTAACTAAACCATTGCAACGATTAAGGAATTTAGCTTTTGAAGATTATGCAAATGGGAGTATAGCAACAATATACGATAATAGTACAGCATATTCAGTAGGAGATGAGGTGTATTACACGAATCGTGCTGTTTATAAATGTATTGAGGCGAGTACTGGTAATTTACCAACAGATACAAATTACTGGGTTAAGATTTTAGATAATAGAATAGGAGTAAGAGAGCGTATAAAGTACGATAGTAGAAAGGTATTATTTGAGTATGCTTTAAATAGATGGTTTGATGTGCCAAGTGCAGACCCTCAAATATACATAACAAATAACACTATTTATGGCACTGCATTTTTATTAGGCGAAAGTGGAGAAACATCAAGTACAATGGCTTGGAACTCAAACTTCCAAAACTTTTATTTAGGCAACTCATATAGTTATGAAAGTGATGCGTTTACTATTTACGTGCCATTATTAGTTTTTAACGCTTTAGATACAAACAATACAAATAGAGAAAATATAATAAGAGGCTTTGCGGATAACTACGTATTAAGCGGAATTACATATAATGTTTTAACATATTAATAACTATGAATACAATTTTAACAAGTGCTATTAGCGACCCGAACATACAGCAACCTTTTACTGGTAAGTCGTTACAATTCTTACAAAACAGTTATACTAACATATTTGATAGTGTATGTAAGTCAATTATAGGCGATAGGAATTATAGCGGATTAGGTTTCTATGCAATCAGTGGATTAAGAAATACTGGAACGCCTCCTGCTTATGTTATTCCTGAAGGATGGATTTTTTACGATGGGCAAATGTACTATTGCTCGGGTTATAGTGGAACTCCAGTAAATGATGTTATTGGAACTATCACAGTAACTTATGATACATCAATAGACCCAGTTACATTTACGGATGGTATAGCACGAAATGTACATAGAATACAAACAATTGTATTGAGTGATGGTGTTAGTGGTTCTGCTGATTTTGATTATGATGATTTAGATTTTGCACAAGATAGTTTTTATAGAACATTTGCACAAGGGGCTTACTCAGGTTCAAGTGCAACTGGAACTACAACACTGCCATTATCAACAGATGAATTAGACCCTAATGGGTGGTTAAATGGTGCTACTGGCAGATTTTTGCCAACTAAATCGGGATATTATGAAATATCAGCACATTATATTTTAAATGCTGGCAGTGCTGTTAGTGCAACTACAAATCAATTAGTAATACAAAAGAATGGTTCAACTGTTAGAACTATTGGCGGTGTAAGTGATTATGTTGGCTCAGATGACACAAGACACGCATCGGGAACTTACATAGTCCTATTGAATGGGAGTACTGATTATATCGAATTAAAAGCAATACAAGATACAGCACAAGTGTTAGCTTATGTTGTATATTTTACAGCAAAAAGAATTAGCGAGTAGTTTTTTAGTTTTCTGCTCGTTACAAGCCCCTCCACCTTGATTGGTTGCGAGGGGCTTATTTATGGATTAGTGTATATTATAGTTGTATCTACTTGAAACGTAGTGTTACCATAATTTGCCCAATCTGTAAGGTTTATATTTGGCTCAGGTTGTATTGGTTCGTCTTTTTCACAAGCAATAAGTATAGTGCTTGCAAAAATTAATAATAGTTTTTTCATAGTTTTATTTATTTAACCACTCACAAAAAGCACGAGCGTATAACTCTTTGCCTTTAGGGAATGTAATTACCACTTTGTTAGTTATTGTACTGTAAATAGAACGTCCATCAACTGATATTAGGTATTTCATTTTTTCAGTTCTTTAATTATTTCACAAAAAGGTTTTCCTGCCTTAATGTTATTTTGTTCTAACACTTTATAATGTGCTTTAATTATTTCCCTTGCTAAGTCGGATTCTCTAACACCACGATAAATACAATCGTTTAGGAATCTGTTTTTAGTTTCTGAAGATAAGTACGTTGTTGTTTTAACGTAGTTTAATTTAAGTTTTTCGCTAAGCCTTAATCTTAGTCCTACAAAGTCGGTTACAAATTTCATGTTGTTTGTTTTAAAACTGTTACAGTTGAATAATTGGAGCAAATATAATAATTAATATTGTATTATGCAATTTAAGTACATAAAAAATATAGCAGACGATAATTCAGAAGCGACTATTTTATTATACAACCAAATAGGTAGTTCTGTTGATGAGAATGGGAATATCACTTATGGTATTGATGGCAGTTATTTTGCATACGAAATGCAATACTTACAAGATAAGTGTAGCAAAATTAATGTTCGTATAAATTCAATCGGAGGCAATGTAATGGATGGTTATTCTATTATATCCTCAATTTTAAATAGTGCTATTCCAGTTGATACTTATGTAGATGGATTAGCAGCTTCAATTGCAGGAGTTATTGCAATGTGTGGTAAAAAGGTTTATATGATGGATTACGGTACATTAATGCTACACAATCCAAGCGGAGGTTCTGACAAAGCTGTTCTTAATTTAGTGAAAGATACATTAGTAACTGTTTTAAAAAATAGAACTTCACAAGATGAAGATACTATTTCTAAAATGATGGATGTTGAAACGTGGTTAGATGCAAAGACTGCTAAAGAAAAAGGAATGGTAGATGTTATTGTATCAAGTGGCAAAAAAATCAAAATGAATACCAGTGAAAGCCTATACAACATGGCTTTAATTTATAATAAATTAATAAACCCGAAAAAACAAATGAATTTAATCACAAACAAATTAGGATTAGATGAAAATTCAAGCGAAGAAATTGTAGTATCTAAAATTAGTGAGTTGAAAAATTCACTTGAAGAAATGCAAGCTGAAAACGAGAGAATTAAATCTGAGTTAGCAGCAAAAGAAGCTGAACTAACAACTATCGAAGCTGAGAAAGAAGCACATAAACTTGCATCTATCGAAGAAATGGTAAACTCTTTTAATGTAAAAGAAGAAGACAAAGCAGCTACAATTGAATTGGCAAAAGTGAATTTTGAAGCAGTTAAAAATATGCTATCAAAACAATCTGTTAAAGAGCCAGTAAAGGTATTTGACTTTAAAAACGTAGTAACAAAGAAAGGTTCAGAAGACCGTTCTTCTTGGACTATTAGAGATTGGGAAAAGAAAGATGCAAAAGGATTAGAAGTAATCCGTAATTCATCTCCTGAAACTTACGAAAATATGTATAACGAATTTTATAAAAAACAAAAATAAAACATGGCAACAATTAACAACCCATTCGGTGCAGCAAAAGTGGCTGCAATCGCAGCAACTGGAACAACAGCACTTACAATTGATGCTGATGTTACTTATGTATCTTCTTTAACTACCTTAACTGGTAACGGTACATTAGATTTAACTTTGTCTTCTGAATTAAAAGCAGGAGCAACTTTATTTGTTAAAGTAAAAACAACTGGAACTGAAACATTTACATTCGGTACTGGTATTGATGCACCAGTAGTAACTGGCGTAGCTGGTAAAACTTGGACACAAGGATTTTGGTACGATGGTACTATCTTTTTGCCAATGGGAGCAAAAATTCAAATTGATTAATCCAAATAATAATAATTAAATAACAAACACAAAATGGCATTACAAAAAGAAGTTTGGATTGCAGACATCCAAGAAACATTATTCGCTAATAACGAATTTGTAAATAGAGCTACTGACCACTCAATGTGGATTAGCAACAAAACGGTACACGTACCACAAGCAGGAGCAAATCCAGCAGTTAAGAAAAATAGAACAGTATTACCAGCAGCTATTTCTCAACGTACTGACACTGATTTAACTTATGATATGGCAGAATACACTACTGACCCTATCTTATTAACTAACATTGAAGAATTGCAAATTAACTATGCAAAACGTCAATCAGTATTATCACAACACATTGCTACTTTAGGAGATGTAATCGGTAACCAAACACTTTACGCATGGGCGCCAGCAGGAGCAGGAACATACCGTAAAACAACTGGTTCTGCATCATCTGCTGCATTAGCACCTACTGCAACATCAACTCGTTTGGCTATCACTTTAGCTGATATTGCTGCTGCAAAAGGAATTTTAGATGCTCAAAACGTACCAGCAAACGGTCGTGTTTTGGTTATGCCATCTGACATTTATAACGGTCAATTGTTAGCAATCCAAGATATTTACCAAGCACAATCTTACGGTTCATCTGCATTACCAAGTGGTGTTGTAAATCGTATTCACGGCTTTGATATTATCTTACGTCCATCAGTTGTTGTTTATGATAACTCAGGTACTCCAGCATTGAAAGCTGTTGATGCTGATGGAACTCCAACAACTGAGGCAACAACTGATAACATGGCTTGTTTAGCATTCCATCCATCATTTGTTTGTAAGGCTTTAGGTACTACTGATGTGTTCTATGATGAAGATAAACCTGAGTATTATGGTTCTATTTTCTCTGCATTAGTAATGCATGGAGCAGCGAAGTTACGTACTGACCAAAAAGGTATCGTAGCAATCGTTCAAGCTAACTAATAATAACTTATAGCACACTCGATTAACTTCGGGTGTGCTTATTTAAACTAAACTAAAATGACAAATGAATTTGCAAGTAAATTAGCGCAACCTTATTTGAGTAAAGATGATGTTAAAACATTATGTGTACTTGGAGATGGTGGTGTTTATTTAAACAATGAAATAGCAGTAATGCGACAAAATGCGCTTGACAGAAATGTTAAGATTTTTGTATTCAAAGGCGAAACAGAAAAACTTAATGAAGTAGTTGCAGAAACTAAAGAAGAAGTAGCAGAGCCAAAAAGTGAGGTTGAGAAACCTACAAAATCAAACAAAAAGAAATAATCTTAAAAATATTTTAAATGGCAAACGATGTAGTATTTATTAAAGGTCAGGGAGGTTTAGGACGTCCATTAGCAGGCGAAGACCATATCTCAGCACTTTTATTTTACACTTCGGCTACTTTACCAACTGGTTTTAGTTCTAATAACAGAATTAAACAAGTTTTTAGTTTAGCAGAAGCGGAGGCATTAGGTATTACTAATGTAGGAACTGGTGCAACAGCATCAACAGCAACCTTTGAAGTAACTAATAAAGGAGCAGTAGGCGATACTGTTAAATTAGTAGTAACTGGAATTGAGGGCGCAGTAACAATTGCTAATTATACACAAGTAACAGCAGATATCACAAGTTTAACAACTTCGGCAGCACGTTTAGCAGCAGAGATTAACTTAGGTACGTCTACACATGGTTATAGTGCAAGTCCATCAACAGCAACGGTAACAATTACAGCACCAAAAACTGAGGGTATCTTCTTAAATAGTGGTACTCCTTATGTAGCTACATTAACTGGAACTGTTGCAGGAACATTAACACAAAACGTAGTAGTAGGTGTTGCAAGTACAATTGATATTATGCACTATCACGTAGGGGAATACTTTAGATTACAACCTAAAGGAAATCTATATATTGGTATTTATGCTGTATCTGCTGACTTTGCAGAGGTTACAACAATGCAAAATTACGCTTTAGGTGCTATTCGCCAATTAGGTGTTTACACTCAAGCTGCTTATGCAACTGGAACAGTAACTTTATTACAAACACAAGCAACAAACAACGAAGCAAATCACAAACCTTTAGAGATTCTTTACAATCCTGACTTTGCTGGCACTGCTGACTTAACAGCTTTAACAACTACACACTCTTTAAGTTCACAAAACGTATCTGTTATGTTTGGACAAGATGGTGCAGCAAAAGGTTATAAGTTGTGGAAAGCAACTAACAAAAGTATCGGATGTTTAGGTACTTGTTTAGGAGCAGTAGCATTTGCAAAAGTAAGCGAATCAATTGCATGGGTATCTAAATTTAACGTAGCGAATACAGAGTATGAAACTTTGAACTTTGCAAACGGTCAAGTTTACAATGTAATTTCAGATGGTTCAATTGATAATTTAGACGCAAAAGGATTTGTATTTTTAAGAAAGCATATTGGTTTAACTGGTAGTTATTTTAACAATCCTTATACTTCAACTTTAATAACTTCTGATTATTCTCGTATCAATAACAATAGAACTATCAACAAAGCAATTAGAGGTATGCGTACTTTCTTATTGCCAGCTTTAGCAAGTCCTATAAAAGTAAACGAAGATGGAAGCCTTACAGATGATGTAATAGCTTATTTTGAATCACTTTGTAAACGTGCTTTAGATGTAATGCAAAGAGATGCAGAGGTAAGTGCTTTTAGCGTTACAATTGACCCTACACAAGATGTATTAAGCACATCAACTTTAGAGATTTCAGTATCTATTGTACCATTAGGAAGTGCAGATAATATCGAAGTAAACGTAGGCTTTGCAGTAAGTATTTAATTAAAAACATTAAGAAAAAATGAATAACATACAACCTTTAATTAACGGTAAAAGCTACGAATGGAGCGACATTACAATGAATGTAATGGGTGTGCCTATCGTTGGTGTAACTGCAATAAAATATGATGAAACTCAAGATATGACTAATATTTATGGTGCTGGACGTAGACCAGTATCTCGTGGATATGGTAAGATTGAGCCAACAGCAAGCGTAACCTTGTTGATGGAAGAAATCGAAAATTTGCAATCAGTAGCACCAAATGGTTTGGTAATGGATATTCCTGAGTTCGATATTATCGTAGCTTATTTGGATTCTGCATTAACACCACGTATTCATAAATTGAGAAATGTACGATTCAAAAAGAATAGCAGAGAAACCGCAACTGGCGACACTTCTATTCCAGTTGAGTTGGAACTTATTATTTCTCATATTGATTGGGCATAATAACTATTAAAACTAAAACTAAATGAAAACTAAAGAAGAATTACAATTGGAATTAAACAGCTTAAAGGGGAAGCATAAGATAGTTTACACTATTGAAGCACCTTTAAACGATGAAGAAACAGAGTTTGCAACGATTTATTTAAAGAAGCCTGACCGTATGATTTACGCAATGGTAAGTAAATTAGCAACTGGAAATGACCCTTTAAAAGCTGTTGAAGCGTGTTTAAAATCTTGTTATATTGGAGGCGATGAATTAAGTTTGATTATCCAAAATGATGAGGCTTTAATGTCCTGTGAAACTCCTATTGTAGAAATGTTAAGAAAAAAGGAAGCTGTTTTAAAAAAAAATTAAACCAGTATTCAAGTGAAATAGCGGAGCAGGAGGTGTTAAAAAATACCGCAATGCTCCGTTTTTATTATCCAAATATTAATGTAGATAAACTAACTGATAATCAGTTTTGTAAGCTGGTATCTGAAATGTTTTTTGTATTAAAGTTTAACGGAACGCTACAAGATAAAAATGAGTAATCAGAATTTAAAATATACCCTTTCACTTCAAGACTTATTTACTGGTAAGATGAATGCTGCAATTAAGCAAACGCAGCAATTAGATAGTTCATTTAACAGTTTAGGAAGTAAGTTAAAAACATTAGCAGTAGGATTAGGAGTTGGAGCATTAGGGAAATCTGTATTAGATACTGGTGTTCAGTTTGATTCAATGCGTATGCGTTTAGAAACGCTATTAGGTAGTTCACAAAAGGCTGCTGGTGTATTTGAACAGATTAAAAAAGATGCTGCAAGTACTCCGTTTGACGTTGCAAGTTTGGTACAAGCAAATAGCTTACTTATTGGTGCTGGTGTAAGTGCTGGACAAGCACGAACTGATGTATTAGGTTTAGGGAATGCTATTGCTGCTACTGGTGGCGGTACTGATGAATTGAGTAGAATGGCTGTAAACTTACAGCAGATAAAAACATTAGGCAAGGCAAGTGCAATGGACGTTAAACAGTTTGCATTTGCTGGTATTCCTATTTATCAAATGTTAGCTAAGTCAACTGGTAAAAGTGTTGCTGAGTTAAAAGAGATGGATGTTACTTATGAGCAATTAACTGATTCTTTTGCAAAGGCAAGTCAAAAAGGCGGTATGTTTTTTAAAGGATTAGAAAACCAAAGCAAAACAGTAGGCGGTCAAATAAGCAATTTAAAAGACCAATTCACATTTTTACTTTATGACGTATTTAATGCTTTAAAGCCTGCTATTTTTACTATTGTTAAAGGACTTTCAATGATGCTTAATGTATTTAAAGCATTGATTCCACTTATTAAAATGGCAGTTATATTGTGGGGTTCGTACTATATTAAGTTAAAATTAGCTACTATTCAAAGTTCATCATTTGCACTCATACAAAGAGCAATGGCTATGGGTATGAGTAAAAGTGCTGTTGCTGCTGGATTCTTAAAACGTGGAATACAAGGTATAGGACAAGCAATAAAGGCAGTGCCAATTTTAGGGTGGGTATTGGCTTTAGTAGATGGAATAACCTATTTATGGGATAAGTTTAGCGGATTTAGAGAGAGTGTTTACGCTTTCTTAAATGTGTTTTCAAACATGGGCAAGGTTATTAAACTTAACTTTCAAGGTATTGGATTAATGTTAGAATCTGTTTTAACACGTAACCAAGATAAAATGAAAGAGGCTTTAATGAAGTTTTCCGAAGCTGATGGAATACAAAAAGGAGCAGCATTAAGCGGAATAATTAAAGGTAAAAAAGAGTTCAATGCAGAGAATGGTATAGGCGGTGCTTTAGGCAGTTCAATGGGGGCTACTGGTGGAGTTGATGCAAACGGAAATGCAAGCGGTAAGGGATTAGGTAGCGGAACAGAAGTAAGCGGAGCAAGACCACAAAGCTTGACTATTAACATTGAAAAATTAGTAGAGAAATTAGAAATAAGCACACAAAACATACAAGGCGGTTATGCTCAAATAAAAGAGCAAGTAACTAAAGTATTGTTAGAAAGTGTAAACGATTTAAATATGATTACTCGATAATGAATAATAATTTTACATTAAATGAGGGTTTTAATCCTAAAGGACAATCGGAGTTAATTTTAAAGAACTTCGGACTATCTTTTATTAAGCCTAAATTTTATCAAGTAAATGGTGGTAATGTAGCTACTTTGCAGGAGTTAGCTAAAGAAGATGGACAAAGGGATAAACAAAATAGTTTCTTTGGGTTGCCAGTATTTGACGTTCTTACGTTTATGGGAATGAATTATATTGCGTACGATGGTAAAAAGATTACATTAGATACCATTCATTTTGGAGTGGCACTGTGTGATATAAACCAAAGTAAAAACATTATAACGACTTCAATACAAGGTAGAAACGGAACTATAAAAGAGTATATTAGTGATGGGGATTACACAATAAATATTAAGGGTGTTATAACTTCGGCTGCACAAGATTACTATCCTGAGCAAGATGTAAAAAGATTGAAAGATTTTTGCGATGCACCTACACCTATTTCTATTGCATCTCAATATATCAATATGTTTGGGATTAAAGATATAGTAATTAAGGATTATTCTTTTGCTCAAGTAGAGGGGATGAGAAACGTACAACCGTTTGAACTTAATTGTTTAAGTGAAACACCTTTTGAGATTAAGAGCCAAACACAAAATACAACAGCAGGAACATCTAAAGCAAGTCCAAGATTTATATAATGTTAAGACTAAATAGCAAAATAACATTTACGAGTAAAACGGATGGTACTGAAATAGTATTTGACTTTGTTAATAGTGTAGAAATTGAAAGCAGTTATGAGAATTTAACAGAAACTGCAAAAATCACTATACCGAGAAAGTTAAATTTTGATGGTAAGCCAATAGCTGTTGGATTGAATAGTATTTTTAAAAGAGGGGATAGTGTTAAGATTGAATTAGGCTATTTCCCTGACCTTAGAACGGTGTTTAATGGTTACATAACAAAGGTTAGTCCAAAAACACCAATAGTATTGGAGTGTGAAGATAATATGTTTATTTTAAAACAAACTATTATACCGAAGTATTCTAAAACAACGGTAACGCTAAAACAATTGCTTACTGATATAATTGGTACGGTTGTAAATTTTAGAACTTTATTAGAAGTTAATTTGGGTAGTTTTAAAATAAGCAATGCAAGTGTAGCACAAGTATTGGACACGTTAAAAAGTGATTATGGTTTTTATAGTTACTTTGTTGATGGTGTTTTAAATGTCGGTTTAGCGTCCGATGCAAGCGATACACAAACGATTGAATTTAAGTTTGAAGAAAGCATAATAGATGATTCAAGTTTAGAATACCAACGTGAAGAAGACATGAGATTGAAAGTAAAGGCGGTATCTATAAATTCAAGTGATAACAGTAAAACAGAAGTTGAAGTAGGCGATGAAGATGGTGCTTTAAAAACATTCCATACTCAAAACGCAACAGAAACAGCATTAAGAAAGTTCGCAGAATTAAAGTTAGCTGAGTGGAAATATGAGGGATTTAGCGGTTCGTTTAAAACATTCGGAGAGCCTTATATTAGACATGGGGACGCTTGCAAATTAGTAAGCGATAAGATACCCGAAAAGAATGGAACGTATGAAGTGGTAAGTGTAAAAAGGTCTTTTAATACCGAAGATGGTTACAAACAAGACATTGAAATAGGAATAAAACTAAATGGCTAATAACAACAGTATTAAACAAGCGATAAGGGAACTTACAAAAACAGACGATGTTTTGTACTCTGTTTTGTGCAAAGTAAAGTCAGTAGACACAACAAATAATACTTGTGATTGCGAACCTATCAATGGAGATGCTGACCTATTAGAAGTTAGGTTAATGGCTCAAAATACGGATGGATTTGTAATTATTCCAACTGTAAACAGTACGGTAGTTGTAACAATGATTAATAAATATACTGGATATGTAGCAATGTTCAGTGATATTGAAAAGATATATTTAAATGGCGATAATTACGATGGATTGGTAAAGGTTGGAGATTTAGTAGAAAAACTAAACAATTTAGAAGACTTAGTAAATGACTTAGTTACTAAATATAATACCCATACACACCCATACGTTAATGTAAGCACTCCAGCAGTTACAAGCCCTACAACGTCTTTGGAAACAACGGTATTAGTGCCAACACAACAAACGGAATTAGAAAACACAACAGTACTGCACGGAAATGGTTAAAGATATAGCATTAGATAGTGATTTAGATTTGGTTATAGAAAACGGAGATTTTAAAATATCCGATAGCGACCAAAACCATGTAATTTTAATTATAAAAAGTTACTTCGGAGCATTTAAACAATACCCACTTATCGGAGTTGGTATAGATAATTACATAGCTTCGGTAGGGATGGAGCAAATTATAAAAAGGAATATTACGGTTCAACTTGAAAGCGATAGTTACAATGTAAACGAGGTTAAGGTTGAGGGTAACGATAAATATAGTATTGACGCTAATAGAATAGAATAATGGCAACTAAAACAGTAACAGTAAAGGATGGACAAACAATTTTTGACCTTTCTTTGCAATTGTATGGGAGTATTGAATTTGTTTACAAAATAATTGAAGATAACCCTACAATAACTAACATACACTACCCTAATTTAGTAGGTTTAGAAATAACTTACGAAGAACAAGGGTTTGATTTGACTAATTATTTTAGTACTAACAATATAAGTATTTCAACAGATTATCCAGTTATTAATACTGGAAATTCATTTGATGAAAGCTTTGATTTATCATTTAACTAATGGCTGTAAAGAATAGAACAGATTTAACAAATACATTGCTTGCTAATATTACTGATGAATTAAGCAGACAAAACACAGCAGCAAGGGTACGTGAGATTATACAAGATATAATCGATAGCGGATTAAATAGTATTGACGATGCAGCAAGTCCTACAAATATTTATAGTACCGTTGTTTCAATACCAAGTGCTTCAGTTTTAACAAGTGGAGTTACTCCAGTTCAATTAATTGCTCCTGCTGGTGCTGATAAAGGTATAGTATTATTGTCAAGCACTGTTTTAGCTGGTAGATTTAATAGTGTTTCATATACAACTAATTTAGACATAGCTATCTATACCGATACAGCAACTGACAATCAATTATACTTTAGTAATTTTTTAAATTTCACATTAGATAGGGTAAGTGTTGGAAGTCAACAACAAGCAACAAGCGCAGCAGATACTCAAATAATTGCAAATAAAGGTATTTATTTAAAAACAGTTGGCGGTAATCCAGTGGCTGGTAATAGTCCAATATCTGTTGCATTACAATATATTATAATTGATTTATAATGGCAGTAGAAAACATATTAAAGGGAACTGATGTAACTATTAGAACTTTTGAAGTAAAAGATTCTGCTGGAGCAAATATACTTATTGCTGATTTAGAAGATTACAATATTTATGTTTACCAGTTAAATAATAATGTAAAAACACATTTATTTACGTTTAGAAAAACTCCAGTAGGAGATGATAAGCAGATAATTATTGTTGATGCCGAAACAATAGGATTTGTAGTTGATAGGACGCAAACGGTACTTTGTGATACTGGAAGATTATATGCAGAAATAGAAGTCCAATTAACTGCCAATTCTAATTATATTTCATCTTTACAGAACGTAGGTAATGATGCTTATGTAGTTTGTAATATTGTAGAATCTGCTAATCCTTTGGCTCTGTAATGACTTTTGTATTTAACATACCAAGTCCAACAGCTACATTTGTATTTAGTGTGCCTAATGTTACTTACTCAAGTGGCGGTTCAAGTGCTGGGGATATTGAAATTTATTTAGATGGTGTATTAATAGATACGCAAGCAACATCAGATTTTAACACAGAAACAGTAACCGTAGAATGGCTTTAGCATTTAACATACCAAGTCAAATAGTAGTTCAAACTGCAGCTGCATGGGCAGCGGATTCAACCGTTTATTCCGCAAAACGATTGCTTATCACAAGTGATGAATTTTGGGATGGAACCAATCAATGTAAGTTTAAAATCGCCAACGGTTCAAGCGCATGGAGTGCATTGGTTTATCCTCCATTTGTTACAACTGGCGGTGCTACCTTTTTAGGTGCTATTAATGAAAAAAAGGGAAGCGATATTGCAAGTGCAAGTACAACAGATATTGGCGCAGCAACAGGAAACTATATTCATGTTACCGGTACAACTACAATTACAGCACTTGGAACAATCCAAGCAGGTACACGAAGAATTGTGGAGTTTGATGGAGCATTAACATTAACCCATAATGCAACATCACTAATATTGCCAACAGGTGCAAATATTACAACTGCAGCAGGCGATGTTGCTTCATTTATAAGTGAAGGAAGTGGCAATTGGCGTTGTGTTAATTACATGAAAGCTGATGGAAAATCATTAACACCTACTTTAAAAAAGTCGCAAACAATTGTGTTTTCGCATTCCAGTCTTGCAATATCGGATGGTCTCACATACTTTTTTGCTGTTTCGGGTAGTACAGCTACAACAGCAACTGGTGCACTTCGTAGAAAATTCAGTATGATCAATGGATATATTTATGAAATAGTATGCCATATTGCTGTTGCTACAACACTTGGTTCAAACGAACAAACAACAATCAAACTAAATAACAAAACACAAGGCACAAGTGTAACAATAACAACTGTTGCGCAATACGATACTGTTTCTCAAACATACACATTAACATTATCAACGCCATTCGCAATTTCAAAATGGGATTCATTGGAAATTGAAGTTTCACCACAAACATATGCGACAAATCCTGCAGGTGTATTTCATTACGTTGAAGCATTGGCTATGGAATCTTAAAACAATAAACAATAAGCAATGAAAAAACTATTTTTAATCTCGGCACTATCAATTTTAGCCTTTTTAGGATGCCAAAAAGAGCAACAGTTCGTTCAACCACAAGCTGAACAATCAACAGTATTAACACAATCGTTCCGAACCTATTCAAGTCCTGCACAAGCATTATTTGATAAATGGGATTCATTAGGATGTTCAGCAAGCGCACAGGATAAAGACAAATACTCCGAAGCAATTGATTATCTAATTGCAAAAGGTGTTTGGGATTCGTTGGACTGTATTTTTAAGTTTGATGTTCATCATAAAATCGCAGCATTAGTTAATTGGAAAAACCCGCAACATATAGCAACTATTTCAGGCGATTATGCAGGTAGTTTTATCCCATACAAAGGTTTTGATGGCAACGGTACAACATTTAAAATTAACACCAATTACAATCCTTACAACAGTACTTTATACACGTTAAATAATTGCATGAAGGGTATTTATATTAATTCAAATGAAACACAAAGCAGGGTTGATTTAAGTTCTGAAAGCGTAACAAGCAATGGATTGAATGTTTATTTACAAAATAATAATATTCCAAAATCAGTCCTAACATTATGCAACAATTCAAATGATTTATACTACTCTCCAATTTTACAAGCCTATGGATGGCACGTTTCAACTCGCGTTAATTCAAGTGAATACGAAAGTTTAAAGAACGGTGTAAGTATAACTAAATTACCAAGAGCAAAAGCAAGTGCAAGTATTCCTAATCAAAATGTATATTTATTTTGTAAGAACGTAAATGGTGTATTTAGTGGGTATTCTAATAAAACTATTTCGGGTGCTTTCTTTGGTGCAAAGTGTAATCAGTTAGAAGTAATTAACGGTTTAAATATTTGGGGGCGTTATGCTGGTAGTGTACCAAGTAAATTATTAATGATAGATGGCAATAGCCTAACAAAGGCGGCTTATTGGGTTGATAGAGCGTTAAGGAATTACGGAAGTACTAACTATGTTAACGAGGTTTGTCAGGCTAAAGTAGGAATAAGAACGAACGAAATGTACTATGCTTTCCCGAATACATTAGGTAAGGTTAAATCGGATATTTACACTAAGAAGATTTTAGTAGTTTGGGAGTTAACAAACGATTTTTATTTAGGAGGTCAAAATGTAGACAGTGCTTATAATCATTTAGTTGATTACTGCAACCAAGCAAAAGCTATACATGGTAATGATTTGATTATTTTAGTTGGTACTTGCTTACCAAGAGATTACATGACTCCAGCGTTAAGACAAGAACTTAACACACGAATAAGAAACAATTACACCACATTTGCAACCGATTTAATAGACGTTGGTGGCGATAGTATAGTAGGAGTTGATAGCTATGGAGTTAACGGAGTAGGAGAAAGAAATACAATTTATTACGGTGCTGATAAAACTCATATGACTATTACGGGTTATAACTATGTATCCGATAATTACTTTTATCCTAAAATTGACTTTTATTTAAACTAATTTATGAGCCACCAAGATAAGATACAATATACAATAGATGTTATTTTAACGGTAATCGGAGGTGCAACGGCAGCAGCTTCAACACTTGACAGTATAGAGCAAATAGGTAGAATATTACTATTATGTGTTTCAATTTTATCGGGTGTATTTTTAATCCTTGTTAATTGGAATAAAGCAACAACACAGTTAAAAAAATTCTTTGGTAAATGATGGAAAACATTAGCGAACATATCACATTTAAAGAGGCTACTTATACAAGTAAGAAATTACCAAATGTACCAAGTGAAAACGAACTAAAAGCAATGAAGTTAGTCGCTTTATTATGCTTTGAGCCAATGCGTAAATGGTATGGTAAACCTTTAAAGGTAAACTCTTTTTTTCGCTCTAAAGAAGTAAATAAAGCAGTAGGTGGAGCAAGTACAAGTCAGCATTTATTTGGAGAGGCTATTGATTTAACAACTGGTAGTATAGAGGATAATGTAAAGCTATTTGAATGGGCAAAATCAAACCTTACATATGACCAAATAATTTTAGAAAATAACGGTGTTTGGGTTCATATATCATACAGAAGCGGACGCAATAGGCAACAAGTTTTAAGAATAAATAAATAAGGTAATACCCTTATAATTATAAAATATAAGGCAATAGCCTGATAATTAAAAAATAAATTAAGGTTATAGCATGAAAAAACTAAAAGAAATAGTAGAGAATATTTTAAACTCTCTTAAAAATAACAAAGACGGATATAGTGCAAGGAAACTCAGTGGTTTAATAGTTATGATTTTAGTTATAGCAACTCACATTAAATGGTTCAACTCCGATAAATGGGAGTATTTAGGCGAAGTGTTAGTGTTTGATTTTACGTTTATATTAGCTTGTTTAGGATTAACTACATGGCAAAGCGTAAAAGAGAATGGAACTAAAACTGAAAACAATAGTTGAGTATGTTTATAGTAAGAAAAGCGTAGTAATACAGAACATTATACCCCCTCGCAATCAGCACGAAACAATGCTAATGAACATAATGTATAACTTTATTTTGCAAAATCGAAATAAATAGTATTGAAACTTCATATATAAATAGGATATAACAAATATAATTTGTATGTTTGCCTAAACTAAAACTAAAAATATGAAGTGGAAAGACAAAAATATTACCTATGTAATCAATAAAGACGGTAGTGTTTATAGTAATTACAGCCAAAAATTTTTAAAGCCATATATGGGTAGACATGGCTATCATGTTGTAGATATTAATAAAAAAAATTATCGAGTTCATAGATTAGTTGCTGAAAAGTTTATCCCTAATCCCGAAAAGAAACCATTTGTAAATCACATAAACGGGATTAAAACAGATAATAGAGTTGAAAATTTAGAGTGGTGTACTGCATCTGAAAATACTAAACACGCTTACGATACTGGTTTAATGAAGCCTAAAAAAGGTAGTGTTAATGGCAATTCAAAAAGCCTTATAGATATAAAGACAAACAGAATATTTAATACTGTTAATGAAGCTGCGGAATACCTAAACATGAAAAGACCCACGTTATCAAATATGCTAACTGGATTTAGAAGAAATAAAACTAATCTAAGATATTTATAAGATGGGCTTTAAAAGATTATACTTTGACATAGAAACAAGTTATGAAATAGCTTGGGTTTGGCGACCTTCCTTTAAAACCTCAATAAGTTTCGACCAAATAATTAAACAGTCAGCAATTATCTGTATTTGCTATAAATGGCAAGGCTCGGATAAAGTACACCACCTAACATGGGATAAAGGTTGCGACAAAGAAATGATGCGTAAATTTTACGATGTTATTAAAGATGCTGATGAGGTTGTAACACACAATGGCGATAATTTCGATATAAAGTGGATTAGAACACGTTTCTTATTACAAGGGTATAAAAGTATGCCTGAGTTAAAATCTATTGATACGCTTAAAATTTCAAGGCAAAAATTCAAGTTTGACAGTAACCGATTAGATGCTATTGGAAAGATATTAGGATTTGGAGGTAAAAAAGATACGGGCGGTATTCAGTTATGGCACGATATTATTCAAAAGAACAGCAGAAAGGCTATGAGTGATATGGTTGCTTATTGTAAAAGGGATGTTGAATTATTAGAAAAAGTCTTTTTAAAATTAGAAGGATTTGCCAAACCTAAAACACATTTAGGGGTTTATAGTGGAGGCGATAAAGCAGATTGTCCTTATTGTGCTGGATATGATGTAAAGATAAAGGATAGAGTGGTAAGTGCAAGCGGAACGATAAAGATAAGAATGAAGTGTAAAGAATGCGAAAAACACTATTTAATCCCATTGAAAGTTTATAACGACTGGAACATTAAAAAACTTAAATAAATGTTTGATAAATTAATTGATTTCCTTATAAGCATTATTGACCACATTAACCCTTTTGTTATTATAAAAGAGTATCAAGAGGCAGTGCTATTGCGCAATGGTAAATTTAAACGAGTAATGAAAAAAGGTCTTCATTTAAAATATCCGTTTATAGATGAATACATACAACAGCACACATTATTAACTACATTAACACTACCAGCGCAATCACTTGTTACAAAAGATAATCATAACATAGTGGTTAAGTCAGTTGTAAAATATAGGATTACAGATGTTAAAATATTCTGTTTAGAACTATTTGATAGCGTAGATGCAATTAGCGATATATCGCAGGGAGTAATTAAAACTATTATAATGGATAGTAATTGGGAAAAGTGTATAGATAATGGATTAGATAACCTATTAAGTAAAAAGATTAGAGCCGAAGTAAAGAAATACGGAGTAGAAATAGAGCAAGTAACACTTACTGATATAGCAAAGATACGCACTATAAGACTAATAAATGAGAGTATTGTTAACGGATAGCACCTACATAGAAATAAAGCCATATAAAGAGGTTTATATTAATTATGAATCAAACGATATGTTTTTAGGATTCTGTTATTTAGGAATAGTTATTCTGACTTGCTACCTAAAAAGAAAGTAACCCACCCAAATAAGCCTACATTTTAACCGATGTAGGTTTTTTTATTTAAAAATTTTCCTTTTGATTATCAGTTAGTTATGTTAAAATTAACCATAAAAGTAAAAATAAATTTGCACGTAAAGGAATAATTTGTACATTTGTCCTATCAAACTAAAACAAACGATATGTTAGAAAGAGAATTAACACCACCCGAGCAAGATAATTCAATAGACATTGAAAACGATTTGCTAACTGAAAAAGAACGCCTTTGGAATCTTCAAAACGAGATAGGCAACAAGCAAATGAAATACGATGACTTAATTCTAAAAGCAGAACAAAAGATTAAAAAGATTAGCAGTTCAAATTACTATAAAATATTCTCTAACTACTTCGAGCAACAAGAGGCAATAATAAGTGCTGAGCAAGTATTGAATAGACTAAAGAATAGATGGAAAGATTTAGATAACCAAGTAAATGCAATCTTAGAGCGAATAGAAGAAATAGAACAAGATTTAAAAGTAAACAGATAAGTATAATAATAATTTAAAAAGTAAACTAAAACCATGAAAAACTTAGTAGACTACACACCCGAACAATTACAGTATATCGTTAGAGAGCGTAACGAGTACAAATGGATAAGCATTATCGCAGTAATAACAATCTTTGCTTTATCGTTTTGGATAAGCGAGTTAATCTACCAGCGAGATTATGAAACACTTGAAAAGCTAAAGTACAAGGCAATAGCAGAGAAACAAACAGAGTATTACCAAACCAAGTTAGATACAATGGTATTCTATAACGAGTGCGGAGTAAGGATTGAATTAAAAGA
>Ga0315909_10001837_pt1 | contig 28038 bp, 47 predicted proteins | sample LakEriMetagenome_11_FD_203527 | JGI IMG/M metagenome (GOLD analysis project Ga0315909, IMG submission 203527) | Freshwater fungal communities from buoy surface, Lake Erie, Ohio, United States - Buoy 2 MA125 | ecosystem: Environmental > Aquatic > Freshwater > Lake | place: USA: Lake Erie, Ohio... | reverse complement strand
TCCATAATTGCCTTTTCTACTTTTGCAAGCAACGATGGAGTGTACTTAACACCTTTGTAGGTTTTGCCCTCTAACCTGTCTAATATCGAGTCTAACTCTCCTTTAAACTTGTTAAAATTGTCAACAACCTCTTTTGGTGCATCTTGTGAACGTGACTCAAATTTTGATAATTGCTCTTTTCTTTGAGCAATAAGTTCGTTTTTAATACTTTCTGTTGACTCAATCTTTTGCAGTGGAGTAAGGTTCTCAAATGCTCTGATTTCGTCCTCTATCTCGTCTTCCGATAGTCTGTCCTTAAACTTTTCAAGCTTCTTCATGAATAAGTCTTTAGGAGTCAAATTTTCATAGTCGGCAGTTGCAATATCCTTCATTACCTCCAAAGGATTTTTACCCTGCTTTCTAGCTTCCTTAATTATTTTATACGCCTCATCGTTTTCGATTTCTTCAAGCTCTTTCATCTTGGCTTCGTATGACGCCAAGTCCTTTTGCTTCATTTCCTCTTTGTAGTCGTCAGTCTCCTTGTAAGAGTCTCTCCAACCTTTCTTTTCTTTCTTTTCTTTCTTATTCTCTAATTCCTTTTCTTCAACCTCATTTTCTTCTTCCTCCTCCTCTTTTTCGCTTTCCTTTCCTTTGATAGACTTCTTATCTTCTAAATCCTCCAAGTCCTCAATATCATTTTCTTTTTCTTTTGATATTTCTTCTTGTTCGTGATTTGGATTAAACATAAGCTTTTGAGCTTCCATTAATTCGTTATCTGTTTCAGGCATTTTATAATTTTTTGTTTCCACAAAATTATTTTACATTTGCAGAGGTAAGTGTAAAATTTAATTTATATTTTTATGAACGGAGACAAACTTATGAAACTGAGGATTTTAAAAGGGCTAAGCCAAAGGGAGCTTGCCGATGCTCTCCAAACAAGTCATACCCTTGTAAATATTATTGAAAGCGGTAAAAACGCAAACCCTAAAATACAAACAGTAATTACATATTGCGACTTTTTTGATATTACAGTGTTCGACTTTATGGGTGTGCAAAAGTCAAAATCAATGTTTTTAAAAATGCTTAAAGAGTGGGTGCTAGAGGGAATAATTGATGAAGACGCTGCCGCAAGAATTTATAAGCATACTTTTACCTCGTCTCATTAGTCCTTAATGATTTTACTAAATCTGCTTGTATAGCTCTTTCTTTTACGTTTGCACTTTCTTTCGCTGCGTTCTCTGTAGCTTCTTTTCTTAATGCCGCACTTTCTACTTGACCCTCTTTCGCTATGTTCGCCTTTTCTAATTGAATAGCGCTTGCCTGTGCCGCCATTGCCGCTTGCTGTTGCATCTGAGCTTCCTGCGCTTCCGCTTTCTCTCTCTCCCTCTTTGAAAATAAATAATCAAGATAGTTTTCTGCCTCAGTATAAGTTTTAAATCTTCTTATCTTAATCATATAAGGAAGTAATGAAGGATCTTGCTGAACAGCAATCATAGCTTCATCAATAAGCTTCTTCCTCTCGTCAGGTTTTATCATATCGGCAATACTTAAATAAATGCCGTAGTAGTCAAACGTAGTAAGTGAAGTTGCCTTTATGTAGTTTAAACCATCTACGCCTATTATCTCCTCAATAACATCTTCCATATCATCAGCAGCAAAAGCCAACTTCTGCATATTTACTGAGGTTTGTAGTGTCTTTTGGAAGAACGTAAGCATGCAATTATAGAAAGGTGCTAAACCTGTATTCGATGCTTGCATAGTATTTTCTTGCACTGCCTTTCCTATTATTGTTTTTTGTAAGCCAATAGCCGCATCAGGCATGCTCATAACCTCTCGCATCTCTCTAACAAGTGTAGCTTTTAGGTTTACATAGGACATAATATTCGGGTCTAAGGTTAGGTCAACGGTTTGAATATCCTTGCCCGGTTGTAAATCGCTATTTGCCTCCTCCCCATTCTCAACCGTTACCGTTATAGACTGCGCCCTAAAATCTTCAAGCAACTCCTCAATATCATTCAAGCCAAGCGCCTTGCCCCTTATAACATAGTTTTTGCCCCAATCCCTTATTGCCTTATCCTTTATCTTATTTGCGTAGTAATCTACTTCGTCCTGTATTTGTCTTATCTTACTTACATCACTCTTGTACTGGTCAAGTGTCATATTTGGTACAACTTGAACCAAAGGACATTGTGGCAATCTTTGACCTATATTCTCATAGGCAATATTTTCTGCTAAGCCATAATCAACTACCCACTTATTACCTATAAGAGTAGCTGTGTACCAAGCTTCATCTGAATAATCACCCTTTTCTTTTAAACCTTTTATCTTTTCTCCCTTTTCATCATAGAACTTCATTTTTACAATCTGACCTTTATCTGTCTTCATGTAATTCATGCCCCTATGACCTTTAAAGTACATCTTTACTGCAGAATAACCCTCAATCTTATTTTCGCCTGTTTGATAAGCCCAAAGATTATAATTGTTTACAGGAGTATTATAAACCATTAGATACTCCGACATATCGGAACTTGAACCTCTTTTAATTTCTTCTATTGCGTCCTTTGATAGCTGGTCTCCCCAATTAGCCAAAACTTCGCCACCTGTCAATCTGTAATAAATCCTACCTGCAACTCTCTTTTCTGTTAAAAAACTATCAGTCTTGCTGTTATCCCAAATGTTTTGATGAGCAGGAACTAAATCAGCGCACAACATACCATTCTTTACATATAGGTCTATGCCAACTATTCCACCTACAATACATTGTCTTGTAGCTTCTAAAAACTTGTTGATTAGGTCGTTGTAAGATATAACCTTATTGGCTATTCTCTCACAAATAACCTCGCCCATTTCTTTTAATGTGTACTCTTTCTTTTTTTCAAACTCCTCAACACTACTTATTTGTATGTTTTGTGGCAATGGATTGAAAAATATACCACCTAACGCCAACTGCTCCATCAAGCTAGTTTGTTCAAGTTGCAAGTATATCATTTCTTGCAAAAATTGCTTCTTGCTTTTAGCTTCCTTTGAAAGCGCCTCAGCAGATGGATTGGCAGATTGAAGAACATTCTCTAATTGACCTACCTTGTGATTTACAAGATTGTTAATCTCTAAACCTGCCCTGTACAACTGACGAGCAGAACGGCCATTTATTAATGCAGAATTTACACCTATTTGTTGCTCACCAAGATAGTAGCTCCAATTTCTTATGATTTCATCAATAGGACTCTGCCTCAATGATTGCTCAAACTCAGAATTTATTACCTTGTTAAAAGAGTAAAAAGGTCTGTTAAAATATGCGTTTACATAAAAACGCACCGCGTTGGAATACCAAGTGGCATCCTTTTTTATTTCAGGAATAAAAAAATCGGGAGTTGCGTATTCTATCGGTTTACTTTCCATTCAGAAAACAAATTTACATTCATAAACAAATAAGTATTGTAAATTTTAATTTATTTATACATAGGTGTACATATAAGTCCCATTTACATAGGTTAAAACTTGCCTGCGCTTCCTAGCAACAGGAACTTCTTTTTTCTTTATAGTCTCAGGATCAAAGTTACCACAGCCAAGCAAAGCAACCCTAAAAGCAGAACCTAAATCCGAATTGCCAGAACCTATTTTTAAGATAGCTTTTACCAATCTCCTACTTCTAAAGTTTTTTCCATGCCTCCTGCACCATAGGTTGGCAAGTCGCAATGTCTCCCTATTCACATGCTCATCAGCATAAACAGTGTACCTATTTTTAACTTCCCTTGTGTCAGTACCAAATATTTTAGGTTGCTTCCTTATTAACTTTAACATACCCTTGTTGTCAAAATAACTAACAATAGCAGCTCCAACACCTACGTTCCCCTCTGCCATTACACTAGCCCTACCAAACTTATTATAGTGCATTGTAATAGCATAAACCATTTTTGTCAAATTCTCCATTTTGTCAGGAACAACAGAATAATTACAAACGTCTGTGTAATTTATCTTGTCAATATGCTCAAATAATTTTAAAACAACTATCGCATACTTTGACTTCTTATCCCCATTCTCACTTGTCATTTTATCTGTGTTAGTACCATCGACACCTATAATATAGGTAACATTCGGCTGCGGGTCTTCAGAAATCTCAACCCACTTATCCTGCTCCTCTGTATTATTTATGCTAACACTCTTTTGAGACTTTTTAATCTCCCCATTTTCTTCATATAAAAAACAATACTGATACGGAATTTCAAGCTTGTGGTTAGTCAAAATCTTATCTTGCTCAACAAGTATCTCTACAACATCTTGCTCCAAAGACTCAGACTGAATAGGAATAAAAGCATCATCCTCACTAGCTATGTACTGCCTCCTTAAAGTATTTATAACAGATTGACTTTTACCCTCACACTTATTCTTAAAAAACTCTTTTGCCGCATCCTCGTCAGAATAGCCATACTTGTCTATAAAGTCAGGAGTACTTGCATAATAAGGTACTAACATTCTATAAAGACCGCTTGCAGTCCTTCCATTTTTATCTCTTTTGGCTATATCACTATCCCTCCACATTTGTTCAGAATAGGATAGCGCCTTGCTTTCAGCATTTTCAGGAGTAGCAACCCACCACGCCTTGCCTATAATCTTTGAACCTATACCCTTGCTACATTGAGCCAAAACTTTTAAGTGTAACTCTTGCAAGTCCATTAATTCCTGAGAGCAAAACTCGTCAAGAAAATAACCCCTAGTTGCCTCTCCTTGAACAAAGTCAATCTTACTTGGATAAGCACCTATGGCTACGTGGTCTGATACAGCAAAATCTTCTTCTATGTCTTTAGCACTACTTTTTTTAGTTGAGGTCTTTTTAGCTTCCCCAACATTCTTAAACATTATCTCGTTTTTTGTAGTGTAATAACTATAAAGGTACGGCAAACTCCTTTTCAATGAATAAAAAGCTGCTGTGCTCCTCCTAAATAATTTCTTTGCCTTAATATCATTTTGAGCTTGTATAATATACTCGGCCTTTGTTTGTGTCATTGCGTCAACTTGAAACTCGCAAGGTATGAACTCCGAATTATGAGTTACAATGTATTTTTTTGTACACAAATAACTATGTGTTTCGTTGTCAACTTGAATACATTTTACAGGAACGCTATCTACTTTTACTATTGAGCTAATATACCTATACGCTGATTTTATACCGCCCTTATCCCCACTTACTACCAAATCTGACTTTCTTTTTAATTTAAACGGATTTATATGACTTCCACTAAACCTTACATAATAATAATACTTTTCTACCTTTTTGTTATACTTTTTAGTTTTGCTTGCCTTAAACCCTAAAGATGAAAGTAACTCGCAAAAATTATCTGCCAATGATTCTAATTTTGTACAATACTCATACCCCCTATTTTTTGTTTTAGATTTTGTCTTACAGCCATCTGTATCCATCATACCTCTTAATAAATCAATCCTATCCTCAATAGATGATGTAAGGTAATCAATTGGAATGTGTTTGTTTTTTATTAAATCATAATTCTGAAGATTACTTAAGAATATGTTTGAACCAGATTTTGACCTACCGCTTTTTCTACCGGACGTTATCATGTATGTGTATTTACTATCTTTCACAACATTCATTCCTATTGAATATGCATAGTCGCACCATTCTTTTATTATTTCTTCATCAATATTGGTTAATTTTGTATAATAAGTGCTGCCGTCTCCAAGCCAAATACCTAAAATATATGGAGGTATTTTTAAATCTTTTTGCTTGTAATAAACAGGGGCTGTGTTTTTTATAGTCCAATTATTATTGCCAAATTTGTTTTTTTGAGTTTCTAATAATTCTAATGTTGTTTTTACTTGCGTATTAAGCGGTTTTTTATTCCACTTAGCAACAACCCTTGCTCTGTCTCTGTAATTAGAAACTATCCACTTATGTTCGGCATCTGCTACTATCTTGCTTCCGTCAAAAAATGTTATTTCGTAGCAGTCTCTATTGTATTGAATGTCTGTTTCATGTATAACCTTTGTTTCTTTGCCATCAAGACCAAAAACAATATCTCCAACATGAATATCTTTCATTTTTTTCCATCCTTTTGTAGTTGGAATGTCTGTTTCTATACACAATGCCTTTCCAGCCCTCTTACTTGTCAAAACCAAGCCACCAAAGCAATCCTCATCCATTCTGCACTTGTGCATAAACCAACCTAAATACTGATGCCATTTGTAAAAATCAGGATACCTGCCACCTCCTAAATCCCAATGATTTAAAAACCAATAGTGAACAGGAGCTAAAAATTCAACCTTTCCATTGTTTAAAAAATGAGCTCCCTGCGTTGACCTCTTTAACTCTCGGATAAAATACTCGTCCTTCTCCTCGTTTGTCATTAACTTAAAATTAGGTATAGGAGGTCGCTTCCAAAACTGATCCTTCTTTGACTTTATATCAAAGTTTATTATATCTTCATCCCTCTCTGGCTCAGGAATAAAATACTCCAACCCATCAGTATAAGGAATTATTATTTTACTTTTTCTTGCCATTGTTCAATTCTTCAAGCATTTTGTTTCTTAGCTCCTCTGCCCTGCCTACAACTTTTATTGCAGCTTCCCTTGTTTCCTTATGAGTTAACTTTTTACCAATTTCCTCTACATCAAAAGCAAGGTCTTTCATTTCCTTTGCTATCTTTAAAGAAGTTTCTGCTCGCTGCCTTGCAACACCTGCCAATACTTCCATTATTTTTGAAGTGTCCTCAATGTCCAACTCGCCAAACTTACCTATCTCATCATTACCCCTTATAGTAAAAGGACTTATCTCTAACTCCGTAGCATAAGCTAATAGCTGAACCTTTAAAGCACAGTAAACTTTTAAATAAGGAGACTCTAATATAACACAAATCTTATCAAACAAATCTTTACTCCCCTTTCGCAAATCATTTGCGCTAGACTTAAACAATTCAACTTCTTCTTCTGTTAGCATACCTTTTTAAACATTTTTTGATTTAATAATCTCTTAAATTCAGTTTCAGAAAAAATAACCTCATAGCCAAGCTTTGTCAAACTTTCAACATACTTAAACTTCAAATTATCATCATCTAACTTTACTTTCTTTAAGCCCTTTTGACCATTAGGTATTATCTTGTGAGTTACCCTCTCAATAAACTCAATCTTTGTGTTATCGCTTAAAATCTCGTAAACGTGAGGCATTTATTTTACAAATCTTACAAGGTGTATATCAAACCTACTCCTCTCCCCATTAATATCTACTACGGCAACCTTTTTCTTTACAATAGAACCCTCTAATACAAATTCTTCAGCAAAGCAAACAAACTTGCCCTCTAAATTCTTACCCCTTATCTTAACTATATCGCCTTCTTGATACATAAAGTGCAAAGTTACAAAAATTTTGAATTATAGACATCTCTGTGTATGCAAAAGAAGTTTCTCTCCGGCACACCCATCTTTTTGTAAGAAATTAAACCAAGCTCAACTAAATCCTTTACTATTTTGTTTTGCTTGAATGGACTAATCTTTGTTTCCTTTGCTATCTCCTTTTGTGTAGCACTAAACCAAACACTTCCAATAGCTTCTTTTGACCTTTCTTCTAATTCAGCAAAGTAAAAAGCAGCATCCCTTGAAGTTGCTTTTGCTAATTTAATGTTTACAGCCCAAGAATCCTGAGCAATTAATTCTAATGAATTTTCCATTTTTTTTGTTTTTAGTTTATAATTATTTTTTTTAAATGCTACGCTTTGGGTTTAAGCTATGGTTTGCTTTGGTGTAAGCTACGCTTTATGTTTGCTTTGGGTTTAAAACAAAGGAGAATGATTATTGCAGAACTTAGATTGGAGAGGAGCGCAGGTAAGAAAAAACAAGTCTAACCCCTACCCCTTTAACTTGTAGAGATTAGACTAATTAATTTCTTACCAAGATTGACTATTGCGTCACATGAGTTGTCGTATCGGCTTTGGCTGAATAGAGTGAACAAGTCTGAAGAAAACACCGCTATTCATTTAAAAGAGAAAGGATTTTAGGAGAATCAACCATTTGGCTTCTTTCATTCGGTTGCTGATTTTACAGCACTTGCTCAAATTCTATCCTTATTGAAACAAGCAGTGATTTTTATTTTATATGTTGCCTCACTTAGCCAACGAACTAAATTAGCACTAACTATCTTTAAACAAACAAGCCCTCTCTAAATGAATAGAAAGGGCATTGTATGATGTATTATCTAATTTAATTGCAACACCAATTAGGCAAATACAGAAAGAACTATTTTTATTTAAATCTATTTTTGCCACTTTGTTTTAATTGGTATTGCGCTACAAATGTAAAAACATTTTTCTAATCCACAAAATATTTTTTCTATTTTTGTAAAAATAATTTCTAAAACCTAAAAAAAATGTACGGAAGCAAAAAAACACCAACAGGCATGACCACTAAAAAGAGCATGCCTAAAGCAATGCCAAAAGGCAAACCAGCTAAAATGAACAAGCCAAAACCAAAGAAGTAATGGCTAAAAAACAAGTTAATCTTTCTGTAGGCAGAGGAGAAAAATTACCCGTTTCAAAAGGTGCGGGGCTCACAGCCAAAGGCCGAGCAAAGTACAACCGAGAAACAGGCAGTAACCTCAAAGCACCTGCTCCAAACCCAAAAACCGATGCGGACAAAGCACGAAAGAAATCTTTTTGTGCGAGAATGTCCGGCATGAAAGGAGCTACAAGCAAAGGTGGTGAATTAACTCGCAAAGGCGCTGCATTGAAAAGATGGAATTGTAGCTAATTTAAACTTTCATTAAATTGGTGAGGCCTATTGTTTAATACAATGGGCTTTTTTTTATAAATCATAAATACCAATAACCTTATTAAACATTTCCCTCATAGAAACACTACTTGGCGCATCGTAAGTAGCAAAGTGTCTGTTTATACCTCTAACTATTTTTAGTTTCTCATAAACCTCAACAGCACTTAATTTAACATAAGTGTAAACACTAGGAAGACTACAAACTCTCTCATAGTATTCTAATCCATACCTTTTCTTTAAACCCTCCTCATAACCTTGTTTATGCTTATCAGAGTATTGATTGCAGTCGGACTTTGCTGAATGTAAGTTATGAAGATTATATCTTATAGAATGATTGCTACCCACTCCGTTGAAGTGCGCTGCATCGACTTGGTTGCCAAATGGCTTTCCACAGTCAATACAAGTATTGTAGCCGAATTTAGCATCTATCATTCTTGACAACTTGTTGATCTCTATTTGTAGTTGTCGCTTGTACTCCTTTTCGTGAGTAACAGGTCTCCACTTGTTTACCTTTTCACTCCACTCCTTTTTTTCATCCTGAGCAACTTGTTTCTTTGCCTTTAAAGCTTTCTTCTCTATTTCCTTTTGTCCTTCAGGTGTGTTTAGCAACCAAGTCCTATAGTGGTCTGAATTTACCCACTTATCCGTTGACCTGCGAGGAACAAAACTATCCCCACATCCACACTTGCACTTTTTTGGCTTTATAGCTTTTATCATTTTGCAAAATTAAAAAGATTATTAAAATGGAGCATCTGTACTATTTTCAAAATTTACATTTGGCTCAATATGTTTGTTTGCAGAGTAGTCGTTATCTTCTAGCTCAAAGAATTGATTGGACTCCGCCTTTACGCCATGCCAAAACATTCCTGTTGCTCCATTTTTATTTTTAGCAACTATGACAGCTATCTTGCCTTTTGTCTGTACGCCATCCCATTCAAAAGTTTCATCTATTTTAGCAGGATTCCACAAAAATATCACAGCATCGGCACTAAACTCTATTGCCCCACTTCCTTTTAATAGTCCCATGTGAGGTGGCTTTAATTCATCTTTTGTAGCTTCCTTGTTAAACTGAGCAAGCTCTATGATAGATATTTTCAACTCCTTAGCTATGGACTTCATTTCCTTGCAGTGTTGAGCTATGGCCTGTTCTTCGTTGCCGTGCTTTTTAACCTCCAAGTCGCACAAGTGCAAGTAGTCAATAACTGCAACTTTTATCCCATGCTCGTCTATTGCCCTTTGTATTTTAGATTTTATAGTTCCTATCTTTTGGTTTGGAGTAGTGTCTATGAAAACTTTTGACTCTGCTATTGCCCCTATTGCCTTATGCACTTTTATCCAATCTGTATCAGTAAGCTTTCCCCTCTTAACATCTTGCGTTAAAAGCCCTGTTTTCATTGCAATCTCTCTAACGCCTGTTTGAACATTTGTCATTTCTTGCTGAAACATTAAACTAGGAATATCCAACAAGTTTAAATGATGCTGTATCCATAGCATAATGGCTGACTTAAAAGCTCCAGACCTTGCAGCAAAAACAATGTAATCTCCTTCTTGCGCCCCACCTAAAAAGTTTGTAAGCTTCTTAATACCCAAAGGAACACCCGTAACGCCATCGTTCTCCATAGCTTTGTATATTGAGTCTTGCGTTTCTTTCATTCTTTGAAACGGACTCATATCGGTATTGTCGCTTCTCTCAACTGAGGATAACATTGTTTTTTGTGAAGACAAAAGTTCAAATGGATCTGCGTCTGCATCGTAACAACTACTTATAAACTGATGGCATATAGATATTTGTTTCCTTAGCATTGACTTCTCGGCTATCACTCTAGCATTGTGCTCAAGATTTACAAGCGACCCCTTACTTGATAGCTGTGCTATTTTATAAACTCCACCTGCTTTCTCTAAATTATTTTCTGACCTCAATTGAGTATTAACACTAAGAACATCAATAGCAATACCCTTTTTAAAGATAATGCACATAGCACCGTATATTAATATGTGCTCCTCAGAATAAAAGTCACTACTATCTAATATAGTTGATATTACACTAAAAGCTTGCTTCTGTGTCATTATAGCGCCCAATATAGCTTCTTCTAACTCTATGGCCTGCGGAGGCAACTTGCCTAATTCATCTGTGTTTAATTTGGTTTTTTTATTCATATTTCTAATTTTTTATACATCGTGTGTGTAGGTTTAATCTTAAATTCCTCTCTAAACCAATTGGCAGCCATCTTCTGCTTCCAATTTCTTACTTTCTTTCCATTAGAGTCTTCCCAACCGCCAATAAGATAATAAGTGTACGCTCTGTCTGCTCCGTAGTCACTATATCCTTTTGACCTAAAAAAATCTTTTACTTCCTCTATGGTAGGGATATAAACCTCTTTTTTTACTCTTTCTTTTCGCTTGTAACGATAGTTCCCCTCTGCGCCTTCAATACCCAATACTTCAAGTAATTCAGCACGTTTAATCTTACCATTTAAGGCATCTAATATTGCTTGTCTTGGTGTCATAATAAAAGATACCTTGTAGGAGGCGTGTGGCGAAACAAAGTAAACGATTAGTGCAAAAAGCACAAAAAGATACATCACCTCGCTACAAGGATTTTGTTTTAAATATTTTTTTACAGATAAAGAACCGTTTTTTATTTCGCTGCTGCAAATGTAAAAATAAAAAATATATCAAAGCAAAAAAAATGAATTTACGTCTAATTTAAAATTATTCTAAATTAGGTATGTCTATTGTTTTGCAATATCTATTAATTTATTTTTGTAAAAAAATGCAATGAGGTTAATACTCCCTGTAATATACAGAAAAGTAGAGTCAGACTACAAGATAGATGCGAGCTTGCCATTCGACAAAGATGATTTTGTAGTTAAGCACGTAATATTCTATCGTATAGATGCTATTGAGTTTGTAAGAAACAATGACAATGAGTGCATAGTAATATGCGGTAGTGAGAATTACAGAGTAGCATTATCTGTAAGGGAGGTAGATAAAAAAGTAATGAGACAAAGAGTATCTTATGGAAGGAATTAAGAAAAGAAGAATAAACCCCATCTATACTAAGTCAGATATTATACTAGGTCTTAAAGAAATGGGGTACACAGAAGAAGAAGCACTACACTACTACTACGTAATAGATGAAGTAAAAAAAGGTAAACTAAAAGAAAAAAATGGAGAAGAATAAAATTAAAGTAGGATCAGACTTTAGCGGAGTAGGGGCTTTTAATCAAGCGTTAAAAAGACTTGGAGTTGATTACGAGGAAATATTTGCTTGCGATATGGATAAGTATGCAAGGCAGACATTTATTCATAATTATGGCGAGCCAAAGTACTACCCGACTAATGTGTATGATAGAGAAATACCAACTGATTCGTTAGACATTTACATGACGTCCCCACCATGTCAGGCGTTTAGTTTAGCTGGTAAAAGATTGGGCAAGGAAGACAAGCGAGGCATTTTGTTTTTCAACTCTTATGAGTTTATTCAAATAAACAAGCCAAGATATTTTATATTTGAAAATGTTAAAGGGCTTTTATCTGACGATGAGGGCAAGACATTTCAAGAGTGGGTAAATATGCTTGGAGGAAAGTCTGTTAATGGAGTTCCCATTATTTTTCCTTATGAGGAATCGGTACCTTACCATCTTTATTGGAAAGTGCTAAATGCAAAAGACTACGGAGTGCCTCAAAACAGAGAGAGAGTGTTTTTAATTGGAATTAGAGATGATGAAGACAATAATTTCCGTTTCCCACTAGAAGAAACTTTAACTAAAAGACTAAAAGATGTACTAGAGGAGAATGTGGATGAGAAGTATTTTTTGAGTGAAGCAGCAATTAATAAGTGCTTAAAATCACAGGCTAATGAAAATATGCTTAATGAAGATGTACCTGAAAAAAGCAGGTGTATTGTTGCTGGATATTATAAACAACCTTTTGATGGTCAATATCTTAAAATCAAATCAGCAACATCTAAAGGACACGAAGAAGCAACTGAAGGGGACAGCGTTAATCTTTCAGCACCTAACTCAAAAACACGCAGAGGTAGAGTAGGCAAAGGAGTAGCACAAACTTTAGATACAGGATGCCAGCAAGCAGTTATTTTAGGATACACAAGAGACTCAAAAGGAAAGGTAGTTAGCAGAAATATTTGGGAGCAAGCAGGAACAATACACACAAGCTCAGGTAGTGGAGGTAATACTGACCAATTTGTTATGACCATTAACGAAGAACAAAGCCAAGAAACTGAAGACAATGTATCAATAGGAGCTTTAAGAGGAAGAGTTGAAAAAAATGAAGAAGAACAAAGTGGCAATTACAATCAAAAACTTGAAATAAATAATCAAGGCACAAGCAATACTATTACAAGTGTGCAAAAAGACAATTTAGTAGTATACAATCAAGAAGTAATACAATTAAATCCAAGCAAAGAAAGCGGAGGACAACAGCCCTATCAGCACAATCGTGTATATGCAGATTATGGATTAATGACAACTTTAGACACAGATAGCAAAAGAAAAAGCGTTTTAACTAATTGTGAAATACGCAGACTAACCCCAAGGGAGTGCTTCAGACTAATGGACTTCCCGGACACATTCACTTGGCCTGTAAGTGACAGTCAAGCATACAAGCAAGCAGGCAATTCAATTGTAGTCAATGTGCTTTATAAAATATTAAAATCCCTAAACCTATGAGAAAACTATATCAAGAATTTACAAACTGCAACATATTAGGAGTAACATTAGAACACAATGGTATTAAAGGTGGCGATGCCGGTCACGGTGGATTCGTGTCAATAACAATAGAAGACCTCGCAGGAACTTATATGGAAGTCAACGACAAGGAAGCAGACAAAGTAAAAATAACTCTCAAAGGAGACGCTGAAAGAGAAACACTCTTAGAAGCACTTAAAATGATAGTAACAGAACTTGAACAAAACAAAACACTATGAACAATAAAGAACAAAAAGTTAAAACAAACACAGAAGCCCGCAATGGAGTTGATACTTTGTTAGCGGCTGGCTTTCCTTCATCGGAACAACCAGTTGCTGTAAATAAAGTAAGTGTTGAATACACGCAGGAAGCGGACAGTAGTTCAGATGGATTGCAACTTCTTGAAGTCAGCACAGAAGATGCTGGGGCGGGTGTATATTATATTTTGAAAACAGAGCGATGGGCTTTTGATAACTTGAATGATTTAATTAAAGTCCTAAATGATTTTGAGAAGCGTCTGTCAGCTTGCCGATAACAGTGGTGGTTGGCGTTCGTTGCCGACCATAAAATTTAGTATAAACTTTAATTGAAGTGCAAAACATGGAAAACCAAGAAATTATCAACGAAGAAAAAGGCAATGACGTTAACCAAGTGTTAGCAACTGCGCCTTTTCAAAAATTTCCAGACCCTTACGGGTGGAATAAAGAAAAAATTGAACGCTATCAGCAATCAGGGCATAAATGGCTTGAAGATGAGGATGGAGAGGTAGAAATATTTGCACACTCAGAAGGAACTTGTAATGGTTTAACTTGTACAGTTTGTGGATATTCTCCATGTTGGCATTGTGAACCTACACCGAAGCAGGGGCATTGTTGCTAACGTTTTCGGGCTTGGCGAAGTTGCCGAACCGAAAAGCTAAATAGAATTACAAATGTTTAAAATTAAGAACGAATGTTGATAGAAGAACAAAACGGCAATTTTGCCAAACCCGTGTTAGGCGTAGTGCCTTCCACAAAAGCCTTATCAATAGTTGGTTCGAGTAGGAATAATGGAGAACGTGAAGCGGAGGATTTTTACCCCACACCACCTTATGCAGTAGAAGAACTTTTAAAACGAGAGGTTTTTAGCGGAAACATTTGGGAGTGTGCTTGTGGCGAAGGAGATATAAGCGAAGTTTTTAAAAACAAAGGATTTGAAGTTATTAGCACCGACTTGATAAATAGAGGATATGGCGAACAACTTGATTTTTTGCAAAGTGATTTAGTTGCTGATAATATCGTTACAAATCCGCCTTACAAATTAGCACTTGACTTTGTGTTGAAAGCAAAAAAGCAAGGCAGAAAGAAGATTGCTATGTTTTTAAAAACTGTTTGGTTGGAAAGTGAAGCAAGATACGATATGTTTCAAGATACGGAATTTCCGCTAAAAACAGTTTATCAATTTAGTAAACGAGTTACCTTATACAAAGGTGGGGTAAAAATGAAGAATAGCGGTATGATTGCATACGCTTGGTATGTTTGGGATAAAGATTATGTCGGAAAACCAACTATTGAATGGATACGCTAATGGCATTACGCCTAACTAGCTTCTAACCGCTATAAACTATCGCATATACAACAAAATGGAAATAACATTCTCAAAACAAGAACTAATAGACCTCTTTAAACTAGCTAAAGAAGAAAACATACCAACGCACCTAAACAACACAATAAAAAACATAAAATCAAACGGACTACAAAACCTCATAAACATGCTAGAACAAGAAACAATATCCCTCCAACTATTCAATAAACTAAAATTAGCATCAGAAACAAACCAATACAAAATAGAATAATGGATCTAATAATATTCATAATCCTAATAATAACCATAATAATATCTCTAGCTAAACAAGGTGATGAAAAATAAAATCACTATTAAGAATAATTCTAAATAATTTGTATGTATCAACAAAATCATTTACATTTGCATAAACAAATTTCTAAATAAGAATTTATGCAAACAAATGTAACAATGTTATCGCCAGACAGAAACCTATTCGGAGTAACAATAAAACAAAACACCAAAGAACAATCTCTTTCAGTAACAGACCTCCAAAAAGCATACGAAACTGCAAGATGGCAATATGGATGGAGCGACAAAAGAATAAACGATATCCTCAGCGGAGTAACTACAAAAGAAAGGATATATCACCTACTACACGAAAGAAATCTCATAAAAACGGAAATTACCGCTTTTATGGAAATGGTTGAAAAAGAAGGAATTGTAAAATGCCTAAAAGGACTAAAGGTTTGGAAAGCAACAGGCAGAGGAGAAAACAAATCAGTATACGCAGACCCATACATCTGGGTATTACTAGCAATGGAACTTAACCCACTACTTTACGCTAAAGTTGTTATTTGGATAACAGACACACTTATATTTGATAGAATAGAAGCAGGATCAGAATATATGCCAATGAACGCAGCTATTAAAACAATAGTCCCAAAACCCGATTACGCAAAATACGCTCGTGTAATGAACGAAAAAGTATTTGGTAAACACATGACAGGCATAAGACAATTAGCATCCTCAGAACAACTAAAAAAAATAGCAGCCATTGAAAAATTTGTAATGAACGCTATAGAAATGAAACTAATCAAAAATGACACTGATATCCTAAACGCAATAAAAAACTACAAATAACAAAACATTTATCACAAGCAAAATTCTAAACCCACAAACACAAATTCTAAAACATTATCACAGCAACGAAAGTTTGGGGTTTACGCCACGATACAGAACGCCCATCCACCCTCCCCAAAAGTCCCCCCGCCTCCAAAGTCAAAATTTCAAAAATGAAATTTAACGCACGTTTGTTGACCGGTTGGCACTGCTCTACATCTGCTCATATATCTTCAAACCTGAGCAACGAAACAAGGCAAAGAACGAATTTAAACCAATAAGATTGAAATTTAACCGAGTGATCTCAAGCAGTCAAAAAAATATTTCTATTTAACATAATAATAATTATAAGACAATCCCCTATTTATAAGGGTTTCAGCAATAATACATAAGGCAGTTAGGTATTGGCACTTGTTTTGAGCTAAAAAAATTGGTCGAAAGTTTTTGAGAAAAAGGCAGGAAAAAATAAGGTGTTTGCTAAATTGGTCGATGTTTTTTTAAATTTAGGCAGTTTTGAAAGTTTGGAGGGTAAAAAAACGGTTTGAGGGTTAAATAACACCTCATTAAATTATTTATCTTTGTGTAAAATTAAAAATACAATGTATAAAGAAAACCCCATAAACAAAGCCATTCAAAAAACTTTATTTTTACCCATTTTTGTTGCATTACACGAACGCAAAATTAGCTTTAAAGAGTTAGTACATATTTTGAATGAAAAGGGCTATAAATACAAAATTGCAACTTTATACTCTACTAACTTAGGGGTAAATAGTTTTATCATTAATATTAATTACTTTAGTCAAATTTACGAAGCATTGGGAATTGATCCACCTACCCCGGAATCTCTTATGAGTGCTTATGTAAAATATTTATCTATTCAGGAAGAAAAGAAAGCGAGGGCAGAAGCTAACAAGGCCAAGAAGCAAAAAAATATTGATTAAATTTTAGTGATTATATTTTAGTCAATTTCATTTCCTTTCCTTTATTGGTAATGGTTACAGATATTTTTTAATGATTATTTTTTATTGGTTAGTGTTAAAATATGTTAACGAAAGCAAAATAATTTATAAATATATTTTCATAATAAAATAGCATTGCTTTACTTTGCGCCACTTTAATAAACAAACCAATTAATTAAACCCATGAAGGATATTTTAAAAGAAAAGCACATTTTTATAAAAACCAATTACAGCGACTTGCTAGCGCAGGGAATTACATTCAACCAAATTTTAGTTGAAATGTATAAAATAGAAACAGGAGCAGAGAATTTTAAGACCTTTAAAAAGTGGAAAGAAGAAGGATATAAAATTAATAAAGGTGAAAAGGGCTTTCCGGTATTCTCGAAGCCATCCACAAAGCTAAAAGAGGAAAGAGGGCAACACATTGAAGAAGGAGAAAAAGCCCGTTTTTTTGTAGCTTATCTATTTAACGAAAAACAAGTAACAAACCAATAAAAACAAACACAATGAACACAGACCAATTAAACGCAGCAATTAAGGCAAAATTTGCCACAACTGAAAAACTGAATTTTACAGAAGAAAAAACAGCGAAGCCCGAAATATTAAGACATATTGAAAGCGTCAATATTAAGCCCGAAAGAAACGACAAGGCCGCTCAACTAATTAATTTGCTTAATGAGATGGTAACACCCTCAGCCCCTCAAATAGACGAGGAGACAATAAGGCAGTTAATTAAAGAGGAAATTAATAAGCAAGAGCCCCGCAAACTAGAGATAAACTACAACGGAGTTAAACACAATTTAGAAGGGTTAATCCATCATCAATTTGAAGATATTTTAAAAGCCTGCAGCGCACGTTTAAACGTTTGGTTAACAGGTACAGCAGGAGCAGGAAAGACAACCACAGCCGCAAAAGTTGCAAAGGCCTTAAATTTAGAATTTTACTCCGTTTCAGTTTGCGCTCAAACAACTGAATCACGTTTGTTTGGTTATAATGATGCAAACGGCAGATACGTTGAAACTGTATTTTTTAAAGCATATAAAGAAGGAGGAATATTTTTACTTGATGAAATAGACAACGGAAACCCCAACATATTAGCCGCTTTAAATAGCGCACTAGCTAACGAAAGTTGTTCTTTTCCTTGTGGAATGGTAGAAAAGCACCCTGATTTTATTTGCATAGCTGCAGCCAACACGATAGGAACGGGGGGGAACATTAAATACGTAGGAAGAAACCCCATTGATAAAGCAACACTAGACCGCTTTATTTTTATACACTTTGAAATTGATGAAAATATCGAAAAGAAGTTAAGTATTGAAAGTTTTGCTTTTAAAGTACAGGAGTTAAGAAGAAAAGCAGAGTTGAAAGGAATGAATGTAATAATAAGCCCAAGAGCAAGCATAAACGGCAGTAAGCTAATAGAGGCAGGATTCACAGAAGCCCAAGCGCTAGACATGACTATTTTCAACAAATGTACTCAGGAAGAAAAAAACCAATTAAAAAACTAAAAAGCCATGCAATACAATTTTAAAAACATACACGAGTTAATAAAAGAAACTCACAAGCAAGCCCCGAAGGCAAAGGGGACAAAGTCATCGTATAATAATTTTTTTACAAGTGATCATTTTGACTCCGATTGGGTAGGAGGGATAATAAATATTAATGATTACACAGATTTTACAAATAAGGGTTATTTACCTGCTGTGGAAGAGTTAAACATAAGCGCTCAAACAAACGAAGGAAACAAACATTTATTTTCATCTTCGGTATGTGGGCAGTTTGGAGATGTTGCCAAGTATTTAAACGGAGAACCAGAATGTATGTTTGATTTTGAGCCGCAAGAGGTCAACAACTACTTAACAATAAATATCTCAGGAGTAACGCCAGGATATATGCAAGCCAAAGACATACAGGCAAAATGTAAGGCAGTTTTTAACGCTGTGAATGAATTGGAGTTAAAAAATACAAGATGCAAAATATATTTAACGGTTTGCACGATAGACAGAGCAAGCAGAAAAGAAGACAAAAATGTTGATGTTCAAATACTTGTTAAGGACTTTGAGGACAATTTTATACCCTCCTATCATGGTTTAATTTTAGGCCACTTGACAACAATAAGGGGTTTGATTTATAGCTTTATAAGTTTGCACAACAAAACAGCAAGTTTGGGAAGTTGCAGAGAGGCAGACAAACAAGAAGGAGTTAAGCTAATAAGCTACCACAAGCACACACCCGAAGAAATAATTAAAATAATAACTCAATAAGGGGAGTAAAACTCCCCAATTTTTAACCCCTAAATAACAACCCTATGAAACCACAACAAGCAAGAGAAAAATTAGCTCAGTATGGCCTCCCCGCAATGAGCGACAATGAATTATTGACCATTCTAAAATTTAAAGGCACAATTTCCGATTATTATTTTTCGGCTGAATTTAAAGCCGCTAAAGAGCTAGTCAGGAGATACGAAAAGCCCGAAGCTAAAAAGATTACAAGCAGTAAAGATGCGGCAGAGATCCTAAATTTTTTAGCGCACGAAACAGAGGAAAACTTTTACTGTATATTTTTAAACCGAGCCAATAAAGTAATAACAACGGAATTTATAAGCAAAGGAACGGCCACCGGCACAACCGTAAGCCCGCAACAAATAACACGCAGAGCATTAGAACTAAAAGCACAGGGGGTAATTTTAAGCCATAACCACCCATCAGGAAACCTACGCCCAAGCGATGCAGATGTTAAGATAACAAAGAAAATTAAAGATGCGTTAAACCTCTTCGATATTGTGTTATTTGACCACGTAATAATAAGTAATGAGGGGCACTTTTCATTTAATGATGAAGGAATGATTAATTAAACTAATACTAACAAACTAAAATAACAAGAAATGGAAGCAGCAATTAAAAACCTAAACAGAACACAAGAGCAAAGAGAATTTTTAATAAATCAAATATTGTACAGGGAGGGCAATGGGAAAAGTAACTCTCAATATGATGCACTGAAGAGAAGGTTGACCAATCAATCATTTGCCTATTTAGATAAAAAAGCGACAAAGTATATAGGAAATTGGAGGCTTCAATTTGGATATTAACTCAAAACTCTTAAAACCTATGAAAAAATCAATTTTAGCCCTATTATTATTCACTTTGATACTAGCAAGCTGCGAAGCTCCAAAAAAGTGTTCAGCCTATCCCCGAAGCCCTAAAAAAAATGTTTATTCACCCTCTCACAATTTGTAAACAATGATAATTCAAAACACAATCTACCCCGACATTAAAGACATTTACGATGATAATGGTAAATTTTTGGGCGAGATACAGAAATTTCCAACCAACTATGAAGTGATGCACGTTAACGGAACGAGAGCTTATTTTGGAACGTTTGAAGCAGCAGTTAAGATATTCAAAGAAGTGTGCAGACCTTGCCAACCCATCGACACTCAAATAACTATTAATTTTTAACCCCTTAAAAAAAACAACTATGAACACATTAAAAGTAATTTTCAGCCAAGAGTACAGAATGAACAAACCAAGCGTATTCATCCGCATAGATGGGCAATACTACGGATGTTTAATTTACCCAACGTTAAGAAAATTTCCCGATTTAGATTATTGGGAAACTGCCACAAGTAGCGACACAGATAGGGGATTTACTATTATCGAAAAAGAGTTTACAGATGAGGAGATAAACAAAATTAAAGCATTGCAAACTGCTGTTGATGCACTTAAAACTCTCATTCCTGAGCAACCAAAATGGGAGGTAATTTCTACCGACAAATTTAAAATAAGAAGAGGCAAGGCCTATGAGGAGTATTTAGATAAAACAGCCATACAAGAGGAAGAAGTTAGACAATATTTTACCTCAATAGAGGTATTTGATAAAGCGGTAAGAAAAGCGCATAATGATTTGATAAGCATTTTAAACAAATAGTTACCGGTTACAAGTCCGCAAATAGTGAGGGAGGGGAGGACAACTCCCCTTGTAAACTAACTAACTAACAACAATGAAAACAATCGTAAAAAATTTAATCACTAAGGAAGAAACAATTTTTGTAAATGATTTATCACTTACTGAAAATATTGTAAACACAATTATTTGCAACAGCAACAGGACCGGAGACCTTTTAAACCCTAAACACCGAGAAGAAATAAAACAAAAGTATTCAATAGTTGAGAGAAAAAGCACCATCACAGGCAGAAGATTTGCCTATTGTCAAGTTAAAGACCTTCATGCAAAATATGATATTTAATTAACCCATAACAAAATCTAACCTATGAACACAGCACACACAAACGGAGAATGGCACGCCCACGATGGACAAATTTATCAAACTGAAACAGGCAGAACACTTGCTTTAATACCTTACTTTGATTCAAGCTTCGAGGAAGGCAAAGCCAATCAAAACCTGATAGCAGCAGCACCAGACCTGTTAAAGTCACTTGTTGAGGTATTAGAAGAACTAAACCAAGCCCGCAGAGCGCAGAACAAACTAACATTAAGCGAAGCCGAAAGAAACGCACAAGCAGCAATACAAAAAGCTATTAACCCATAAAACTTAACCCTATGACAACAGAAAAATTTTATCACTACATTGGCAAGGATCAAACCGAGTTTATAATGTCTCAACCCCTCAGTAAACTAGAGGAAATGAAAACAAAACTACTATACGAATTTAATCACGTTGAAATACCCCCTGTAATCTTTATTAGATACACTTTTGAACTTATGCTGATAAGAAACCTTATAAGAATAAACAAAACCCTTAAAATTAATTAAACCTATGAAAAACGCAAACGACAACTATAAACAATTTATCGGAGGAGGAGACCAATATAAGTTAAACTTTGGACACACTTGTACAGAAGGAGTTTACGCCCTCGCAACTGATATGCAATGCTTTTGGATGCTCGATGTTATATTAAGCTATCAATTAAACCCTGATGTAAGGGCAGAGAGCTTTCAAACGTGGAAACTTGAAAGAATTGAAGGGGATGCCTTTAAGGTCACCGCTACCGATGGCAATGAAAACGTAATTGCCGAACAAGTAATACCATTTAGCGACTTTGAAGCAGATGAGCTGACCCTTTGGAATGTAAACCGAGTAATAATGTTACCTAACGAATACTAAAATGAAAAAACTATTTATTGACAAAACTAGCTACGATGCTAATGTTCAGCAGTCACCTGACTTTAAAAAGATAATTGTCTACGAAGACAACAAGGAACTATTTATCATTACAAAGTACAGGAGGGCGTTAACCCCTCCTAATGTGGACTATAGTGGACTTATTGTACCTATTCACACAGTTGAACTATCTATGGAGATATACAAGAACTTTGATTTACATTTTAACTATCTAAACTTGCAACTATGAACGCACTAGAAATTCTAATAGCAGAGCAGAAGATAGGCAATCAAAAAATGAGTGAGGTAATGCCCTTCCTTGACATTATTGCCAAACAACAAAGGTTAAACATTAAACGCTTGTCGGACTTTAAAAAAGCACTCCGGTACTTGCAAGTATCCATCATTCAAAACTAATCCTATGCAAACAACTTGGAAACATTATCACTACGGACTGCCAACGCAGAGAAAGAAACCTGTTAGCTACAATTTAGTTTATCCTAACGGAGTAACTATTTTAACTCAAAAGCCATACCCTTATTGTCTTATGGTTAAAAAGAAAAGCCACCCATACGCAGAAATAACACCTAATTTTTAGAACTATGAAAGAAGAAATCATTTTAAAATCAGTAAAACATTTTAACAGAACCAAAAGAATAAAGGACTTAAAGGAATTTAGGCAACTTGCAGGAGCTTTCATTTACACCTTTACTGACTTAACACTTGCAGAAACAACCCAATTCTTAAACCTTGCCAAAAACCCCACAACAACCTACCGAGATATTGAACAAGTAGCAAGCTCATTAAACTTTCATAATCAACTAATGAAAGACCTGATTAAAGAGGTAAGAGAAACACTTCAAGAAGATATATCACTTGAAGATATTAAAAACGCTTTCTACAATGGCAAGAAGAAAGAGTATAACAAAACGCTATACAGAGAGGAGATAATGAAGCTGATGAAAGTAAAAGACCAAAACGAGTTTAAGGATCAAGTTAGAAAGATAGAAACAATTTTTTCTAATCTGTAAATGTAAGCGCATAAAAAAAGTAAAGCCCTCTGGTTTAAGAGGGCTTTTTTTATTGGCCATAAAAGTAATAAGGACTATTGCCATAAGTCCTATCAATATCTTCCGAGCTCATAAGGTCATTGTTAAGCTTTATCTTCGGGGGACTATCTTTATCATAGGGAACAATGAAATCAATATTGTGCCACCTTAATAAGTTATTCGGTTGAATACAAAAATTGCCATCCTGCAGCTCAATAAAATGATAGCACTTTGAGTCCATATCTTGTGAGTAACCTACATTTATTTCATTCACATCAGTTTGGTAATCATCAATAGTAAAGTGATATTTACCTGAGCGCCACTTTTTATCTCTGCAAAAAACATCAACTCTCTTGTGCTGTAAAAAGGAAAAACAAGTAACTGCTATTGCTTTTGATTGACAATCCCAAGTTTGTAGTAGCTGCAGTCTCCTTTCTTCTTTATCCGAAAGTGTGTCGTAGTTTTCTGTATGAAAAAAAGCGCTTATTGGCATGTTCCAAAATACAGCGCCTATCTCACTTTGAAAATGAAACAACATAGGGTAATTGATAATTGACTTTACCCCAAAGATATAACCCTCTAGGTCTCTTTCATATCCTGTTACCTCTTTTCTTATAAAGCAACCTATGTAGGGAGTGTTAGCATTTAGTTGAGCCATTTTTTAATAAATGTTTCGGTGTTTTTTTAAAGTCAAGTGTGTAGTTGTAGTAGTGACCTGATGTTTTGTACTTGGTCTTAAACTTTACACGCTCCTTTTTAAAAACATAGCCAATATCAATAAACTCTGCCGTTCTTGTGCTGAGCTTTGATGTTCCTGTTAATCTAAAAGCAGTAAGCCAATTTAATGTCTTGCCCTCTTTGTATAAGTTTAAAATTGCTTGTTTCTGTGTCATTGTTTTTTAGTTTTAACTGTTATTGAAAATAAAAGAAATGGGGCGGGCTGCAATTGAACTTGGCTGCCACCCAAGAGCGTTAATTGTTCGTCAACTTTCACGGATTGCGTGTAACATTCCCCATTTCTATACTATTTAATCTTGTAGTAAAAGTTATTGTTTACTCTTATTACTTCTGCATTAGCAATGTTACTGCACTCCTTTAAAGGTCTGCACTTATTATGCTTCATCTGGTAGTAAAAGTATTCAACCTCATCCATAACCTTTGCATTAAGCAAACATTCAATGTAGAGGTCACGCTCCGGCACGGCTTTCTCCACAGCCAACAATATTCTATCGCAAGTTTCATCATCTTTCTTTATTGGCTCAATTCTATACCTATCTTGCAAAGGGAAAGGATACTCTTCCCAAGTGTCAGAACCCCACTCCTCTTTTTTAGTTAAGTAAGTACACAAAGCACCCTCTGTTCCTCCTACTGCCATTATTTGCATTTGTATTTGAGCAAAGTAAGATGGCTTTACCTTTTCAATCTGCTCAAGGTAGGTGTCAATCTCAAAAGGACACTTAATATCTATAGGAAAGTTATCATTCCACACGCAGTCAGGACTTGCGCCACAATTCTTATTGATAGGTATGTACTTGTCAACCCACTTCACTCCCTTGTACAAAGGCTTTAAAACAAACTCATAGGCGTTCATTTGATTAGCTATGCCGTGCTTTAATGGTGCTGTATTAAGTTGCGGTCTTTGCTTAGTAACAACTTCTGTGGCTATTTCAAGAATATAAGATTTTCTTGTTGCCCCTCCACCACCTGCCAATAATCGGGATATGTTACTTCCTGTAAAACACCCCTCTCTTTCTTCTGCATTATCCATTGATGTCAGTTTTTTGTTTTACAAAGATTGCTTTTACGTTCTTTTCAAGACCCTTTGGTATGGTATGCTCAATCTCTCTGTAAAGTGTTTCTAAATCTTCTAAAAGATTGGTATTCTTTACCCTGATAGTCACCTCATTTAAGAACTTTGCAGAACTCTCATCAATAGTCTTTGGTGTTGTTACTATGCTTACCTCTTTTCTATTCAAGTCCTTGCCAAATATCTTTCCTAGCGCATCACACGCATCCTTCATTGCCAAAGTCTTTGCCAAAGGGAAAGCCATTTCAGCAGGTTGTGTCTTGCTAATTTGAGCAGCACCTATGCCATCGTGAAACATACTCTCTGCATAGTTTACTCTTACCGTTACAACAGCCCTGTTGTCAGCAGATATAACACTCCTTATCTCTATTTTAATATTGCTGAATAGTCGGTTGAGAAGAAACTCTACCCTCTCAATAGGAAGATACATAAACCCCTTTATTTGTGGGTGTTCTCTTACCCACTCTTTCTTTGGCTCGGAGCTAAGGATTTCATCAAGGTTTTCAATGTCCTTGATGAACCCTACTCCGCTATATAGTTTTTCTAGTGTCAGTTTCATAGGGCGCAGTTTTTAGAATGGAAGATCATCGCTATCATCAAAAGACTTTGCAACTTTAGTTTCTTGCTTTACCTCTTTCTTTACCGCTTGGCTTTCTTGCCACTTGTCTACAAGTCCTCTGTAAAACTTTCTTACTTTAATCATATAAACTTTGTAGTCTTCCTCATCCATCTTCTCGGCTTCAGGTTGAGGTCTTCCGTTAGGTGTTTCCTTTGTGATGAGTGCCGGTATCTTTTCCCCACCTCTCACTATTGACAAACCCACATTCTTTCTGCCATCCTTCTCAAAGTCATAAGGTGCTATTGTTAAGGTATCCCCTTTCTTTAAAGACAATAACTTGCAAGCAAAGTTATCTCCATACTTACTCTCTACCGATACACTTAATTTATAAGTAGTGCCAATATCATCAAGACTAATCACGTACTGATAGCCCATCTTTTCGTGCTTAATACACTCTACGTTTACTAGTGTGCCTGTGAATTTAGGGTAGTGGAACTCCCACACCTTAACTCCGTTTTTGTTTTCCCTTGCTACTGCTCCTTCATCGCCCTCTTTGGCTCTAATGGTTAGCTTTCCTGCAAAAATTCCCATGAATGTTGCTCTTGATTGTTCTGTTTCAAATCCCATTGTTTTTAGTTTTAAGTTAGTAATTATTAGTTTATAAAATATTCAATTAAATCATTCTGTAAATTCGGCTCTTTGTCAAGTAGTTTAAAATCATCACTCATATCATCAAAATCTGTTTCGTAGTAATCCCCATCAGGAGCTCTGTGAAATCTCCCTTTGCTCATAGAAAATGTAATGTTAAATTCTCTGCGTGGATGAAAGTAAGCAATCAACCTATCAAGCAGTCTGTCAGGTAGCATTTCCGCTTGCTCACTAATGTCAACAACCTCGTTGTCAGCATTAATCTTTATCATTAACTCTACTAGCATCTTGTTAAGTTATTAAACTCCTGAACAGTCAATATGCCACAAGAACGAAGACCCATTAACTTGCTATCTGTTAACTCCTCAATAGTCTTATAGCCGCTTTCTATTGCGTTGTTTAATACATTGATTAACCGCCTGCTCATTCGGTGCTTATTGTACTCTATAAAGGAGCGTATTGATGTTTCCTTAAACTGCTCAACCTCAGCAATAACTTGTTGCTTGTATTGTTGGCAGATAGTTAAAGCTTTCTTGTACTCTGTTTCTGTTATCATTTTAAGCTAGTTAATACGTTTAATACAAATTTAGTGTTGTCGATTCTGTCGGTAGATCCAATCCATATCTGCTCTACTGATGTACTACACAACTCAATCATTCTTTCGTTCTCGTTGATTTCCCAAGATGAACGAATGTCACCATCTTTATCCCAATAGTAAAATGTGTCGGTGTTAGCATCGTGCTGTATGCGCTCGCCTGTATCTTCGTTGCGCCACTCAATTGTTGTTGTTGTTGTTTTAGTTATATTCATTTCCATAGGTTTTGTTTGTTTATGCAAAAATAGTGTTTATAGTAATATGATTATGTTAAAAGTTGTTAAACCTCACTCATAATATTAACCACCGCCATGCCACTTGCTTCGGCTAAACGCACATTGTTCCTTATCCGCTCCCGAAACCTAAACGCTTCGTATGCCGTTGTGAAATCATCATTGTACAGGCCGACCACGTTGTTTTTTAGCTTCATAATTATAGCATCAATCACTTCCCTTACTTGCACAGGAGATAAGCGGTGTATCATTGCAATTTCAGCGTAATGCAACCCCTTGTTGTACTCCAACCACATTGACCAATCACGGTCTGTTATGTGTGCTGGTCGGATGCTATCCCGGTATGCATCGGTTATAACTCGGTTTGTTTTTCTTATTTTAGCCATTTGCCACCTCCTTTCTCCATTCAATAAGGTGCGTATGCAACTCATTAAAGTTCGTGCATCTACGTGGTTGGGTTAGTTTCGCACCGCCATTTATTCGTGGTGCATTGGCAGTTGGGATGTGGCAGAATATTGCCTGCATCCATTCCTTTGCGCTGAATTGAGCGCGGATTTCTTTAATTAGGTTCATAGGTTTATTTTGGGGTTAGTTTGTTGTGTATGCGATATAATTTAGCGGGTAGCGGGTAGTTATAAGCAAGCGGTGGCGCAAAGAAATTCATCTTTTTCGCCTTCAAGGAGATTTTAGCGTTAACTAACCTCTCCAATCCAGCTATGCCACCGCCAGACTTATAACATCATGTTTGTGCTATTGCAGGTAGGTTATGTACACTTACCGTTTTAAGCACACAGCAACAGACGCAAACATGAATACCGTTATAGGTAATGCTATCCGAGCGAAACGAAAGCATTTTCAGCGACTTTTATCTCATCTCTAAAATAGTCCATTGTTCCAATATCACCAGAAGCATATTGTTTGACTTGAAATACCAAATCATTT
>Ga0315909_10001836_pt1 | contig 28050 bp, 18 predicted proteins | sample LakEriMetagenome_11_FD_203527 | JGI IMG/M metagenome (GOLD analysis project Ga0315909, IMG submission 203527) | Freshwater fungal communities from buoy surface, Lake Erie, Ohio, United States - Buoy 2 MA125 | ecosystem: Environmental > Aquatic > Freshwater > Lake | place: USA: Lake Erie, Ohio... | reverse complement strand
ACCCAGCGCTGCGTCCGACGCGCCTTCCTGACCGGGGAAGATCCCGTTTCTGGGTGCGACTATGGACATCGACGCCAGTGGATCCAGGATCGTTTGGAGTTCTTGGCTTCCTGCTTTGCCATTGATGTGCTTGCCTTTTCCACCCTCTCCAATCACGCCCACTGGATCGTGCGCAACCGTCCAGATCTGGTCTCCCAATGGTCTGACCGAGAGGCTGCCGTGCGATGGCTACAGGTCTTTCCCGGCCAGTCCCAGGGGCAGTGGTTGGGAGTCCCTACAGAAACCCAGGTCCAACAACTCCTGGAGGATCCAGAACGCCTTCGGAAGATCCGCAGTCGACTGAGTGATGTCTCTTGGTTCATGCGTGCATTAAGTGAACCGATTGCGCGTCGAGCCAACCGGGAGGACAATTGTACGGGGAGCTTCTGGGAAGGGCGTTTCAAGGCACAGCAGATTGTCGATGAAGCGGGACTTCTGGCATGCGCCATGTATGTCGATTTGAACCAGGTGCGCGCAGGTCTGGCCAAGAGTCCAGAAGTCGGTTGCTTCAGTTCTGTTTACGAGAGAATCCTGGGAGAGCAGGGGCAGAGGACCTGTTCCCAGGCACGCAAAGTCCGACCACTGACCCTGGAGGAGGTGGCTCAGGAGTTCCAGCGTGGTAAGGCATCCAGTCGCTGGGCCCGTATGCAGGCCAAGTTCCCGCCAGTGACTCTGGAGATGCCACGAGGCGCGTGGTTGGCCCCACTGACGGTCACCAGTGCTCCAGCAGCGAATCGGCTGCCATCTGCCAGTGGTCTTCGCGCGAGTGACCAAGGGTTCCTGGAGATGTCGCTGGAGAGCTATCGGGAGTTGCTGGACTGGACCTGGAAGCAAGTGGATCGAACGAAGGCGGAGGCGCTTCCCGAGCGGTTGGCGCCGATCCTGGAGCGAGTAGGCCTGTGCAGCGAGAGATTCGGGGATTTGGTGTGGAATTTTCGCCGTTACTTCCGTGGCGATCGCGTGGGCCTCAGTCGCAGTCTCCGTCAGTCAGCGTCCCGAAGTGGCCGGCGTTGGCATCATGGCCAGCGCGCAGTGGAAGTCTGTTGCTTGGAAGCCACGTCCACTTGCTAGCTTAAGTTCGTGTTGCCGCGGACGACTGTGGACTCCGGCAAAGCCGCATCCTTGCCTCTGCGCGATGCGCTAGAGGAACTGCTGTGTTTGGCAATTCCTGGCGAGGACATCGCCCCCAAAAAGAGGCGGAATCTGATTCGACAGGTGCGTAAACCGCACTCCCGTCTCCTGCTGTCTCCCGAATGCTAGCCACACCCCCAACCCGGCCTTCCCAATCGGTGGGTGGCACCGATTGGAAAGGTGGGTGGCACCGATTGGAAAGCACCGATTGGGAAGGAAAGAGTTGGAAGGTAGGGGGGGGCCGGATGTCAGGGGGTTTTGGCAGCTTTCTTGTGTCGGTCCAGGTGGACCCTTGCCACATCCGCCATGTAGCCTCCTGTTCCGGTTTTGAGGCACTCTTCCAGGTACTTCTGGCAGAGATCCTTCTTTCCCAAAGATTCGTAGTGGAGGGCGACGTAGAGATTGCCATAGAACCGCGCAAGTGGTTTCGCTCTTGGGCCCCCCTCAACCTGCTCGACGGCGTTCAGAACTTCTTCCACCGTCGTCTCACCGCGGAAGAGTTCCAAAACTTCCATCATGGGTGGCCGCGGATCTCCTGCCGATGGGATCAACTTTTTTCGAGCCTCTTCCAGGCTGGAATCCCTGGCAACGCAAAGATAGTGCCAGACGGAGTTTTCGACGTCATTGCCGTTGACGGTTCGGTGCACTTCAAATTGCTCGGCGCCCTCCTTGAATCTCCCCGCGTAGTAGAGCGATATTCCACGCTGCCAAAGATAAGGCTTGGATCTTGGGTCCAATTCAATCGAGCGATCGAAGTCGCTTATCGACCGATCGATGTCGCCGGCTTGAAAATGGACCATCCCACGCATCACATACAGATTGGCCGATTTCGGCTGAGCGGCAACTACCTCATTGGCGATCCTCAACGCCTCCACGAAGTTCTTCTTTTCAACCGCCTGCTCCAGCTTGCTGGACCAGCCATTCTCCTGGCTATTCGAATCCGCACTGGCAACCATGAAAATGGCAAGAATCCAAAGAACGAGAAAGATTCGTTGCATCGAATCACTCCTTGTCATTCGAGAAGGTGGGAAGGGGAAGATCCTCTGGAATCGACTTGGATGGTTCCGAATTGAGCATGCCGCGTAGAGCCACCGGACCAATCGCGGCATCCCCACCGGTCGCCAGCATCAGTCGCTCTCCAATCGCCTCAGCTCGTATGTTCTCCACTGGGTTGGCATCTGCGGTGAAGCGAGCATCCAGGAGCGGCTTCCATGCTTGGTCGCCCGAGCGGCTCCAGGCTGGACCAAAAAGTGCCTCCCGCCTCTGCTTGGTCGATTCCCTGTTGCGCCGGAAATCTTCGACGAAAGTATAAAGTCCTTTTAGAGAATCATTCCCCCCCGTGACGGTCGAGAAGGTAATCAGGTGACGCCACGCATGATCATCCGGGTGGTAGAAGAAGCCTGAATATTCACTCCGCTTCCCGTCCGGGCGAACGGCAACCGCGAATCGATAAGAGGTGTCCAACTGCCAATCGAAATCAAAAAACGACTGCCCTCCTGTTCCCTCCCCGCCAAATCTCCCAACCCGCACGGCTGGATCCTTGTAAAGCAGGCGGACTCTTCGATCCTCTTCCACCGCACCAGGGTCGTTCTGCTCGGAATCCCAAACCGAAAAGAGGATCAGCTTTTTACCATCCGCCAGCTCCTGAATGCCGAAATACCCCTTGTCCCAGCCGCATACCATAAAGTAACTGCCTGGAGCCGAACTTCGTACCACGACCTCGTTGGCAAACTGGGTACACGGATCCTTCTGAGCATATCCCAGATGGACAGAGCGACAGGCGATTCCCTTCAAGCGTTCATCGCCGGAAACGGTTTGGCCGAAAGACGCCATCAGGCCGGTGGCAGCAAACAATAAGGTGAGTCGAGCAAGAATGAATCGAACAGCATTCGGCATGAGGATAGTCTCCCACCGGGACGAAGGAACTGCAGAGGCGGAGCCACCAGCGATGACGGAATCTTCATCGTCGCCCCGGCGTCCCTGCCTTGTCACTGCAGGATTGGATCGACAGGTTGATTGAACAATGCAGTTATTCTACACGGATCTCTTTGAGTTGCCTCTACCGGCAGGCCATCGTTTCCCGATGTCGAAGTATCGATTGCTTCGGGAACGACTCGTGTCTGATCCTTTCTTCTCTGATGACGTATTCCTGATCCCACCTCCTGCTACTCTGGACCAAATCACTCTGGCCCACGATCTCGCTTATGTCGACCGGGTCCTGAATGGGAAACTGAGCGAGGCAGAGCAGAAGAGAATCGGATTTCCATGGACAGAAGCGATGGTGGAGCGGTCGCGACGTAGCTCGGGCGCCACCCTGGCGGCAGCGGATGCTGCGCTGCATGAAGGAGTCTCGGTCAATCTGGCGGGAGGCACTCACCATGCCATGAGAGATGCCGGAGAGGGATACTGCATCTTCAATGATGCAGCGATCACCATGCTGGAAATGCTCCGCAGAAAAAGGATACGCCGCGGCGTCGTGATCGACCTGGATGTGCACCAGGGTAATGGAACCGCGCAAATCCTAGCGGGATCTCCGGAAGTCTTCACTCTTTCCGTCCACTGCGCCAAAAACTTTCCTGCTCGCAAGCATCCCAGTTCACTGGATGTCGATCTGGATATCGGGACTACCGATGAGGTCTATCTGCAGCGATTATCCGAAGCGATGTCGCAGGTCGATGCGTTCGGCCCCTATGATCTGGCCATCTACCTAGCAGGAGCTGACCCCTACGAGGGGGACCGGCTTGGGAATCTCAAATTGACCCAGCAAGGGCTGTCGATGCGCGACCAATTGGTCTTTGAATGGCTGGAGCAGCGTTCGGTGCCGGTCGCAGTCGCCATGGCGGGAGGGTACGCTCGAGAAGTCGAACGAATCGTCGATATCCACCGAGCAACGATTGGTCGTGCCAAAGAACATTGGCTTCGCTGCCGTTGGCGACTTGAGACAGCACGGGACTAACTTCCCAGTCCTCAACTCTTTTCTTCGCTGGTCAGACTGACGTAGGCGATGGCGTCATCGAAAGTAGAGTCGGGGATGGGAGGGATATCACCGTCCTCATCACCGCTGGCCGCCGTACCCTTGGATGCCGCGACCGCCTTCCTCCTGTGCCGACTTTCCATCATCGCAGAGAGCCCAAACAGCAGGAAGAGCAGCGCGACAAAGCTCAGCCAAAGGATCGGCCAAATCATGATCGGAACCACCGAGGAGGAAAATGCTGAATCAGGGAAACGTACCAGATTTCTGGTCGGGACCGCAATCCTCGGAGTGTAATTGCTTTGCGATCCAGGGGCAACAATGCCATCGGCTTGCTACCTTGAAAACCGAAATCATGCCCAGCCGATCCCTCAGAAACCTCCCTTTCCCTTCGATCCGCGGTCACCTTCGCTGTGCTGCCAACCAACCCCGGTCGGCAATCGTCGGGTGAAATTCCTTCCACGTCAGGGGTAGGCCCTCAGCCGCACTCCGAATCTCAAATGGCGCATAACATCGACCCTGCGTGATGTGCATGAGCAACGCGGAGTACTCGGCGACCGGGAGCGGACCATCCTTTTCTTCCTCCAAAAATGCCTCATGCACCACCAGCCAGCCCCCAGGTTCCAGTGCCGTGCAAGCTTTCTGGAGAAGCAACCGGATTTCTGGTAGATCCCAATCGTGCAACACGTTGGACAAAAGAAGCACTTGGCATCTGGGCCAATTGGCTTGGAACATCTCGCCCGAGAGAACCTGGCAGCGAGGATCGAGTCCAAACCGAGACAGTTCCCGCCGAGCGATCTGGTCGACGGGAGGTTGTTCCAGAACCACGGCCCTCAGCTGTGGTGCAATCGCAAGGATGCACGCGGAATAGATACCTGATCCACCAGCAACATCCAGAAGCAATCCGCTATTCAAGATGCCTGCGGCCTGAAGCGAACTGGCAAGATGTTGCCCCAGCGCCAGCCCCCGCGAGTGCATCAACGCCGTGAATGACTCGGCAAAGTCCGTCTTTGCCATCGCATCGTGCCAGTTGTCCGTGTCCTCCTTGGCTTGCCAATTGGCCGGACGGTCGGTCTGAAGTACCTGAAGAAACCCCATGTACGCGTTGTTGCCTCGCAACGGTTCGTAATATGGCCCCAGGTACCATGGCGATCCTGCCGTCAGGTGCTCGATCGCCAAGGTCGTCAATTCAAAGCGGCCATCTGCGTGACGCCGCAAGTAGCCGTTGGCAACCGCCAAAGTGAGCATCACATCAACCGGTCTGGTTTTCAGTCCGAAATGTTCGCAGATCGTCTGCAGATCGGCACCGTCTCGTTCGCCTAACCAAGTAAAAAGATCCAAATGAAGAATCGCAACCGCCAAAAGCTCGGCAGCAAACTGGCGGTCCCGATACCGCAGGATCATCGCGGGATCGGTTTCGGGAAGTTGATGGAGGTCGATAGCCATTCGATCCAAGCTCATAGGGAGAAACGAACAAAATTTTCCGTCGGAAGGGACCTGTGTGGAGAGAGGCGTTCAGCGGGTAAGCCAAAGCCCTCCGATCCCCATGATCGCCACAAGCAAAGCTACGATGATGCTTAGTGGCCAGGGATGCAAGTGGGGAGGCTGTCCGCTTCGCAGTCTTCGCATCGCCCCCCAATGCGACAGAACGGTGATCCCCATCGAAACGATGCCTACAATCAAAAGCAACCGCCCAGCGATCGTTGCCTCTTGCAGCAGACGTGAATAGTCTTTTCCCATCGTCGAGCCAGCGGGAATTGGTGCCATGGACTGCGACCGAAAGTAGCTGATCATTCCAAACCCGAAGGTAGCGAATGTCAAAGCCGTACGAATCCAGGCCAGCGTGGTACGATCGAGCGCCAACTGGGTCCTGAAGTTGGCCATCTCGGTCCTTTCCTGAGCCAACTCCACCCGCGGATCGTCTTCATCATTGTAGGAGGACATGGGCAACCTTTCGGAGTCTGCATGGGTGCAGGTGGCAAAGACTCAGGGGAACAGGAAGCCAAAACTGAACATCAGGCGGCTGGCATCTTGTCGCGAGAAATCGGCATCCATCCGCTCGCCCCACAGCAACTCCGATCCGGCAAACATGTAAGGATTGGGTTGCCAGATAAGATTGACGGCGATGTACTCCAGCCGATGGATGCTCTCTGCAGGCTGTCCCGGCGTGTTGTCAACGTTTCCAGAACTGTAGGTGAGATTGGTCGACCATCGAGGGTTCCACTGGTGCGTTACCCCGGAATACCAGGCGAGCGTTTCCAGGGTGGTTCCTTCGCCCGGTCCGATCAATGCGGCATCGGGGAGGTCCCGATAATTTCCAATGCCCTTGCCCCAAAGAATCCCACCGTAAAGCCGACAGCGTTTCGCCAAGTCGAAAAAGCCGGTCAAATTCAGGCCGCTACCGGTATCCGAAAGAACGTCCTGACCTGTTGGCTGGAAACCAAGCCGTCGGACAAGTCCGGCAATCTGCCACTGTCCTCGGTCGCCATTGTAGCGCAGCCGACTGATGAAGTCGGGGGCGATCGAACGCGGTTGACCAAAGGCCAGCAGTTCCGGATCGACTGTCACATTGGAATCCTCAATCGCCGTCGCAACTACCCAGCGATCATCGAAGAAGTGACGGGAGTAGCGCACCTGAGCCTGTCTTCGCCCGACCGATGCGACATCGCCTACGACGTCCAACGTGTTGGGAAGAGCGGCTCGGTGGGTGAAGGTGGTCCAAGTCTGACCGACAATCAATCCTTCATACTCTCCGAAGGCATGTCGCAATCGGAAGGTGTCGCCACTGCCGAAAAAGTCTCCCTCCACCATGATGCGAAGTGGATTCCCGGTGTTGGTGATCCACCGCGCATCCATATTCAGACGCGATTGCCGCGCATGCATCCGTGTGTTGGTGCGCTGCGGATCACCGATCGGTATGGTGGCTGGGTCAAAGGTGTCGGTCGAGTCGATGGCACGGAAGTCCCTGAGCAAATCGGCTTTCACATAGCCGCCAAATTTGAGCGCCCACCGGCCTTTCTGCAGCGTCAGTCCATTGACATAATCCTTCGGGAACTCGTTGAAGTTCAGCCCGACACTGAGGGCATCGGTTTCCGAAAGTCGAGTCCCCGTCAGCTCTGAACCCATGGTTCCACCGAGCATGGGATCGAAGCCAAGCTCATTTGCCAGATTACTCCCAAGGGGGCTACCGAGCCCGGAATTGGGGTCCAACATCTGCGCGGTTTCATCTGGTGGATTCGAAACGGACGAACCTGAGGCAACGGGCTCTGACGCTCTGCCAGCCGGTCCATCGGAGGGAGAGTCGCTGGGAGGTGTAACAGGCGATGGGATGGGATTGGAAGGCGCTGGAACTTGGATTCCCTTGGGAAGATCCTGCAGCCTCTGGCGATTGGAAGGAATCGCTGCCGGATCCTGACTGCGCGCAGGATCGCCCTGCAACGCGAGAAGCAGCAGAATCAAAGCTGCGTGAAATTTCTTGTGCAGCAACCGGTTGTGCATTGGCGAAACGCGCCCAGTCCAACGAGTGCGAGACGGAGGGGTCTAACTCCAACCAACGGACTCGCGAAAAAAGGTCCGTCATTCGTGTGGAGGAATAGATGGAAACAGGCCGGAACGAAAGGTCAGATTCCCGTTCAGGACGCCAAGTCAGGGCTTTGGAGCGATTTTGCTGGCGAATGACCCCTGCCCTTTGGTGCACTTCTGAGTTGCTGCACCCGCAGGGGGAGGCTTGCGCGGGTCCCATGAGTGGCAGAAGATGCCTTTTTCGACCTCGGAAGCAGCGGTCTGGAGATCCCAAAGATCGCCATAACCTCAACAAAAACCGACTCGCTGCAGGTTGCGATTGGGATCGAACTCGTGGCCGAAAGATCGTGTGCTGGAACCAAAATCCAGCATCGCTGCGCCACAGAAAGGGGCTGGCCGCTCAAAGAATTCACAGCGCACCAAAAATCCCGCTGCGACCAATCTGAGGACGACGCTTCCTGCACAGCGCGACGGTCAGGAAAACCTGCCGCCGCGCCCGATTTCGATATTCTAACGATCGTTAGAATTTCAGGTTGGCACGCAAACCGACCACGACGGAATCGTCGATCGCTTCACGCGAAGGGACCAGGTACTGCGTGTCGGCAGTGATGAAGAGTCTTGGGGAAACGGCGAAGTTGTGGAAAAGCTCCACGCCCTGCCCTGCCCCCAAACCTCCCAGTGCGGTTCCCAGCCATGGTGAGAGGTCATTGCTGAGCCCTGCGTAATAGTAGCCGATGCCGAAGGTGTCGTAGGCGCGACCAAAGAGGTTGCTGTTGCCACCCAGACCGGCGCTGGCGAACCAGTCGATCGGATTGGTGTTGGGGTCTGCGAATCCAGCCCGCGCGAAATAGCCCCAGCCGCGTTTGGAATCATTGGGGTCAACCACCAAGTACTGATCGCAGTTCCAGTAGAGCGACCAGGAGTCGCTGGCGCGAGGGATCGGTACATTCGGAAGAATGACCGTGGGTGGGAAGTCTAGCGAAGCGTAGTCGCGACTGCTCCAGGTCCCGCCGAAAAGCTGATGTCCTGGTAGCCCGAAGAAGTTGGTGGGCAAGCGAAGTTCGGGGCAGAGCACGATTCCGTCGGCAAAGAGTTCGTCAAATCCACTGGTTCGCGTGGTATCGCGGGCATTGAGCGCCGAGAAGGTGAAAATCGGTTCCCCATCCTGCAGCACAACGAAACCGGCCCCAAGCGTCGAATAGGCAATCGTGCGCAAACCCAGAGGTGTGACGACGAATGCGGCATTCGAGAACTGATGGATGCCTCGCCCACTGGCAAACGCATTCATGTCACCATCCAGAGTATCGACCTTGCCCGCAAAGAGCCCAAAGGACTCGGAGAGGAACTGCATGAAGGTCAGGTTGGTGATGTAGAGATGGTTGGTTTCCGTCGTCGGAAGATCGGCTGCCAGATTGGGTGGAAGCAGCGTCCCGGTCGCTTCGCGAAGCGATTCCCCAAAACGATGCTCGGTCCTCATTTTCAAAAACTGTCCCTGCATCCCTCCCAGTTTCTGGAAGTCGACATTCATCAGGTAGTCGCCATGTCCGGCATAATTGAACATCTCGTCCACGCCGCCATGTGCTACCCCATAATAGAACTGTGTGACATTGTTTTGCAGCGTGATCCCGTTGGCGGCATAGTCTTTCCGAAGAGCACTGTCTCCCCCCATCCACCAGTAGCCTAGGCAGCTGCTGCCGACTCCCGAGGCACCTGCGGCGCTGCCTGCCATGCTGTCACAAGCCAATCCTTGGCTTCGATCACACGATGCCTGATGACCGGCCAGGGTGACCGGTTCCTCGACTCCATCTGCCCAGGCAACGCGCTGAGCTAGCTGCGTATCGTCGGTGTCGTGGAACGGCTGCTGTGCGGTCCCTATTTGGGATATCCCGGCAGCAAGCAGGGCACCGCAGGTGGTGAGCAATCGTTTTTTGATCCAATGAATGCGCTGTGTCGAATACATCGTTGACCTCGGGAAATGGGTGCACGGGCCGCCAAGCCGTTATGCGAAAAGTTCGTCCAGCTTCAATCCGCCACATCATGGAATTCCCACCCTGGCGCACTCTGCCCTTTCGTACATGCGTCCGAGGCTTCTTAACCAGATCTTCTTTTCATCGCTAGCACTGACCGAATCAATTGCCATTGCCAATAGATCGAGCGGGGTGCCGTGGGTTGACGCCGGATCCCTGATGCAGCCCAAGCTGCCGAATTCCACCAGGAACCTCCTGTGGAAAACCTCTCGATTCCTTCATTGAAATAGGGCCATTTTCTTCTCTTTCGTTCGCTAATCTCTTACTTCGTTCAACCAGCGGTTTTCCGTTGGGACGGCAGCTTGCTCTTTTATCTGCAGCTTTTCCGCGGAGTGAAGATCGATGGAACGCAAGGTAGTTCGCAGTGGCTTTACGCTGGTGGAGTTGCTGGTGGTGATCGCGATTATCGGAGTCCTTGTGGGGCTCTTGTTACCAGCGGTCCAGGCCGCTCGCGAAGCCGCTCGCCGCATGCAGTGCTCCAACAACCTCAAGCAACTTGGCTTGGCGGTTCTCAATCACGAAAGCACCTACAAAAAGATGCCGCCAAGTCTCTTCGTCAACTTGGGGTTGCCTCCTGGTGGATCGGGGCAACCGGGATTTCCCTATCCAGGCATTGTGCATGCGTGGGCACCGGCACTGCTGCCTTATATCGAGCAGACTCAGGTGTTCAATCTGTACGATCAGAAGTTTCCGTGGTTCTCCTGGTCGGCCATTGTTCCAGGGACTCCAGACAATCAACTGGCCTTACGAACCAAAATTGCCACGTTTCTTTGCCCGTCGACTCCAGGCGGTTCGGATCGCACGGTTTCAGGGACCTTCACTTTCGGCGCACCGTTCCCTTACCAGAACCTAGCGGTTACCGACTACGCAACCTGCAGTAGCATCAACCCAGGATCGATTACGTTCTTTGGTTATCCCGCAGGAACGACGCAAGCGACGCTGTATAGCGCCTTGAGCCCCGAGTTGATCGGTCCGGGAATTCCATTGTTGGGCACGACTGCGACAAGGGCCAACCGGATCAGTTCGATCATCGATGGGACATCGCAGACTCTGTTGCTTTGCGAGGATGCGGGGCGACCGAACTTCTATGTGGCAGGAAAGAAAATCCCCAATGGAGTGCTTCGCGATGGGGGATGGGGGCATCACGAGAATGATTACGGCCTGGATGGAGCGATCAAGGGAGGGACCGCATCTCCAGGCAATTGTGTGATCAACTGCCACAATGACAACGAAACCTATTCATTCCATCCCGGCGGTGCCAACCATGCGATGGCAGATGGAAGTGTGAATTTCTACTCCGACTCGATATCGCCGCAAGTCTATGCCGCATTGATCACCGCTCAGGGTGGCGGACTGACTCCGGCGGAGGTCGCGCCGAACTCCGGCGATTGATGGGCTTGGTTGATTTCACCACCAGGGAAGATGACCTGCGATCGAAGGAATGAAACAGCATGGTTGGTAACGTCCGATGGTCTGGATCGATTGCGATGCTGTTAGCGTCTTTGGTGGGCTGCACTCCGGCCGCACCGAAGACTTTTCCGGTTCAAGGGATCGTCAAGACGACGACTGGCGAGCCATGTTCGGGGGCTCTGGTGGTGTTTCACCCAAGCGACGAGGCGAGGCTGAATGCTCCCAAGCCCTTTGCGACCTGTGGCGCAGACGGATCGTTTCGCCTGACAACCTATCAAGAAGGAGATGGTGCGGCGCAGGGGGATTACGCCGTGACCATTGTCTGGCCGGGGGAGATCGCTGCAGGGGAAATGAGCCTCAGCAGTGAGGGGAAGGCAGTGGGTGCTGACCGACTGAGAAACAACTACGGTGATCCTCGCAGTCCCCGACTGAAAGCCACTGTACGCAGTGACCCGGCGCAGTCGATCGCACTGGAGGTAGATCCCTCCATCGCGCCGCCCGTCGTGGCGGATCCTTAACTGTTTCATTGCAGACAGAGGCTATTCGGAAAGTGGCTTTTCACTTTAGTTTTAAGCAAATGGAGAACCCAATGGTACATCACCGAATTCGCAAGGCATTCACACTGGTGGAGCTTTTGGTGGTAGTCGCCATCATTGGGCTTTTGGTGGGACTTCTCCTACCCGCCGTTCAATCGGCACGCGAAGCCGCGAGGAGAATGCAATGTTCGAACAATCTCAAACAGATGGCGCTAGCGATTCATAACTACGAATCGAGTTTCAAAAAGATCCCCTGCGCTATTATGGGTAGCCCGATCGATGGGCATCGATTTGATGACGACGGGTTTGGTTGGCAGAGCGCCATCCTTCCGTTCATTGAGCAACAGAATCTATACAACCAAATCACAGGTCACCCACTGTGGGGGCCGAAGGGGCTCTGGAGCTCAACCAAGCCCTCTCGGGTCGACCGATTCCCGGAGGCGAAGTGGAAGTTGCTACTTACCGCTGCCCCTCGTCGACCCTTCCGAAGATTGTCCCCGAGTTTTGGGCGATTCCTGGCGGACAGAATTTCGGTCCATTGGTGGCTGAGAATCGTCAGATGATCGGTTATGCGGTCACCGACTACAAGACGGCTGGCGGAAGTTGCTATGGGAACGATGGTGCGATGCACAAGCGATCGGAGGCCCCTTGGCGCCGATTTGCCGATTTCACCGATGGACTAAGCAATTCCGCTTTGCTGTGTGAGTCTTCTTATGTGACAGGCAATGGCACCACCTCTCCAACTCGCGTAGAGGATTGGCCCACCTGGATCGGCGGCCCTGGAACGGATGAATCGAATCGCACCAACGGTCGCACCAACGCCCCGATCAATTGCAAGTGCAACCCACAGCGAATGCTTTTTGCCATCAACGACGATTGCGCATTCAGTTTTCATGCGGGGGGCGCTCAGTTTGCATTCGCCGATGGATCGGTCCAATTCCTCTCCGAGAACATTTCCTCCGACACCTACTGCAACATCCATTCGATTTCCGACGGCCGAACACTTGGTGACTGGTGATGAAGGATTTACCGATGTATCGCTTCGAAGTTCTGATTCTTTCATCGGTGCTCGCCTGGACCGTCGGATGCGGCACTGGTTCGTTTCCCACCTCCAAGGTGACTGGAAAAGTCCTCTGCAAGGGGACGCCGGTGGCGAATGTGCGAGTTTTCTTCGAACCACTGCAGACAGGCAAGTCGGCGATGGTTGGCAAGTCGGGTTATGGAGTCGCCGACAAGGAGGGTTCTTTTGTTCTCTCGACGTATGGCGAGGGAGATGGCGCTGTCATTGGACGGCACCGGGTTCGAGTCGACCGTCCGCATCCCGAGGATTTTCCAGGATTTCAATGCGACTGCACGACGAATTCCGAAGTGGATGTGATGGAGGTCGATGTGGCTGCAGGGAAAGTGAATACTCTTGAAGTGGTCCTCAGGGAGAAGAACCCCGAAGCCGATCGACCTTCGCTGGACGATACGCCGGAAGAGGAGGCGGAATCGATGGAGCCATGATGGCCGCCGAACACAAGAAGTCAACTGCAAGGGGCGATTGGCCATTGGAGTCATTGATGGGCCGCATCGGTCGATTATTCGAAGGTTCGGTTGATGGGTGTGGTTTGTATCTGTTCCGGATTCTCTATGGATTCATTCTGGCTTTCTGGGCATGGGATTATCTAACTAGTGGTCGCGTGACCTCGATCTACATCGAACCAAACTACCATTTTTCGTACCGTGGATTGGAGTGGATCAAGCCACTCCCCGGGTTCTGGATGTATGGCGTATTTTCCCTTCTTCTACTCGCATCGCTCGGGATAGCTCTGGGAATCTTCTATCGCACAAGTGCCTTGGCTTTTGCGATTGGATTCACCTACCTGTTTTTCTGTGAGCGGACCAATTACCAGAACCACTATTACCTTTTGGCTTGGATCTCGTGGTGGTTGCCCTGGATGCCGCTGGATCGCGGGTGGAGTTTGGGTGCCGTGCTTTCAGGAAGTACCCAGTGGCGTGTGCCCCGATGGTGCCTGACGATGCTTCGCTTTCACATCGCCATTCCCTATTTTATGGGAGGGGTCGCGAAGTTGGAGCCAGATTGGTTGACGGGCGCGCCCGTCCGTCAGATGCTTCAATCGCTACAGCATTGGCCGGTTGTCGGTGGGACGTTGAATCAGGAATCCACCGTCTTTCTGATCGCCTGGGGGGGATTGGTTTTTGATCTTGCAGTGGTCCCGATGCTTTTGGTTCCCAGAACCAGGTTGCTTGCCTACGGGGCGGCGTGCCTGTTCCATCTGGCCAATGCCATTTTGTTTCATATCCACATTTTTCCTTGGTTGATGATCGCGGCGACCACTCTTTTCTTCCCCACGAGCTGGCCGAGGCATTTCTTTGGTTTGCCGACGGAAGGGGAAGAGCCTGAGCGATCGAGAGGCGTCGGCATTTCGTCAGCGACCAAGTGGATCTTCGGTCTCTACGTCGCGTTTCATCTTGTGTTCCCACTGCGTAGCGTTTTCTATTCAGGAGAGACTTCCTGGACCGAACGAGGGCATTATTTTGCATGGAGGATGATGCTTCGTGGCAAAGTCACTGGCGTACGGTATTACCTAACGGATGAAAAGATCGGATCGACCTGGATTGCTTCGTTGCAACGCTGGATCACTTTGGAGCAGGCAAGTCGCTTTGCGAGAGATCCGGAGATGATTCTGCAGTTAGGGCAGTTTCTTGGCGACCACTATTACGCTTCGACTGGCCGCAGCGTTAAGGTTCAGGTCTTGGCCCTCAGTTCGCTCAATGGACGCAAAGCTCAGCTTCTGATCGACCCAAAGTGCGATCTGATGTCGATCGATCCATGGGAGCTTGGCCGGCAGTGGGTTGTGCCGCTATCCGAGCCTCTGAGGATTCCTCCCTGGCAAGTTCCGCTGGAACAATGGGAGAAGTTCGTCAGCCTTCCTGATCTGCCAGTTCCGAACAGTCCGGAGCCATCGCTGATGGATCGAGCCATTTTTTATCGGCAGGCTAGGCGGTCTGCGATTTCGGAAGGCGGAGCTGACCGCTAGCGGCCTCTGGCAGCGGTTTTTTGAAATTCCGACGGGTCCCTGTGTTCGACAACTAGCTTGGAGTGTTTCCGATGAGAAGTCGATTCCTATGGCAGCAGACAAATTGTCTGATCTTCGCGTTTGCTAGTTCCATGGCTGTGGTGCGTGCGCATGATGGTGATCATCCACATCCCGTTCGCAAATTGGCCGCCGCGGAAGCCTATGCTCCGGGACTTGCTGCCGATCGTATCGTCTTGAACATCGGCGATGATCCATCGACGACCGCGAATCTGACGTGGCGCACCAGTACGGAAGTAAGGGAAGCATGGGCTGAAATTGCCGAGGGAACGCATGGTCCTGAGCTAAGCTCCCGGAGCACCCAACTTCCTGCCGTCAGCGAAGCTCTCTTGACGGATCTGAATACGGCTCACTTTCATTCCGTCAAGATCCGCAACCTCAAGCCTGGAACCTGCTACAGCTATCGTGTTGGGGATGGCGTGAATTGGAGCGAGTGGTTTCAGTTTCGCACGGCATCTGACAGTGCTCAACCATTCAGCTTCCTCTACTTCGGAGACGCGCAGAACGATATCCTTTTGGATGTGGTCCCGAGTTGTGCGGGAAGCCTATCGAGAGGCACCCAAGGCGTCTTTCATGATCCACGCTGGCGATCTGATCAACAATGCTCAGTCGGATGGTGAGTGGGGCGAATGGTTCCAGGCCGGAAGCTTTCTGCATGCATCGATGTTCTGTGTGCCAGTTGCCGGAAATCACGAACAGGCGAAGCTGCCTGATGGAACGCGCAGGCTGTCGCATCACTGGCGCCCCAGTTTTACTTTGCCGGAGAACGGCATCGCGGATCTGCCGGAGTCGTGTTACCACTTCGTCTATGGAAACGCCCTTTTTCTTTGTCTCAACAGCAACGAGAAAATCAAAGAGCAAGCGGCGTGGATGGAAAAGGTGCTGGACGGTAGCCACGCGACTTGGGTTATCTGCACCTTTCATCATCCGATTTTTTCGACGGCCAAGGATCGCGACAATGCCGCTTTGCGAGAGGCATGGAAGCCGATCTTCGATCGCTATCGAGTCGACTTGGTACTGCAGGGGCACGATCACAGCTATGGGCGGACTGCGTTGATTGGTGCTGAGGTTCCATTGACTTTGGAAAACGTCCCCACGGGGCTCAATCGAATGGATGGCCACGACGGAACCGTCTACGTTGTGTCCGTGAGCGGTCCCAAGATGTACAACTTGCAGGACCAGCCTGTGATGCAACGATCGGCAGAGGATACGCAGCTTTTTCAGGTGATCCACATCGATGGGAAGCAATTGAAATTCGAAGCGCGGACAGCGATCGGCGATCTCTACGATGGGTTCCTTCTCACTAAAGATGCCCAAGGACATCGCTCCCTGAAGGTTTCTGAGGGCCTGATGCCGGAGCGGCGGCGGGAAGTGAATCCCGAGCCAGTGGAAGTGGGCGGAGCCGACGCGAAGCAGCCAGTTCAGGGAAAGTAGATAGGGGCAACGAAGAGCCCTCGCCTTTTTTCTCACTCGATCGGCACGGAACCCCGGCCGTCACACGGCCCGTGTTTCGTTTGAAGCCAGTGGACTCAATCGGATTGATTCCATTGGCTTCGCTTTTTTCCGTGAAGAAATCCTCGCCAAACCTTCAGGATCTACTCGGCACATCTTCACGAAATCTGCTGATGCGATCGGTACAACCTGATTGTTCGCGAAGGGGAAGGCATGCAGGCGTACCGTCATCGAGGGAAGAGGAAGCCATGGACAACAAGAAGAATTGCAAGCGAGCTGGTTTCGGCAGTGCGGGGAAGGCTCGGCATCATCGCAGCTTACTGCAAAGGGCTCTGCGGTTGGAGATGCTGGAGCGGCGGGAGCTGTTTGCAGTCCAGGCATTCAATGATTCGTTCAGCCTGACTAGCGGGTCGAATGCTACGAATTCGGCGATCTTTTTGAATGTTCTGGGGAATGATCAGGGTCCTTCCTTTACGCAGGCCGTATCCGCTGCCAACATCGACTACACCGCCTCCAACAAGACGGCCAATACCGCGACCTATGTCATTCCAAACCGCCCTAGCTCCACCATCCCACAGCGCAGTTTGATCGTTGGGGCGATTGCAATTCCTGGGACTGGAGGATATGCCGACATCGACCTGTCCAGAGACACCGATGCACTCAACAACGGGAATGCAACTCTAGTCCGTTTGAGGTCAAACGAAGGGGTGGTTCTGGGAACCTCCCGCGAGAACCCCATTCCCAACGCAGCTGGCAATGCAGCGATCAACCAAGTGGTGCTCAACTACATGGTGGGGACCACTGCGACCACTCAGACGTATCTTTCCTCGGTTGCCGCACCGGCCAATGACGGAGAACTGATCGCGAAGCCTGGTGTCGCTCTTTTTCCCTATTCCCAAGGATGGGTTGGTGGTTCCTACAACACCGATGGCGCAGCGATTGTCGGGCATCCTTCTTTGACGGTGACGAACCCAGCGACTGGTACCTACGAGGTTGCTGTCTCGGGTGTTACCGATTCCTTCAGCGACGGTTACCTCTTCTCGATCACCTCCGGCAACAGCGACAATTATGCGAGGGCAGTGCCGATCGGAGGAAATTTATGGCGTGTTGTGGTTCGTGATAATGCATCGACCAATGCGGGGCGGGAGAGCGGGCCATTTAGTTTGGTCTACATTCCCAAGGGAGCACAAGGATTGACCGGAGGTCTAGTTCGGGGCGACGCGGTCGAATCGACGCCCATGATTCAATCTTCGGGTGGTTTCTCGATTGTGCGCACTGGGCCGGGAAACTGGACCATGACCGTCGACGGACAATCACCGACCACTGGGGTACTGGTGCTGGAGTCCGGGGACACCGATCGAACGGCAGGACTCAACACCTATCTCACCTACGAACCAGCCGCCAACGGAATCGACTTCCTCATCCGACAGATGCAATTTGAAGGAACGGCAACCAATCTTGTCGACGACGACTTTTTGGTGCAGTTCATCCCTTTTGAGAATCGCATCGCCCCTACATCGGGGCTGACGCTGGTCAGTTACGGCAGCCCGGTCAGTCCCACGGGGCAGGCAAGTGAAAACGGAATCGCACTTGTTGCTTCACCCGATGGCACGATCCGGTATCAATACGACTACGCGACTTTCCGAGCCCTGGCGGCTGGGGTCGAAATCACCGATAGGATTGTCTACGCAGCGACCGATGGGGTCGACACAGCGTCTGCTGAAGTATCGGTCCGTTTGCGGGGAACGAATGATGCTCCGTATCAACTAGCGGACATCGCCGCCTTGAATTTTGTAGAGGATGGCGCCGCACAGACAGTCGATCTGGCGACGATTTTTGGCGACTACGATACGGGAGATTCGCTTTCCTATCAGATCGCATTGGTTCCGGATGCACCTGTCACTGCATCGATCACGGGATCGATCCTCACCTTCACCCCGTTGGCGGATCGATTCGGAGCGTTCTCTTACACGGTAAGCGTTACCGACTCCAAGGGAGCATCGATTACCTCCACGCGATATTTCGGAACGATCGAATCCCAGGCCGATGCGGCCCGCGCCATCGGCGACTCGGCGAGCACCACGAAAGATTCCCCAGTGGTGATCGCATCTTTGGCCAATGATTTTTGGCCCGACACGACTGTGTATTCGGTGTCGGCGGCGAGCCTGCTAGGCAATTCCACTGCCACAACCGATGCGACGACCGAGTGGTCGGTTGCTCTGACGACCTCCGGACGCAATGCCCTAGCGCTGGCCGATTCCGTTCCCAATCAGTTTCTAGGGGAAGTCCGATTGAGCCGTGATGGACAGTTGCTGGAGCAAAGTCGCGGAGTGCTCTTGGGAACGCCGGCCGACGATAGCAGTCCTTACAGCACCATCAATACCTTTGGAAACCTCGTCAACAGCGTCAGCAATGGCTATTGGTTGGCGATGAGAATTGGCGCTACTGGCAACGGAGATCGCAATGGCCCGATGTCGGCGGGATTTTTCCCTTTTGCAGAGGGATGGACTGGCGGGCACATCAACAGCGCCGGGCAGCTGCTGTCGGGGGTTGGTGTCAGCCAATCGAACGTGGTGAAAGTCGCCAATGGGCTATTTGAAGTGACCGTACCTGAGGTCACTGACGCACTGACCGACGGGTACCTTTTCGCGACGGCAGCACAGAATGACGACAACGCCGTTTCCGTCAGACCGGTGCCTGGTACCAACCGCTGGCAGATTCGAAACAATGACAATGATGATGCAGCCAATGGGTTTGAGGATGATGGGATCAGTTTTATCTACCTACCTGCCTCGACCCCTGGCCTGATCGCCGGACGTTGGAACAGCCTTGCGGGTTCATTCCACCAGGTCACTGGCGGCGTCACCGCGACGGCTGATGTTGCAGGTGCCCTGAGCCTTACTATCCCTGGCCAAGATCCAACAAAGGGAACCCTTCTCGCCATTGCTTCGGGGACGGTGCAAGCGACGGTGAACGGCATTTTGACCGATGTGCCAGCAAGTCAGGCTGTCAACTTTCTCGATGCATCGGGTCAGTTTGTACTCAAGAGCCGAGCGACGGGGGCTTTCGATCCACTGGCAGCAGACATCCAGTTTGTTTTTCTGCCTTTTCTGAATCCCCTGGAACGATTGGCGCCCAATCCTTTCAGCATCACTTCCCATCAGGCTGTTAGCGACCTTGGCGTTACGGTGACGCTGCAAGCCGATGGTACGTTCCGTTACGATCCGGTCACTGGAGGCGCTGCGATCACGGGGCTCTTGCCAGGCCAGTCGGTGACCGACCGATTCACCTACCAGATCTCCGACAGTCTAGGGCGGGTTTCTTCTGCCGAAGTGACCGTAGTGGTGACCGGGGATCGCGTTGTGGTGTCGCCAGCCGGTGGTTTGGTGACCACCGAAGCGGGTGGCGCGGCGACCTTCTCCGTCGTCCTGGCGGTGGCCCCGACCAGCGACGTCACGATCACTCCGGCTTCCAGCGACAGCAGTGAAGGTTCCGTGTCTCCCGCCGCTCTGGTGTTCACTCCCGCCAACTGGAACATCGCTCAGACGGTGACCGTCACCGGCGTGGACGATTTCCTAGTGGACGGAACGGTTGGGTACAGTATTAGCCTCAGTAGCAGCAGTGCCGACACGGCTTTCGAGTCGCTACCGATCCCTCCTGTCTCCGTAGTCAACACGGACAACGATGCGATTGGAGTCTCCTTTTCTCCTGCAAGTGGCTGGCAGACGACAGAACGAGGTGGCCAGGCGATCATCGCCGTGACACTTTCCTCGCAGCCGACCGCTCCCGTGACAATTCCTTTTGCTTCTAGCAATCTTGCTGAGGGAACGGTCAATGTCAGCGAGATGACATTCACTGTCGATAACTGGAACATTGCGCAATCGCTGGTCCTGACGGGAGTGGACGATAACCTCCTGGACGGCAACAGGACATACACGCTGGTGGTTGGTGCGATCACCAGCAGTGATGCGCAGTATTCAGGTTTCAACCCTGCGGATCAGACGGTGACGAATGTGGACCTTGATTTTCGTCTGGCGACCAAGGCGAACACGACCCACGTCGGTTTTGGCCAGGCGGTGGGGGTCGAGGGTCGGTTGGACGTGTTGGCCGGATCGCTGTACATGGATGGTGGCAAATTAACGGTAGAGGTTGTCAGTGGTGGTGCATCCAGCGATCGTCTGGCGATACGCAATGAGGGGACAGGGCCAGGACAGGTAGGGGTTTCGGGCAGCGACGTGACCTACAACGGCGTGGTGGTGGGAAGCTTCACCGGTGGATCGGGCAGCACGCCTCTGGTGGTCACCTTCAACAGCTTGGCCAACCGACTATCGATTCAGCAGGTCTCCAGGGCGATCACTTTCGAGAGTGTTTCTGCCAGCGATATTGGGCTCAAGACAATTCGCTTCACCCTGGTCGATGGCGACAATCAGTCGGCGATCGATGGGGCGAAGGAGAAGACGATTCGGACGGCGTTCAAGCGCGTGATTGAGTTCCAGGAGGGGGTGGATCGCGGATTTGGCGAGTACTCCGGTGCCCGAGACGTTCAGATCGCTCAGAGCAATCCCAACACAACATGGGCGACGGGGCAGGATGCTTCGGGGTTGTTGGTCGATTTCCCTGACGACGGAGCTACCAATACCTCCCAGGTGATGCTGCGATTCGATGAGATCGTCGGATCGACGCTCCGGCAGATTCCTGCGGGAGCCACGATCACATCCGCGTCGCTCTTCGTTCAAATGAACAACACGGGAGACGGTGGCAAGATGCACCGGATGTTGCAGTCCTGGAGCGATAGCACCAGCACCTGGAACAGCCTAGTCAATGGAGTTCAGGTGGATGGCGTCGAGGCAGAGGTGCAATTTGATTCCATCTGGCACACGCTGGATGGTTCTGGAGCATCTGGGTTGGGATATGCGTCGGTGGCCGTCACGCCGGATGTGCGAGCCTGGGTGAACGGCGGGAAAGCGAACTACGGATGGCTTTTTGATCCTATCACCACAGATGGCTGGCAGTTTAGCGCATCGGAGACTGGCAACCTGGAACTTCGCCCCATGTTGAGGGTCGAATGGCTGCCTGCTGGCTACTCTTCGGCGTCTTTTCAGCAAGGCGTCAATGGCTACACCGGGACTAGTGACACACAGATCGCTTCCAATTTGACCAGTCAAGCCGATACGTTGAATATCGGCACGGACTTTCCTACGACGGGAAGCACCGAAGTGGTGCGGCAGGCATTGCTGAGATTTGATCAGCTGTCAGGTAATGCTGCCGGCCAGATTCCGGTGAACGCACAGATCCATGATGCCATCCTCACCGTGGGCGCAGTGCTGAGCGACGCGGTGGGGCACGGCGGCACAGCGCATCGCATGCGAATCGACTGGCCTGAGACGGTTACCTGGGGCGATTTAAGCAGTGGTGTTGCCATCGATGGGACGGAAGCCGCTTCGACTGCCAGCTTCCAGGCTGGTAACAGCTCGCTAGCACCGCTTGCCCAGGCAGGTATGACCGTCTTTGAGGCGATCGACGACGTGCAGGCATGGGTTCGCGGAACAAGCAACTTCGGTTGGGTATTCAATCCCTGGACAAATGGCACCAACGGTTGGTTCTTTGCCTCCTCGGAGTATGACCTCTCCGAAACGATTCGGCCGAAGTTGGAGGTGTACTACACCGAACTCTTCAACAATGCACCGACCGACATTCAGCTTTCGTCCGCAACGGTTGCAGAGAATCTGGTTGCAGGAACGGCCGTCGGTCTGCTGACCAGCACCGACCCCGACCCAGGAAATACATTTACCTACTCGTTTGCCAATGGCGAAGGCGATGCCGACAATGCCAAATTCAGTTTGGTTGGCAACCAGTTGCGCACCGCCGAATCGTTCGACTTTGAAACGAAGTCCAGCTACACCATTCGAGTGCGGTCGACGGACCAGGGAGGTCAAGCCTACGGGGCTCAGTCTTTTGAAAAGGTTTTTGTTATCACGGTCACCGACGTCAATGATGCCCCTGTCCTTACCGCCTCCAGCGGTTCGGCAACCACTAGCGGGGCCGCGGTGGTGGTCGATCCGGGGATTGGCTTGAGCGATGTCGACAGCGCGACGATCGTCGGTGCGGTGATTTCGATTTCTTCGGGATTGGTTCCTGCCGAGGATCGGTTGCAGTTTGACAATACGGCAGGGATCACTGGAGTCTACGACGAAGCAACGGGTATCCTGACTCTCTCTGGAACGGATACCGTATCGGCTTACCAGTCCGCGTTGCGATCGATCCGCTACCGCAATCTCAACTCGCCACCGACCGCTGGCATCCGAACCGTTTCTTTCCGCGTCAACGACGGTGGAGCTGTGGATGCGCTGAGCAATATCGTGTCGCGACCGGTCGATGTGGTTGCGAATGCGTCACCGATTCTCGGTGTCGATACCGCCAATGTGTCGGGATTTGAAGGCACCACGATCACCAACACCGGGACATGGTCTGATCCAGACACCGGGGACACGGTCGTTCTCTCTGCGTCGGTCGGAACGGTGCAGAGGAATGCCAATGGGACATGGCAGTGGAGTATCGAAGGGCTGGATGATCTTGGATCAACACTGGTCACAATCACGGCCGATGATGGCAAAGGAGGAACTGCAAGCGTCCAGTTCAATTACTCTGTTACCAACCGAGCTCCCCAGTTGTCCAGCAATTCCGCGTCGGTGGTCGGTCCGGTTCTAAGCGAGTTGACCAACACGGGGACATGGTCGGACGTGGTGGCAGATACCGTCAACCTTTCTGCCTCCGTTGGCTCAGTCGTCAAGAACGCCAACGGGACTTGGAGTTGGTCCTACACGCCGAACGCAGCGATCGCCAATCAGACGGTAACCATTACCGGCACCGATGAGGATGGCGGCTCCTCGACGGTTACATTCCAGATCACCGCTCTGGTGACGATCACCAATTCGAAGGTCTTCTACAACGGATCGGGCTTTGAGTCGACAGGTGGCGTCTCCGGCGCGCTGGATAACGGCAAGCAATTGCTTCGTGCAACTGGTTCGACGCAGACGACCTCCTTCGCGAATGTCATCAATTACAGTCGCGGTATCAACGGTATCGTCTTGGATGTTGCGGGCTTGGCTGCAGGAGCATTGGTGGCCGATGATTTCACCTTCAGGGTATCGCCCAACGGAGCCAGTGGGGTGGTTGATCCAAGCACCTGGGCTGCGGCTCCTGCGCCCACAGTGATTGACGTCGCGGTCACTGCGGGACAGCCGTCTAGGATTCGTCTGGAATGGGCTGATGGTGCCATCACCAACCGATGGTTGCAGGTGATCGTCAAGGCGAACGGCAATACTGGCTTGATCGAGCGGCAAGTCTATTACCTGGGGCATGCACTGGGCGAGGTCAACGGTGTCGCTCCCTACCGATTGACATCGGCCGATCTGAGCGGTGTTCAGGGATCCATCAGCACGGCGATCGTCCCGATTACCGATATGCGAGATGTGAACAAGGATCGACGCATCACCAGTGCGGACATGTCTTTCCTGCAGAGCCGTGTTTCCAATTCCGTCCTGATCGGGAATATCACGATTCCTGCCAGCGGAGATGGTGCTGAAGGAGAAGGAGGAGACGATGGACTTGCGGGATATGGGCTTGGCATGGTGGGCTTGGGGACATCGCTACCTAGTGCACCGGAAGAAGCCAAGCTTTCCGCTTCGCCCGAGATTGGAATGCGTTGGATGCCGAGTCCAGCCTGGGTCAGTCGCGTTGAGATGAAGCCAGAAGCGACACTTGCAGACCGATTCCTTTCCGCATGGGCCGAGGGGGAATCGGAGGTGGTCGAGAGCACCCAGTCAGAGGGCTGGATGGAGTCGCTTGTAGACTACCTCTCCAAACGTGCTCTGAGTCAGAAGACTTCGCGCAGGTCGTAATTCAGGCAAAGTCAGTTTTTCGCATGGACATTAGAGAGCGGAGTGCCTTAGAAGCGCTCCGCTCTTTCCATTGAGTTAGCGATGATCTCCTCGCAACTGCATCGGCCATGCGAACTTCGCCGTGGGATGGATTCCCCGACATTCTCTGAGCGGCTTGGTTTTGCTATTCTGAAATAAGGCGTCGGCCGCATCTGGCGTCGGAAGTTCGCAAACCAACTGGATGGTTCCTTGGCGGCTCCAACCTTCTTCCCCTGCCTCCCACCCTGAAGGACAGCCATGTTTCCAAGTCGGTTGCTATTGGTTTGGTGCTTGGCCGTCACCGGGGTCCACTTGCAGGTGACCGGCCAGACAATCGATTACGCGCGCGATGTCGCTCCAATCCTCACCCACCACTGCTGGTCTTGCCATGGTCCTGATGCAACTGCCCGGCAAGCCGATCTGCGTCTGGACCAGCGCGATGCGGCGATTGCTGCCCAGGCGATTCTTCCAGGACAGCCAGATCAAAGCCGGTTGATCGAGCGGGTTCATTTGGCCGATCCCGAACAAGTGATGCCACCGCCAGAGACCAAACGGCCGCTGTCGGAGGAACAGAAAAAGATCCTTCGCCGATGGATCGAGCAGGGCGCGAAGTACACCGGCCACTGGGCCTTTGAGCCGCTTCGGGCTTCTTCAAAATTGGACGATGCAGAGACTTCGGTGGTCGACCGTTGGGTGGTGGCCAAGCTAAAGGAGTCGGGAAGGAATTTTTCACCACCCGCCGACCCCGCGACGCTTGCCCGTCGCGTGGCACTGGATCTGACAGGATTGCCTTTGGGGCTGGAGGAGTCGGACGGCTTTCTCTCGGACCCCAGCCAGTCGGCTTATGAGCGATTGGTTGATCGATTGCTGGATTCGGATGCCTATGCCGAGCGGATGGCGGCGCACTGGCTGGATCTGGCCAGATACGCCGATACCAACGGCTACAACAACGATGAAGACCGCACCATGTGGCCCTGGCGCGATTGGGTGATTCGCGCTTTTCGAGCCAATATGCCATTCGATCGATTTGTGATCGAGCAGTTGGCGGGCGACCAACTGCCCGATCCGACCCTGCACCAGAAAGTGGCCACAGGTTTCCTTCGCAATCAGGGACACAATACGGAAGGTGGGATCATCGCGGAGGAGTATCGAGTTGAATACGTGGCCGACCGCGTCCATACGACTGCGACGGTGTTCCTTGGTTTGTCGATGCAATGTGCCCGCTGTCACGATCACAAGTACGATCCGATCAGCCAGCGAGAGTACTTCCAGTTTTATGCCTACTTCAACAATCTCGATGAGCGGCAGGCCAGCTACAGCAGCTTTGTTGGCGCGGAACCTTTTGTGCGCGTACCCACTGCCGATCAGTCGCAAAGGCTGGCCGATCTCGAAGGCGAACTAACCGCTCAGCGCCAGCTTGCCAAGGATCGCGAACAGGTGGTCGAAGATACATGGAACGCTTTTCTTGCCAACCATTCGACTCAGGAGATTGCCGAGCGGTTTGGTGTCCAAAAGAAGCATGCGATCGAACTGGAGACGGTTTCGGTCGATGCCCCGTGGGATTCGTTGGAGACGACGACCAAAGCCCAGGTGCATGGCAATCCAATCGCCTCCGAGGGAAGGTTCGGGAAGGGACTGGAACTGGATGGTGCTTCCCACGTGGCGTTGGACGGCGTAGGCCAGTGGGACGGCAAGAGTCCACTCTCGATCGGTGTGTGGGTTCATCCGTCGCAACCGAGTGGCGTGGCCATTCTTTCCAAGATGGACGAAGACGCTTCGTACCGCGGCTATGACCTCCTTTTGGAAGGGGGCAAGGTGGTGTTTCATGCGATCCATCATTGGTCCGACAATGGTTTGAAGGTGGCGACGCAGCAAACGGTTCCCACCGATGCTTGGACGCACATCGCACTAACTAGCGATGGTAGCGGCAAAGCCTCCGGGGTGGCGATCTATCTGAACGGGGAACCCACCAAGCTGGATTCGCTCAATGACTCCTTGACCGAGTCGATCGCTACCGAGCAACCGTTGCGACTGGGGCTGCGGCAGAGATCGCTGCCCTATCGAGGCCGGATGGATCGACTGGAGCTGTTTCAGGGGAAGCTGGAGCCGGAGCAGGTTCGGCAGTGGTTTGCCGGGGAGCCGATCCGACAGTGGATCGATGAGGTCGCGACCCCTTGGGAAAAATTGGATGAGCCGCGACGAGCGGAATTGAAGCGGCAGGTGCTACAGAAGATCGATACCGAATACCCACGAGCCCAGCAGGAGATCACGCGACTGGAATCGGAAAAGAAGGAAGTGAACGATGCCTTGCCTGCAGTGATGGTGCTGGGGGAGATGAATCCGCCGCGCGAGACGTTTGTGTTGAAAAGGGGGCAGTACGACCAGCCAGATGAGAAGGTGGAACGGCGGGTGCCGGCGGTCTTTGATCGTCTAAGTGGTGAGATGCCCGCAGGCCGACTGGAACTGGCTCGATGGTTGGTTCGACCCGACCATCCTCTGACGGCGCGCGTTACGGTCAACCGAATTTGGGAACAGCTATTTGGGGTTGGGCTTGTGAAAACCGTTGAGGACTTCGGTTTGACGGGCGAGTATCCAAGTCATCCGGAATTGCTGGATGAACTCGCCTCCCAGTTCATCGCCAGTGGATGGGACATCCGCAAGCTGATCCGCACGATCGTCCTTTCTCAAACCTATCGGCAGAGTTCGTCGGCTTCGGAATCGGACTATCTCTCGGATCCGGAAAATCGGCTGCTGGCCCGCGGACCCAGGCATCGCTTGTCGGGGGAGATGATTCGAGATCAGGTGCTGGCGATCAGTGGGCTGTTGGTCCGAAAAGTGGGCGGGCCCAGTGTCAAACCCTATCAGCCAGAGGGGCTGTGGGAGGATGTCACGGTGGAACGTCGTGGCAAGTATGTCGCCGATCGCGGCGAGGGGCTTTACCGAAGGAGCCTTTACACCTTTTGGAAACGAACCTGCCCGCCGCCGTCGATGGTGACTTTTGATGCCACCAATCGCGAGGTCTGCACGGCCAGAAGGTCGCGAACCAACACGCCGCTGCAGTCGTTGGTGCTGATGAATGACCCGACGTACATCGAAGCTGCCAGGGTCCTTGCTGCCTGGGTCTTGAAAAGTCACCCAGCAGTCGACCAGCGGGTGGATGCGATGTTTCGCCGCTGCCTGGGTAGATCAGCGCGGGCCGACGAACAAGCGGCGATGGAGCAACTTCTAGAAGAGGCGATGAAGCACTTTCAGCAGCAGCCGGAACTGGCTTCCAAGTTGCTGCAGGTTGGGTCTGCGCCGGTGGATGAGAAAGCGGACGCCATCGAGACAGCTGCATGGTCGGTGGTGGCCAGTACGATTTTGAATCTCGATGAAACGATCACCAAGAGATGACATGATGCGCTACGAGAATGACTCAGGCTTGAAGCCTCGACGGTCTTTTTTGGGACATTCGATGCTGGGGACGGTCTCGCTGGCTTCGCTGATGGGGAGCGGAACTGCGAAAACGGCGGCATCGGAGAGGCCGAGCCATTTTGCGGCGAGCGCCAAAAGGGTGATCTATCTGTTTCAGTCGGGAGGGCCATCGCAGCTGGAGCTGATGGACTACAAGCCACGGCTGAAGGAGTTGCATGGCAGCGAGCTGCCGGACAGCATTCGACAGGGGCAGCGATTGACGGGGATGACCTCGGGACAGAAAAGTTTTCCGGTGGTGGCACCGAAGTTTCGATTTGATCCGGCGGGGGATCAAGGAGCTTTTTTCAGTGAGCTTTTGCCGCATACGGCGGCAATGGTCGACGATCTATGTATCGTCCGATCGGTGCATACCGAAGCGATCAATCACGATCCGGCCATCACCTTCATGCAGACCGGTTCCCAGCAACCGGGCCGTCCATCGCTGGGAGCGTGGCTGAGCTATGGACTGGGAAGCGAGGCAGACGATCA
>Ga0315909_10001835_pt1 | contig 28052 bp, 27 predicted proteins | sample LakEriMetagenome_11_FD_203527 | JGI IMG/M metagenome (GOLD analysis project Ga0315909, IMG submission 203527) | Freshwater fungal communities from buoy surface, Lake Erie, Ohio, United States - Buoy 2 MA125 | ecosystem: Environmental > Aquatic > Freshwater > Lake | place: USA: Lake Erie, Ohio... | reverse complement strand
CAGCAATGGCGTCGTGACGATTACCGGAAATTCGATTAGCGCAGTCGGAACTGCTGCTGACATCGACATCTCATCTGCCAAAAAGGTGATTGATGCCCGTAACTGCGCAGTCATGCCGGGTTTCTGCAATAGCCACACGCACATCGCGTCAAACTTGTTGCTCCGCGGACTCCTTGAAGATGTGTTGCTTTTTGAATGGCTGCAAACCATGTGGAAGCTCAAGCAGAACTTTGATGAAGAAACGCTTTATTGGGCAAGTATGTGCGGTCTTGTCGAAATGGCTCGCTCAGGTATCACTTCATTCAATGAGCACTTTGATGCATATGCAGTTGAACCACAAATTGAGGCGCTCAAAGAGATTCCACTTCGCGCAACACTCGGATACGGATTTGCCGATCGTGGTCTCTACGCTTCAATTACCGACTATTCGTGGAAAACCATCAACAACTTTGGCAATCTTGCTGCGCAACATCACAAGACTCGCGATGACCTTTTGCGCATCGCATTGTCACCGCACGCGGTTTATTCATGTGGTGAAGAAATGTGGCGACTTGTTCGTGAAGTAGCCGATGCACAACAAGTTCCGATTCATACCCATCTCTCTGAAGGTATGCAAGAAGTTGAATATTGCCTTGAGACCTACGGACTTCGTCCGGTGCAGTGGTTGCACTCACTTGGCTTCCTTGGCCCCGATGTCACTGCTGGACATTGCTCGCAACTTGATGCAACTGACATCAAGTTGTTGGCCGAAACCGGAACAAAGATCGGCCACTGTCCCGTCTGTAATGCCAAATTAGGTTCGGGCACCATGCCACTTCGCCAAGTGCGCGAAGCGGGTATCACCGTTGGACTCGCAACTGATGGACCAGCGAGTCACAATGCGAGTGACATGTTCCAAGAAATGAAATTCGCTGGGTTGATCCATAAGACCAACACCGGTGATGTCGAGTTCTTGAAAATCAACGAGCTTTTAGAAATGTCGACATACCAAGGTGCTCTCGCGATGAATCGTCCCGACACTGGGCGACTTGAAGTTGGCGCCAAGGCCGATGTCATTGTGGTCAATCTTGATACTGCCCATGCCCAGCCCGTGTATGACCCGATGTCTGCTCTGGTTTATTCGACACGTGCTGACGATGTTCGACACACCATCGTGAATGGCCAATTCATTATGGAGAACGGCCGAGTGCTGGGGGTTGATGAAGACCTGATCAGGGCCAAGTTCCATGAGAAAGCCCATGCCCTCAAAGTTCGAAGCCTCACCTAGTTCATCATCGCTTGGTCGCACTTTCATGATGCATTACTGACATACTGCATTCATGATCTTGACCGAACTTCGCACAACCGCTGAAGCATTCGCCCGTGCAACCGACTGGCAACCAAAGCCCGAAGGACTCTGCCGAGGCGAAGTCTGTGTCCCCGCCCCAGGTGCATTGTCATCTGACGGGATGATTGATGTCGCAGTCGCGGCTCAGAAGTTGGGCATGCCGATTGTGCACGATGTCGAGCATGGAGTGTGGGCGCTTGGTTCAGCAACATTGTCCGGCAAGTCACTCAGCACTGCAGTTGCCGCCGATCCCGAACTCAAAACTTTCGATGGAACGCCATTCAAACTGTCATCACTTCGCGGTAAGAAAGTAGTCCTTGTCGCGTGGTCTAGTTATTGAGGCTGTCGCTCAAGCTTGCCCGGGTGGCAAGCACTCAACGAAGAAATCGCCAAGTTCGGCGCAACTGTTGTCACCGTTGCCCTTGATATCGATCCTGCTTTAGCAAAACCCTGGAACGATCTCGCCAATCCAAATCACCCAAGTTTGGTTGACACTCTCCACATCACCAATTCGCTTTTTGGATTTACCAATATCCCGATGGCTGCTTGGATTGACGAAGACGGCAACTTGGTGCGTCCAGCCGAAGGTGCTTCGATCGAACGAAGTCCTTTGCGCGATATGGAAATACCCGAGGGCCTTCCCGAACAACTCAGCAAAATGATGCACGCGGTCAAGGCAATTCCCGATGATGGCGAGGCTTATCGTGAGGCCATTTTGGACTGGGTACAAAAAGGTTCGAATTCGGCATTCGCTTTGACTCCCGATGAAGTCATCGAACGCAGCCAACCGCGCTCCGATAATGAAGCTCGCGCCACAGCATGTTTCGAACTTGGCGAATACTTCCATCGCACTGGCGAGAACGAGACGGCAGTGAAGTGGTGGAAAGAAGCGCATCGACTGCACCCACAGAACTTGACCTATAAGCGCCAAGCTTGGACATTAGTAACGACACCTGCTGGGGCAACCGAATATGACCTCATGCAGGGACCCAATGAGGTGTACGACAGCAACCTCGTTGATGAGGTCACTGGCGAGGGCGGATTTGGTCAATTCATTATCCGACCACGCCTCTAAAAGCAACGAAGATTTCGGGCAAAAGTGGTGTGAGCCAACTCATTTCGGACCCCTATTTGGGCGGTAGCGTTATGGGCAATGGCTGATCTCGAGCACGTCCGATGGATCCGCCGACCTGAACTGCGTCGGCCCCATGTCATCGCCGCCTTCACTGGCTGGAACGATGCTGCCGACGCTGCGAGCACTGCTGTGAAACACCTCGTTGAGAATTTGGGAGCAGCACCTCTTGCTGAAATCAACCCCGAAGAATTCACTGACTTTGCAACCATTCGTCCACATGTTCGTTTGAACAGCGATTCAACACGGCACATCGTGTGGCCCACCGTCAGTCTCTGGAGCGTTACTAGTGACGACGTCGATCTGATTCTTGTGCTCGGGCCCGAACCAGCATTGCGTTGGAAACTCTTTTGCGAACAAATAGTTGGCGTCGCACGCGAATACAACGCATCGACCCTCATCTCGCTCGGGGCACTCTTGGCCGATGTCCCCCATCGTCACGAAACACAGGTCCTCGGAACTGCCACCGATCAGGCCTTGATTGATGCCCACGATCTTCAACGCAGCCGCTATGAAGGACCAACCGGAATTGTTGGAGTCCTCAATGACACCGCGCACTCGGCAGGCTTTTCGACTGCGTCACTATGGGCCGCAGTTCCCGCATACGCCGCACAAATCCCTTCCCCCAAAGCAGCGTCGGCGCTCATCGAACGACTTTCCGAAATTGTTGGATGCGATGCTCCAACCATGATGCTTGATGCTCAAGCTGCAATATACGAAGAACAAATCGATGATCTGATCAGCAATGATCCATCGATGGCGCGTTATCTCGATCGCCTCGAAAACCGAAGCGACGACGATGATTACGACGAAGACGATTATGACGAAGACGACGACATGCCGTCCTACGGCGTGTCACCCGATCAACTGAGTTTCGAAGGAATGGACGATGCTCCTCCGTTAAGCGGACCACTTCCCGATGAGCCAGTCGACAGCGATGCGCTCATGGAAGAAGTTGAGCAGTTCTTACGCAGTCAACACGACGACTGATTTCAACACATCAATCGGCTTGACGCCACACGGTTGAGCGCGGCGAGTCAAATGTTGCAATTGATCGTTCACCGTTAATCGCGGCAAATGCCATCTGGCCCCACCACTCGATTCCTGCAGTCGCACTCGGCAGCGCGTCATGAGCAAACCAACCAAGCCCACTTGTTTCAAGTGGATGACCTTGCAAGCTTCCTCCGGTTGCTCGACAATGAAACAACAACATGTACATACCGAAACGACTAAAGCCCATCCGCTGGCCGTCAACGACACCGAGCAACTGCACGGGCTCACATTCGATGCCCGTTTCTTCAAAGACTTCTTTCACTGCAACTTCACTTGCCGAATATCCAACATCGGCCCAACCGGTTGGATACAACCAGATACCAGAATCGGCTCGCTGCATGAGAAGTATTTCGCCATCGTCGTTACCGACAATTGCGCCGATCGCTACTTTCGGTGTGACGTAACCAGGAATTCCTTCGCCGACAGACTCCATCCATTCTTGGACAAAGTGATCTTGTTCGCGCCTCACTTCTAAAGCTTCATCGGCGGCTGCCTTAATATCGGCGGCCACATGAAGTACTTCTTCATAACGTTCACGCTCGTACAAATTCTGCGTGAACCCCATACCGGTGCGGGCAATGCCAGCAAGTGTTTCGCTCCAACGGACTAAGTCGCGGGTGAAGTCTGCTGGTGTTGCGTCACTCATACTGCGAAGTTACCTTCTCACGAGGCCAATGAGAAGAGAATGGCCCGCTCTACTTCTTGTCGGTGAAATTTGTCAGTCAGTTTCGACCCACCTGATGTACGAACATAAAAAGCGTCAACAACTTCATCGCCAATGGTTTGCACTGTGGCGTGACGAATATCGAGACCAACTTCAGCCATTGCTTTTGTCACTCGATGCAAAATGCCATGTTGATCAGGCGCGCGTACTTCAATAACTGTCGCATTCGATGAAGCTTCATCAAAGAACGTCACGCGCGGTGGGGCTAGCTCTCCGGCCGAACGACGCTTACGGCGATAGGTCTTGGCGCGCTCAGCCATTCGTGCCTCAATCGCTAATTCTCCATTGAGAGCTCGCGTGAGATTTTGAACGATTGGTTGCCATTCGATCGGACCATGACTTGGCACGATCACTCTGAATTGTGAAGCAGCCATTCCCTGTTCATCAGAATGTGCTTGGGCACCAAGGACTCCGAGTCCGTGCAATGCCAGCACTCCGGCAACACGGCTAAATGTTCCTGGTCGGTCAGGACTTACCACCGTGACTGAATCATCGCTGAGACCAAAAGTCACAGTGCCGCCCGCCATCATCTCGAGTACTTCGGCGTCGGGGAAAAGTCGCCACTGTGCTTCTTCAACTTCGGCGCCGCCGAGTACAAGATGCACGCGACGCACGAGGTCACTCACCAGTTCGGCTTTCCAAGTGCCCCACGCAGCTGTACCAGTCGCCAAACTGTCGGCTTCGGTTAAGCCGTGCAAAAGATCTAACACCAAAGGAGTTTTAACTTCTTCAGCGACCATCATGATCGTGGCGCTATCGGCTAAGTCGCGTCGTGTTGCAACATCAGGTAAGAGCAAGTGATGTTTGACCATCGCACAAAGCATTTGGGTGTCGTCGGCATTCAAGCCAAGACGTGGCCCGATCCTTTCGACCATGGTGACGCCAACTTCGGTGTGGTCCCCCGGATAACCCTTACCGATGTCATGAAAGAGTGCGCCAAGCACCAGCAAGTCTGGGCGCGCAACACGATCAGCCCATGTTGCAGCGTTCGCAGTTGCTTCCCACAGGTGGCGATCAACAGTGAAGCGGTGATACGCATTGCGTTGTGGCTTACTTCGGTTGGGAGCCCATTCGGGTAAAACCTTCACCCACAAGCCGCGTTGATCAAGAGCTTCAAGAACCGGAATCGCATCATGCGCTGTCAACAGCAAGCCAACAAAATCATCAATTGCACCCACTGGCCATGGGCTCGGCATCGGAGGGCATGATTGGGCCAAGCGATCAAGTGTTGGACGGTCGATGCGTGCCTTGTGACGCGCCGCTGAAGCCGCCACTCGTAACAACAATGTCGGATCGGTGGCGGGATCAACTGTTTCATCAAGATGGATCTCACCTAAATGCAAGATCACCCCAGGTGCAAGATGTTGATCGGCAACAGGCTTTGTTTTTGCCGACGCAACTCGTGCCCAGACTTCGTCGCCAACCCACGAAACTGACCTACCAGCATTTGAAAGTGCGGCAACCAGCGCGTCAGCATTTCGATATCCGCAAAGACTTGCTACTGCATCTTGATCTTCAAGGTGCATGACTTCAACTGCACGACCAACGTGACGATGCAACGCAACCCGTACGGCCATCAGTACATCGCGACCCGCATCAAGCGCATCACGATCTGAACGTGAGATCTCGACTCCGGCAGCCTCGGCCCATATCAATGCGTGAATATCTCGAAGCCCTCCGTAACCCTCTTTCAGATTGGGCTCAAGCAAGAAAGCAACTTCGCCACTGTCTTGTTGGCGGTCACGAACACGCTGCATCAATTGAGGTAGTCGATTTGATGCACCCGCCTTCCATGTCTTCACGCCTTCAATGCTGAGTTCATTCGCTAGCGATTCATCACCGGCCAAAAGACGAACGCTTAATAACGCTGTCGCTGCATCAAGTTCTGACTTTGCAAGTTCGGTTGCTTGCTTCACCGTACATACTGAGTGCCCAAGTTTGAGACCCGAATCCCAAATCGGATACCAAATCTTTGAGGCAAGATCGTCAATATTTTTTGCACCGTCATGGATCAACATGATGTCTAGATCGCTAAAAGGAGCCAACTCCCCTCGGCCGTAACCCCCCACAGCAACAAGCGCGACTCGCTTCGAAACCTTGACGTCTTCCAAAGCTCTCGTCCACACCTCACGGATCCACTCGTCAGTCGCTTCACACAAGGCGTGAGTCAAACGCACCCCGCGTAACTTGGTATCAGCGAGAACTTGTTGGCGGCGTTCCATTCGTACAGTCTGACCGAAAATGGCGACAAGAAACCATTTCAGGCTTGGGTTCTTATTGGTTCTTCTTCCGCATCATGACGGTGGCTGCTTTCCAGGCTCCCCATTCGATACCGGGTTCAACAAGTGCTTCATCAATATCAACCCATGTTGCTGGGCTCAATCCATACACGTCGTCGGGAAATGAACGTTCATCGAATTCGTCACGGACAACTGGGGCACACCCAAGACTGGTCAATAACTCGGTGATCGGTCGAGTCGCTTGACGAAAAACTGCGAGCGGGTTGGTTCGTTGTTCAAAAACATCGCGAGACAACAGGTCAACCAAATTGGCGTGGACCTCGGCCGATACTTGAGTGATCACGGACGCACAAAGATCTCCGACCTGAGGGTCAGAGATCTTGTGTTCGTCACAATGTCGTCGGATCAAACGTTCGGCCCATTTGGCCACAACTCGGTCTGAAGTCTCGAGCAATTGAGTTGAGTACTGATCCACCTGCACTATGCAAGCAGACTTTGTCTCGGTTCCCTCACTCGTGGTTAAGGAGCAATCGTTGTGTCAGGGGTCGTCGTGTCAGGAATCGTCTTGTCAGGAATTGTCGTGTCTGGGACCGTTGTGTCAGGCATTGTCGTTGTCGGCGCAGGTATCGGTGTCAAGAGATCAAGCACATCAAGCAAGATACGACGAGCATTGTGCAATTGATCGCGGGTCGGCAATGAACCATCACCAGGTTGGACTAACGATCGCACCTGAGCCAGAAGCAATAGTGCATCAGAGTTTCCTTGAGTGTCGGCAGCAACTTCAAGGCGTTCAACAATCTGGATCATCCGTTGCACTACCGCGGCGATTCGGGCATCGCGCACTTGTTGCAGGGCATCGCGCACGATCTGTTGGGCATCAGCAGTGGGATCGGCGAGGATTTGATCTTGAACCCCACGCAATACTGCTAACAACCGGGCCTTGACTTCATCGGAAGCATCCGATGCTTCGACAGCAGCAATCACACCTGCCAGCGTCACTGCGGCGCGCGCTGTTGGTTGACCGACCAGTGCATCTTGAGCGAGGTCCATCGCTTCTTCAAAAACATCATGATCGGGAAGTGTCCCAGCTTCAAGCGTGGCCTTGACAGATTCCAGCGCGGCAATCGCCGCAACTGCAGCATCAGAAGTATTGCCTTCAAGAAGTCGCAGTGCTTCGGCAACTGAGCCACTCATACGCGAGATCTTTTGAGTATCTGGCACTCCGCCAGTTATTGGCGAATCACCCCGATGAGTTCCTCCACCAATACGGATGTACACCAATGCAGCGACATTGTTGAAAATTGTTTGAACATCGGCATCCGGAATGACTTCGCCCGCATCAACACGTGCTTGTAGTACGAGCAATGCCTCAAGCGCAGCATCACGTGCCTCGCTCGCTGGCAAAGAATTCAAAGCGGTTGTCGCGCGCGCAATATTGCGAGTTAAGTTTCCGCCTCGATTTCCATGATTATTGTCTTCGCCTTCCGGCGCCTCGGATTCATCTTCGTCATGCGACTCTGATTCACCTTCTGACTCATCGCGAGAATCATCGTCAGAATCATCAAGCGAATCATCGTCAGAATCTTCTGATTCGGCTTCGACGGTGGTGGGAGGCACGCTGTTTCGGTTTCGATCGCGACGAGGAATCGACGACTGCGGAACTTCTGTCGTTTCGGTTTCATCTTCGTGAGAGCCATCACCAGATGCGAGCAGCGGGCTTGAACCGATGGCTAATGGCATGACCAAAATGGCGAGTGCGGGAAGGATGTGAAGACGCTTCATTGTTTTTTCCTTTGTACAGATTGAGAGGAGATTGGACGCTTACGGGGCAACAGAGTTGAGATCGGCAAGTGCCTGGTCGATCACTTCAAGATCGGCATCAAGTGAGGCCAGTTCACTTTCAACACCGGCTAATTCGGCATCGTCAGAAGTTGGGCTTTGGGTCAGTGACGTTTCAGTCTGAGCAGGTTGGCTCGGGTCTGAATCTGAATTCCCCGATCCACAGCTCACCATTATTGATACTGCGAAGCACAGGGCACTCAGTCTGGCTAGGCGCTGCTTGTTCATGTCAACTCACTTATCCGGGTCTGCTGAGTTGCTGGCGGCATCTCAGAACGAACTAGTCACGCCTCACCCGTCCTCAAGGTTTGGTGGGTACAGAAATTTGCCCCCATCAATGAGACGAACTGTCCCGAGATGCCACAGCCCTTCTATATGGTGAAGACATGGGATTATTTGAAGCACGCAAACAGCGCCGAGCGGTTCAAGCTGCAGCCAAACTGGCGACTCAACTGCACGAGGATGCGCGAAATTGGCAAAATAATGCCGATTCCCTCGAGGCGATGCTTGTCATAGTGCGTGATTGCCGAAATGGCAAAATGACTGAACAATTCGCCGATTCGAATGACTACGGATTCATGTTGAAAAAGGACGAATTCGCGGTGGCGTTTTTGCAGGTTCAATTTCTTGAAAATGTTCGGGAACCAACCCGATACAGCGGAGGTTACGGCGGGGTGTCTTTCCCAATTTTCGGCAAGCTCCAACTCAACGCTGGCAAAACCGGAGGCAAGATCACCCAAGGAGCCGAGTCCATCAATGCGACCGACCAAGGACCACTCCTCATCACAAATCAACGAATCATGTTCACGGGCACTAAGCGAACTCAAGAATGGCGCTTCGACCTCATGATGAGTTGTTCACATCTACCAGAAGGTGCCACGATTTTCTCGATGACGACCGGTACGCAACCAACCGGAATTAGATACGGAGAAAAGTCGGCGACCGAAGTGCAATTCCGTATCGAATTAGCGTCAGCGATTGCTCTCGATACTCTCGACCGCTACGAGTCCGAACTTCTCGCCGAACAAAAGCAACTCGCCGCCGATCGCCCGCTCCCCCCGCCACCGACTGCCCCAACAACCTGACCAACGGTGACTCTGTCTCGTAGAGTTCAATTCATGAGTTTGCGCAGGCGCCCGTTAGTCGCCTTATTTTTATTGTCAGGCCTTGTCGCCTGTAGCGGTGGATCGAATGACTCAACGCCCGACAGCACCCCACAAGTTTCAACCACCGCGGCACCCCCAGTCAGCGACGGAGTTTTTCGCATTGGTCTACTCGTCCCCCAAACCGGACCAGGCGATGACAGCAATGAATCGCTCACTCAAGTTGCAACTGATGCCATCAACATCATTAATGCCTCGGGCGGTGTCCTCGGGCAAGATATTGAGCTCGTCATTCGTGATGAAGGATCTGACTCTGCAACTGCCCTTTCCTCCGTCGATGACTTCATCAGCGAAGATCGCATCGATGCACTCATCGGCCCGATGTCATCACCGATTGCCTTATCGGTGCTTCCCCGTCTTGTTGAAAACAAAATTGGCTCATGTTCACCAACCGCGACAGCAGTTTCACTTGCTTCATTCCCCGACAACGGGCTCTTTGTGCGCACGACCGCCTCGGATATTTTGGCGAGCGAGGCCATGGCTCAATTGATTGAACAAACTGGCGTCATCGAAACACTCGTTGCCTATCCCGATGATCCATTTGGGCGAGCCTTTGTTGCCGAAGTTCGTCGTTCACTCGCCGTTCAAGGTATCGCTGTTGTCAACGAAGTTGCTTATGACACAGCAACATCCGACGTTGCCTCTATTGCCACACAACTCACCGAAAATCCGAACAGTGTCATCACGCTCATCGGAGACAGCGAGAGCGGTGGTCGTCTTTTAAATGGCTTGCTCGATACAAAGTCACTCAACAAGATTGTGGTCAATGACGCAATTTCTCAAGCCGATCTGTCCAGCAATACCAATCTTGATTCTGAACTCCGTCGCAAAATCGTCGGTGTCGCTATTGATGCATTTGCCGGAGCCGATTCAGCGGGCAACAACTCAGTCCCAGCGTTTTCAGCAGCCATCACCGATTGCGTCAATCTTTTGGCCCTTGCAGCTATCACCAGCCAGTCCGACGTCGCCGAAGTTTTCATGACTCAAGTTCCGGTCATCAGTCGTGGGGGTTCAGGTTGCAACTTGTTTGAGGATTGTTTGGATTTATTGCAACAGTCGCTCAATATTGATTACAACGGCGTGACTGGTTTACTCGACCTTGATCCAAATGGCGACCCGTCACGTGCCGAGTTCGTCACTTTTGGATTTGATAACCAAGGAAACAGCGAGTTCACTGGACGCATCAGCGTCGTTGCTTCGCCCTAAATCAAGTTGGCTAGTTCACTCACATCGGTGACGGTACCCGCATAAAAAGTTCCGAATTCGGCGTACACAGCCGATGCTTCATCGAAGCGCATCGTGTAAACAACTTCTTTGAGATCATCGGGGCGATTCGCGAACAAAGTCACTCCCCATTCGAAATCATCAACTCCGGTTGAACCAGTGACTATTTGAATCACTCGACCAGCAAACTTACGACCGCTTGTTCCGTGTTCGTGCATGAGTTCTTTTCGACGGTCGTATGGCAAGGTGAACCAGTTCGCGTCTTTCACGCGGCTCTTGCTCATGGGATAGAAACACCATGCCAACTTGCCCTCGGGTGGAAGCTGCGGGTAGAGCCGTGGGGTCAACATAGCCTCGGGCATCCCTGCGGCATATTCGCTGACTTCGGTCATCGATACATAACTGTCAATGATGTCAAGACCGGCATGTTGAAGTGCCGTCTGGAACTGACGCAACAAACGCCAATCTTTAGTGAGCGCCATGATTGCAACATCGGCTTTGTGACCAAGCATTGACACACAGACAACTTGCACGCCAGCTGCTTCGGCGTCTTTCACTGCAGCGATGAACTCATCGGCCTCATACACCAAAGTTGGTTTGGCAAAAAGATGGATGACAGAAAGACCAACACTGGGGCTCATCGTTCCGTCTTCGGCTGGACCAACTACAGGGGCATGCTCACTCATGGATAAAACCCTATCTGCGAACTCAGGCAGGGCTATAGCGGACAGCTGAGCCGTCTCTCACAAAGCCAAAAAGATTCATGCCAGCAACTTTTGCTGTTTGAACTGCTAAAGAAGTGGGCGCACTGACGGACACCAAGGTGCCGAATCCAGCCGCCCAAGCCTTTTGCACCATCTCAAAGCTGGCCCGACTTGAGACAAATAGCCCAAGACCATGCGCAGGCAATGCATGATCAAGAAGTAATCGACCAACAACCTTGTCAACCGCATTGTGACGGCCAACATCTTCTCGGATGACGAGCACATTTCCGTCTGCGTCGAATGCAGCCGCAGCGTGTACCGCACCTGTTTGATCAAAGAGTGTCTGTCCGGGGCGCACCAGCCCAGCGATCGTCAAAACAAGGTCATTCGAAATTGTGGCCAATCGTTCAGTCGGCAATGGCGACAGACGCTCAACCAACACATCAATTGATTCAGTCCCACAGACTCCACAACTTGATGTCGTCGTACCTAAGCGTGGTGTTGGCACTGGCGCACGACCACCGGTCTCAACAGTGACCACATTGAAATTGCTCTCCACAGCCGAACCATCGGCGCAATAACGCACACCATGAACTGGCGCTCCGGCCAACAACCCTTCGTTGAAACAAAATCCGGCTGCTAATTCGTAATCGTGTCCGGGTGTACGCATCGTGGTTGCGACTAAATGACCGTCTAGGCGAATTGACATCGGCTCTTCAACGACCAGGTCGTCTGGCACGCGACGCGACGACTCAGAATCAATCTTCACGACCAAAATCTTGTCGGTGCGTTTACGAGTCATCGCCTGAAAGGCTACGGTCAACCGTATGAGCAATGACGGCATCGAGCCCGACGATCTGTGGGCCCAGACCACGGCTATTCCCGTTACTCCCCCGCCATCTGGTACGCCGACCCGTCAACTCGTCGTCATCGGTTCAAGTGCCTTTGTCGTCATGCTCATTGTTGGCTTGGTTTTGACACTCTCGTTGGGTGGAAATGACACAAGCACAGCCATTACCCCCACTTCAACATCTCCTTCAACGTCGATGGCCCCGTCAACAACATTGCCGGTTTCAATCGTGACCACTGTAGTTGCGACCACAGTCGAAGAAACGACAACGACTTCAACCACTGCAGTCGATTTTAAATACGTCGCACAACAGATCACCATTGCAGGTAGTCAAGGCATCAGCCATTTCGCTGGCGGCACAACAACACGATTTGATAGCCAGCCGTGGGAGACAGCCTTTCGTTTAGCTGACGGTTCGTATATCGCCCAGCATTCATCGGCTGGTTATCAGCAACAATCCGATACGACCATTTATCGAGTAGGTACAACAACCACAGTCGTGAAAAGTGTGACGAATCCAGCAACTGAATGGATGCGTTTACACGATGTTTATTCTGAGGGTTCGACAGGCGACTCGTTCGTTTTGTATTCACTCAGCAGTGGTTTCGGCATGGAGGACTCAAAAGAAGAGCTCTTCGCCCTGAGCCTGAACACCGGCCTCACTACATCTTTTGGAATGATCGGCGGTTGGGAGAGCGGTACATCGCGACTGACATTCGGCAGCAACATCATCGTTGGTCAATTTTCTGCCGAAGCCGACTCCGGTCCATTTTTCCTCCACCTTGACGGTTACACCACCAATCCAAACGATTTCGGTCTTGCCGACTCGTATAGCGATTGCTCGGTTTGCCCAAGTCGATTCACGATTGACCCAAGCGGTCAACGTCTCGCCTGGGTTGAAGCGGATCTCCTAGTTGTCCTTGATCGAGCAAGCGCGACCCGTATCGCCGAAATTCGTCTACCCCAGGGTTTGTATCCAACGATTGAGTCGATTGAAATTTTTGGTGATCTCGTACTGATCAACGTCTACGACTCAAATACCGGGACAATGAGTAAACCAATCCTGATGTCGTTTAACGGAACATCAATGATGCTAGAAACCGCTGGTACTGCGACATTTGATCAATAGTCACGAATGACTGATCAATGCATTTGCCAACTCGGTTGCAGCTTCGGGATGAAGCAGTAAATACAACGAAGGTTCAGTGAGTTCAATCTCAATGATCACCGGACCTTGCGCAGTCGGCAAAAGATCAACTCGCGCGTAGAGCAACTTTCCGAACCGTGATGTCAACCACTTCACCGCTCGTTCACCAATCAGTAACTGCTCTGCAGTGGGCTGACGAACACCGATTTCTTCTTCGGCGTACAAACCACCCGACATGTTTTTCTCTTGTGCCAGCAATGCTCCCTTGGCGAAGGCATGCGAGAACTTGCCATCAATGAAGACCAAACCAGTTTCTGATTCCACATCAACATCGGCCATGTACGGCTGCAACATCACCGATCGTTGTGCCGATAACAATTCACTGATGTGTTGTTGAGCGACGTCAATGTTGCTATGTCGTTCGGTGTCATTGCTTCCGGCGCTGATTGCGGGCTTCACAACCACGTCGCCCTGCGTTAGCAACTCGTGCACCTGATCAAGCCAGGCCTCGTGACCAGGTTCGATAAACACTGTCGGCACAACAGGCAATCCCATTGCCGCAACCTCAGCCAGATAATGCTTGTCGGTGTTCCACGTAATCACATCAAGAGAATTACTCATGGTGCTCACCGAACTCACCGCACGAACCCACTGCATGAATTCGTCATAGCGGCGGTGGTAATCCCAGGTGCTACGAATCACGACGTGGTTGTACGTTGACCAATCAATTGATTCATCGTCCCAACACACTTCATCAACCGCAATGCCCGCAGCCCGAACAGCCTCAAGCATCAGCGGCATGTCGTAGTCGATACCCAGGGCTTCGCGACAGGTCACTAATGCAACAGAACCCCGAGTTGCCTCGGGGTTCTGTGCAATCACTTCATGAGACGAACTGGACAGATTAGAAATCTTCCATGCCGCCACCGTGGCCATGGCCAGAGTGGTCGTCTGATTCGGGCTTGTCAGCAATGACGCACTCGGTGGTCAAGAACAAGGCGGCAATTGATGCAGCGTTCTGCAAAGCCGAACGAGTCACCTTGGCAGCATCGATGACACCGAGCTGTACGAGGTCGACGTATTCGCCAGTGGCGGCATTGAGTCCGTTTGAACCGGTGAGGTTACGCACCTTTTCAACAACAACTCCGCCTTCCATACCAGCGTTTTCAGCGATCTGCTTCAACGGTGCTTCAAGCGCCTTAGCGACCAAACGGGCGCCAGTTGCTTCGTCGCCAGTGAGCAACGCAGCAGCAGCCAACACAGCGGCCTGTGAACGCAACAAGGCAACTCCGCCGCCGGGCACAACGCCTTCTTCGATGGCAGCCTTGGTGGTGCTCACAGCATCTTCGATGCGGTGCTTCTTTTCCTTGAGTTCAACTTCGGTGGCAGCGCCAACCTTGAGAACTGCAACGCCACCTGACAACTTGGCGAGACGCTCTTGCAACTTTTCACGATCGTAATCAGAATCGGTGTTTTCGATTTCGGCCTTGATCTGGTTGATGCGACCCTTGATGTCGTCGTCATCGCCGGCGCCTTCGACCAAAGTGGTCTCGTCCTTGGTGATGATCATCTTCTTGGCCTTACCCAAAAGATCGAGGGTTGCGGTTTCGAGCTTGAGACCAACTTCTTCGCTGATGACCTGACCACCAGTGAGGATGGCGATGTCTTGCAACATGGCCTTGCGGCGCTCTCCAAAGCCAGGAGCCTTGACAGCAACTGACTTGAAGGTTCCACGAATCTTGTTGACAACCAAAGTTGCCAATGCTTCGCCGTCAACATCTTCGGCGATGATCACCAAAGGACGTCCGCTCTGCATGACCTTTTCGAGAATCGGCAACATGTCACGCACGGTCGAAATCTTTGACGACACGAGCAACACGTACGGATCTTCAAGAACCGCTTCCATACGCTCGGGGTCGGTCACGAAGTATGGCGAGATGTAGCCCTTGTCGAAGCGCATACCTTCAACGAGATCCATCTCCATGCCGAAGGTCTGGCTTTCTTCGACGGTGATGACTCCGTCTTTGCCGACCTTGTCGATGGCATCTGAAATCATGGTGCCGATTTCAACGTCGGCGGCCGAAATTGAAGCAACTTGAGCGATCTGCTCTTTGCTGTCAACAACCTTCGAGAGTTCTTTGATTGATCCAACAGCTGCGGCAACGGCAGCTTCGATGCCCTTCTTGAGGCTCATCGGGTTAGCGCCAGCAGCAACGTTACGCAAACCTTCGCGCACCATGGCCCATGCCAACACGGTTGCGGTGGTTGTTCCGTCACCGGCCACATCGTCGGTCTTCTTGGCGACTTCTTTGACCAGTTCAGCACCGATCTTTTCGTATGGATCTTCGAGATCGATTTCTTTCGCGATGGATACACCGTCGTTGGTGATCGTGGGAGCGCCCCACTTCTTGTCGAGAACGACGTTGCGACCCTTCGGTCCGAGCGTGACGCGAACGGCGTCAGCCAGTTTGTTCATACCAGCTTCAAGGCCACGGCGAGCCTTCTCGTCAAATGCAATGATCTTCGACATTTGTTGTCACTTTCGTTGGGATGTCGATCGAACGATCGACGGACTAACTGATGGAGTAATAAGTACTGTCCACGGGAGCAAACTCGGCCGTGAACAGCAGTTAGCACTCTAGAGGCGGGAGTGCTAAGGCGACAACTAGAGAAGCGGGGATTCACCCCAGACCGAGGTGGTTCTTGTCGCCAAATCAGACAATTGTGGCGCCCACCGCCTACCCTTACAGCATGACCACGAGCATGGACATCATCGTCGTTGGGGGCGGAATTTCGGGCTTATCCACAGCCCTCAAGCTCAGTCGAGCCGGCCACCGCATCACTATTCTCGAGCGCGACGACACGCCCATGCCCGAAAGCGCCGATGAGGCTTTCGAATGGGACCGTCGGGGCGCCCCCCAGGTTCGCCATAGTCACGCCTTTTTGGCTCGCCTGGTGTCACTGCTCAAGGCCAACGAACCCGATGTACTCGACAAGTTGTTCGAAGCCGGTGCCACTGAAATCAAGTTTGGCGAAGATCTCCCCGCCACGATGGAAGGGTTCGTCTCTGAGCCTGAAGACGCTGAACTCAACATGCTCACGTGTCGTCGCACCACTTTTGAATGGGTCTTGCGTCGCGTCGTGCTCGACGATGGCCGTGTTTCTTTCAAAACCGGTGTCGGAGTCAACGGTCTCGTTCACGAAACCGATGCTGCGTCAGGACTTGAACGGATCACCGGCGTCACAACCGAAGATGGATCACAACTCACTGCCGATTTAATTGTTGTTGCCGGCGGACGTCGGTCGTCGTTGCCCGATTGGCTCAAAGACATCGGCATTGGCCCCGTCCAAGAAGAAGTCGAAGACACCGGCATCATCTACACCTCGCGTTTCTACCGGCTCAATCCTGGTCAGACCTATCCCCCGCGCAACGGACCCATCGGCGGCGATCTTGGATACATCAAGTACGGAGTTTTTGTTGGCGACAACAACACGTTCTCCATCACTTTGGCTGCGCCAAGTGACGATGTTGAACTCCGCACCAAACTTTCTGACCCCGCAACATTTGATGAAGCAGCGCGCACATTAGGTGCAACTGCCCCATATCTCGATGGACGCGCAACGCCATTAGTTGATGAAGTTTTTGTGATGGCTGGTCTGTTGAATCGTCAACGCCATTACGTCGTTGACGGCAAGCCATTAGTGCTCGGCATGTTGCCCGTTGGCGATGCGGTGTTGTGCACGAATCCGTTGTATGGGCGCGGTTGTTCAATTGGTTATTGGGGTGCGCACCTCATGGCTCAGGCCATCAACGAACATGCTGATGACCTGTTGACTCTCGCCACCGAATACGACGCGGCACTTCAACGCGAAATAGTTCCGTGGTACTTGTCTGGTGTTCAACAAGATGCCGAAGCCCGTCGCGTGTCTTCGTCGTTATTGAAGGGCGATGACCCCGATGTCGACACGGCCGATCCGAAGACGTTTATGCGTTCGGTTCTGCGCGAAGGATTATTGCCGGCCTTGCGTTACGACCCCGTGGTGTTGCGCGCGTTTATGCGCAATCTCAATTTGCTCACTGCACCTGATGCAATGATGAACAATCCCGAAGTCATGAATCGAGTCTTCGCCATTTGGCAAGACCGCGAGAATCGACCGGCCGAAATTCCGCTCGGGCCAAAGCGTCGACGCGACTTGCTGGAATTACTGACTTCAGCAGCCTGAGTTACTGATCAGCCGCCAGCAACGGCAGGAATGATGCTCACGGTTTCGCCCGCAGGCACCGGAGTCTCAAGACCCTGTAAGTAACGCACATCATCGTCCGCAACAAACAAGTTCACGAAACGACGCAAACCGCCATTGTCGTCAAACAAGCGATCTTTGAATCCGGGGTGAGCAGCTTCGAGGTTGGCCAGCACTTCGCCAAGGGTTGCGCCCTCAACAGACACGGTGGAATTTCCACCCGAAAGTGGACGAAGGGTTGTCGGAATGCGAACGGTTACGGACATAACAAAACCCTACCTACTCGGTCAGGAATATCCCAACTAAGCGACTGATGTCCGAACTATTTCAGCCAAGAGCACACTTGTTGAGGGCCGCCGTCAACTCAGTAACGGTCTCCTCTCCAATTGCGGCATACGCCGCGTCTTCCTTGTCGTACTCGTAAGCCTCGTAGGCCTGATACGCCTCAAGGAGATGCGTCGCCGTTTCGTTATCTACCTTCTTGTGTTCTGAACGGACACAGTCAAGATTCGACGGGCTGTAGAGCTTGATATATAACTCGGCAGCGGCCGCTTGATCGCCCGCAGGTTCGCTTCCCCCACCGCACGAAGCGAAGGCAAAAACTGCCGTAGGAACCAAGGCAAGCGTGAGCAGATAATTTCGCGTCAAGAATTTCATGCGCCAAAGAATACCCCAAGAGCCGCTAAGCGCAAGACTGTCAACGTGCGAGTTTTGGCTGCAGTCGACAAATTCAAAGGAACTGCGAGTGCTGCCGATGTCGCCAAAGCAATCGGGCACGCCTGTTGGGAACTCGGCCACGATTGCGACGAATTAGCTCTAGCCGATGGCGGCGAAGGAACCCTCGACATTTTGGGTGGAGCAAATCGCGAATCGGTTGTGACCGGCCCACTGGGTGACCCCGTGAAGACTCAGTGGCGTTTTCACAACGGCACCGCCGTGATTGAAATGGCTCGAGCATCTGGTCTCTCGCTCGTGGGCGGACCAACAAAAAATGATGCAGTGTCAGCATCAACGACCGGAACTGGCGAACTGATCGACAAAGCGCTCGATCTCGGTGCCGAACGAATCATCGTGTGTCTGGGTGGTTCTGCAACAACTGATGGCGGACTTGGAGCCGTACGCGCCATTCATGCACCCGCTCGGTTGAAAGCAGTTGAGTTTTTGGTGGCCTGCGATGTCACGACACGTTTTGTTGACGCAGCAAAAGTTTTCGGTCCACAAAAAGGAGCGACCCCGAGTCAAGTGCGATTGCTCACTGGGCGCCTTGAACGTTTAGTGCAGATGTATCGCGAAAACTGTGGTGTTGATGTTTCACAGATTGAAGGTGGCGGCGCTGCCGGCGGTTTGGCAGGTGGACTCGTTGCACTTGGTGGCAAGTTGATTCCGGGCTTTGACATGGTCGCCGATGAATTGAATCTCACTGATCGCATCAAAAATGCCGATCTTGTGATCACAGGCGAAGGTCAACTAGATCACACGAGTTACGAAGGAAAAGTTGTCGGTGGTGTCATTGACAACTGCCAGCATTTCAACACGTCAGTTGCAGCAATCGTCGGTTCGTATGAGTTTGATACAGAACTCGACAACGATTTTGTACGACCGAAACCGTTGATTTCACTCACCGAAATGTTCGGCAACGACAAAGCAATGAATGAACCGCTGTGGTGCATTGAGCACGCTGCTCTTGATTTACTGCGGCAGTATTCGCCGCTCTAAATCAGGCTGGTGCAACGGTGGTTGTTGCGGCCTCGACTGGCGCTGTTGGTAACGCACCAGGCAACAACTTGCCGGCGAGGTCGGTACCCAACATGATCAAGACTTGCGCTTCGCCGAGTGAACCACCTTCAACAGGTGCGGGTGTCGCGACAGGTTGAATTTGCAATCCACCTAAAATCTCGGCAACAGCAGTTGCGCCACTTTCGTAACCAGGCACGTAGTACACCACGGTGACACTTTGCTTGCCAATGGTGACGTCGGCATTAATGGGTTGAGTCACGATGAACTGCTCTGACTGCAACGCAGTGGACATCTGTCCAGCCGAACCAGTAATCCCTGAAGCGTTAGCAACCATGACCTTGAAACCACTGCGAGGAAGAGTCGTTGTGTCGGTCGGTGCAACGCTTGACTCACCGGTTGGGTCAACAACTGTCGTTTCGGTACCTACAGGTGCAGACGTGGTATCACGATCGCGATTGACATCGCGCAAGATCAAAAATCCGAGCAACACGGCAATGGCCGCGACGATCACACTGAGGGTTGTCGAAACGCTGACTCCGTTCGAGCCACCACGACCTGCTGATTCGTTGGCATCTTCTGTGTTCATGCTTGCAATCCTCCGGACTCAGAAGCGCCATCTAGACGCATACGACGACGTCGCTCGCGAGCTCTTTGTAAGCGGCGGACAACAAGAGGATCGTACGCCAATGCCTCGGCGGTATCCAGCAGTCTGTTCAATTCGTTGTAGTAATCGTCAGCCGAACAACTGAAACGCTCGCGCAACATCAGGTCTTTGACGCCATCTTCGGTCCACCAGCCTCGTTCAAAATCAAGGATTGCTTGTTCACGTTCGCTTAAGGACATGCACTAAGCCTGCCCGTTGGAGGTGCCCCAATACAAGCACCGACAGAAACCATTTCCCGTCGACAAGGGTGCTATAAGAGCCGCCAGCGACTACTCTCCACTCTGCATGAGCAGGGAAAATGCCTCCAAACCATTCGTCATTGGCGTTGCTGGTGGCACGTGTTCGGGCAAGACGACCGTCGCCGAACGACTGGTGGACGTCATTGGTTCAGACAATTTGGCCCTGATTCGCCAGGATGCCTATTACATCGATCGGACCCACGAGGCTTTTGAGGTCCGAGCGGCAGCTAATTACGACCATCCGGACGCCTTCGAGTGGCCCCTCATGATCGAACAGCTCACCGATCTCATCGCGGGACAGACCATCAAAGTCCCCATCTACGACTACCCCGATCACAACCGCTCCAAAGAGGTTGAAATCGTTCGCCCCACCAAGATCGTGGTGTTTGAAGGCATCTTGGCCTTGATCGACCCCGCCTTGCGCGAGTTATTCGACCTGAAAATTTTCGTCGACACGCCCGCCGATATTCGCCTCACCCGCCGACTTCAACGTGACATCACCGATCGCGGACGTACGCACGACAGCGTGATTGCTCAGTATTTGGCCACCGTTCGACCAAGTCACGAATTTTTCGTCGAGCCAAGCAAACGTTTCGCCGACTTAATTTTCCCTGAAGGCGGCCAAAACGACGCCGCATTCAATGTGCTCGTCGCCCGCATTCGCGAAGTTTTACGCTGACTCGGCAAAACAATTGGAGCCGGGTGTGGGGATTGAACCCACGACCTACCACTTACAAGGCGGTTGCTCTACCACTGAGCTAACCCGGCGTGTCGCTGACGCAACGCCTGCAGGCTAGCGACGATGACGGGCGACTTCATATGTGGCAAGCGAAGCTGCCACAGAAACATTCAGTGAACTCAAACGACCCTTCATCGGGATACTGACAATCAGGTCGCAACGCTCACGAACCAGGCGGGATAGCCCAGTTCCTTCGGCGCCCATGACCAAGCAAATACCCTCGGTCGCCAAATCGCCAAGTTCAAAGAGCGACTTATCAGCCGCGTCATCAAGACCCACGACCCAAATACCAAGTTCACGCATTCGAGCCAAGGTGGTCGGCAAACCACCCACCACTGCCATCGGCACGTATTCGATCGCACCAACTGACGTCTTCGCGACCGTGGGCGTGATGTGCACACTGCGGTGACGCGGCAAAATCACGCCGTCAACACCAGCACCATCACAACAACGCAACAACGCACCCAAGTTGCCGGGATCGGTCACGCCATCAACTGCAACTAAGAACGGCGCCTTGCCTGGCCGACGACGCAACAGCGCATCAATCGGAACCGATGGCAATGCTTCAGCATGCGCAAGAACACCTTGTGGTGCTTCACTGCGCGCGGTGTAATCAAGTTTCTTACGACTCACTTCAATCACGGGCACGCGGTTTGCGCGCGCGAGTTGTTTGATGTCTTCAACAACGTCGCTTTCATCAAGATCGCCAGCGATCCACACTTCAAATGTTCGGCGACGACCAGCAATCAGCAACTCGCGAACTGCTTGGCGACCTTCAATCTGCGTGCCGCCGAGATCATCATCTTTGTCGCCTGTCGCGCGTCCAGAACCTCGGCCCGAACCGCGTCCTGGCTTAACCGGACCGGGCTTATCGGATCCGGCTTGCACCGGCCCAGTACGTGCTGCGCCACGGGCGTCGACGATGCGTGGTCCGCGACTCGAAGGTCCGGGGTTGCGACCTTTTGCGACAGGACCACCGGATGAGGTTTTTGCTTTAGCTGCCGACACTTTTCGCGAAGCGGGTCGCTCGCGACCAGCTGGCTTGGGTGAGGGTTTTCCTTTGCCTCCTGAAGTGGGGCGGGGACTCGAACTTTTACGCGCAGCCATCAGACTTCACTCCTATTTTCAACTTGAAAAATCACGGCAACTGCCCAACAAGCAATACCTTCTTGACGACCGAGTGCGCCCAAACCTTCAGCACGGCGGCCTTTGACCGACACTGGTGCACCAGCAGCAGTCGACAACTTTTGCTGCATTTCATCACGACGCGGTGCCAACTTTGGTTGCTCGCATACGACACTGCAATCGATGTTGCCAATGACCCAACCTTGCGCACGTACCAACATGGCAACGTGATCAAGAAGTTTCAGTGAATCAACGCCTTTCCACTGCGGATCAGTATCAGGAAAGTGTTGACCGATATCACCAAGACCAGCAGCACCTAACAATGCATCAGCACACGCGTGCGCGATTGCATCAGCATCGCTGTGACCCTCAAGTCCGCGCACGCCTTCAAAAGTGACTCCACCTAAAACCAATGGTCGTTTGGGGTCGTCACTAAAGCGATGAATATCAAAACCTTGACCAACGCGGACTCCGGTGATGCTCATGAATTCGCCTGTCGCATCGACACGAATTCACGTGCCCACACCAAATCTTCGGGGTGCGTAATTTTGCGATTATTTGCTTCGCCAGACACGACAATGACGGTACCGCCAATTGCCTCAACCAATGATGAATCATCGGTGCCATCGATCTCAGGAATATAAGCCCGTCGCAAAATATCGGCGCGGAATGCCTGCGGAGTTTGCACCGCAACCAATGTCGCACGATCGGGGGTGCTCACAACATGCGGCACGACCGCATTGACAACCGCTGAATGGGCAACCTCGATGACCTTGACCGTGTCGACAACAGGTAAACCCGGAACCGAACCATCGGCCCCAGCTTCGACCGCTTCAATCACGGAGCGATACAACAGTTCCGAAGCAAATGGTCGCGCCGCATCGTGCACCAAGATCATGGTTGCTTCAGCGGGGACAACGGTCAGACCCTGACGCACGCTTGCCGTACGGGTCGGACCACCAGCAACAACACGAATTCGCGCATTGGACCGTTGGTTCGCACTTTCGTCGGCCACATCATCTGCTGGAACGACAATGACGACACCATCGCTGTGCGATCCCGCGACGTCAACTGCATGGTCAAGCAACCGACGGTCACCGATGACTTCGTACTGCTTCATCGTCCCAAAGCGCCGTCCCGAGCCGCCCGCCACGACGATTGTCCAGATCTGAGGCGGGGCTCCATTCGGCAGAGTTGTCGGCTGAGCGTCGGACATAAGGGTTGAGGGTAGTACCGTATAGTCCTGATGGCTTACGAAGACGTCCTCCTCCGCACTGACTTTTTTGGTGACGCACCGACCGACCAGGTCGCTGCGATCGCCGCTACTGGCCGCAAGCGCATACTTTCCCGTGGCGATCACTTGTTTGAAGCTGGCGAAGAAGCCGAATCGATGTACATCGTCATCAGTGGCCGAGTCGCTATTGCGATTGCCAGCGAACTCGACAAGCGCGAGAGCATGGTGGCCCTCATGGAAGCCGGAGACCTCTTCGGCGAAATGGGACTCCTCGACGGCGGACCACGCTCGGCCATGGCTCGTGCCATTGAACCAAGTGAAGTCCTCGAGATCCCCTACGACCCCGTAGGCGACTTGCTCGATAACAACCCCAAAGTTCTTCGCGGCGTTGTACGCATGCTTGCCGAACGCCTGCGCGTTATGGACGGCGCACTTGCCGACTCGGTTTTCCTCGACGTCACTGGTCGCACCGCCAAGCGTTTACTCGAACTTGCCGCTGGCGCTGACGAATTTGTTCTCCCAGTGACACAAGAAGAACTTGCCGGCATGGTTGGTGCATCACGTGAACGTGTGAACAAGGCCATCAGCAGTTTCATTCGCTTGGGCTGGATCGAACAGCACGAGCGTCGTTACAAGATTTTGCTTCGCGATCGCCTCGAACTACGCGCTCGCTGATTGAACGATGCCCATCGGGCATCCGTCAACAACCCATAATCCCCGACCCACCGCTTCGCCATACACATGTGGTTGTGTCGTATAGAGCCCCAATAGATCAGCATCATGAAGTGCTGCTTGGCCAAGCAACAAACCTGTCCGCGATCGACGCAAAGTATTCATCCAATGTTCTGGATGTGAGCGGACATAATGCGGAGAACAACTAGCAATCAACGTGATGTTGCTGCGCCCTAAGTGAACACAATTCACATATTCAGCAATGATTAGGTTGGTGACATTTTCATCGGCAAGTACCAAAGTGGGCAGATCATCGAGACGAACATCGATCTCGTCATCTTCTTGTCCGCTACGGAAGTCCAAAACTCGCCCGTGTGGATAGGTGTTCTCCCACGCTTGACGCATGGCATGGATTGACATTCTTCGGCCTGAATCGCGTGAACCAAAAACACAAATACTTCCGTGACATGGAAGTGGAACTTCGGCGAACAGTTCTGCATCAATCGCCCACGAACTGGGTCCGTTCAAAGAATCAAACATGATTGTTCGTGGTAGATGAGCAACTACCAGTTCTTGACTCTTGATGTCTTGTCCAATATCGGGCACCGAAGGAACCAACAACAACTGGGCTTGCAGCTCTCGTGCCTCAATTTCTACCGAGCAACGACCAGGTGGCGAAGTCAGCCCCCACTTCTGTCGCACCCGACTACTCAACATCGCGGGTAAGGCAGTTGATTGAATCCCAGAAATCGCACACGAAATATTGTGACGTGGGCCTTCCAAAAAGATTCTCTCAAACATGCTCCAATTCTCAAGTCCGATCCGATCATCAATGAAATGATTCCGCCAGACATCAATGTCATCTACAAAGAGAATCCATTGGTCTTCAGCATCAAGAGTTGGCGGTCCATCAATGCGCTTCACCAACATCACCAGCAAACGTCGCAACAGTTCACGATCGCCCACATCAACCTGATGAGATGACGACGAATAGGTCCCGGCGCAAGCGACCGCGAAAACCTGGTGTCCCAACTTGAGTGCCTGATTGCGCATCATTGAAAGCGTCGATGTCTTCCCCGATTTTGCCGAGCCATAAACAAGCACATGCTGCGCAGAATCCCAGAGCATCGGGAACTGTTGTTGATATGTCGGATCATCGACGAGACCCACAACGACTTCGGTTGCGACTTTTTGCACCACTGGAATGATCGCCGTATCTGCGAGTTGACTCGGCAGGGCATCTAACCAAGGCCGACGTGGCGACGGAATACTCAACGTACGAAATGCCGTGCGTGCCAACTCGGCAAGATGGCCTATATCGACATCGAGATGCGCAGCCTGAAAGACAAATAGATCATCAGCGCCAAGCCGAAGTGCAACACGACCAGGTGTGTCGCGTGAAAAACTTGCGGCGATACCAGAGCCGGTCACCTCAGACGAATCGTGAACAGATTGAACACGTAGCGCCAATCGGATATTCGCGTTCGCTAAAACATCGGCCGATAGTGCCGACCCAGGTCGTTGCGTGGCAACAACAAGATGGAAACCCAAGCTGCGCCCGCGTTGGGCGATATGGGCTAATGATCCGATGAAATGAGGGACGTCGTCTTTGAGAGCAGCTAATTCGTCAACAACAACCAGCAGTCGAGGTAAATGAATTGACGCATCATCACGAAGTTGTTGTTCTCGATAACGCAACTCGGCTTCAAGACTGACAAGTACCCGCTCAGCTAAACCAGCATCAAGGTCGGTAATGACTCCAACGACATGAGGAAGGTCTGCACACGAATCAAAAGCCGCTCCACCCTTGTAATCAATCAGAATGAAATTCACATCTTTTGGTGAATGCCGTAAGGCGATTGACATGATGAGTGTTCGCAAAAACTCGCTTTTGCCAGAACCAGTCGTCCCCACCACTACGGCATGCGGTCCATCATTGACAAAATCAATCTCAATTGGCCCGTCAGAAGATTCTCCGACCAGCGCACTCAATTGAGACCGACCGCACGTCTCCCAATTCTGAACGATTTTTGATGCCGTCGTTGAACTATCTGCAACCAACTTCGAGAAGCTCACATACTTTTGCAGTGAGCCTCCGTCGTGATCAGGGTCAATCCATCTGCTCAGGGCGGCGGCGATTTCGACAGCCGATTCCTCAGACATCCCATCAATGCCATCGTCGTCAGCGTTCAGAGTGTGCGTGCAAATTGCCGGAAGACCTTCTTTTTCGCGAGCGATGATCAGCATTGAGACTCTTTCGTGTTGCAACACTCGTCGGGCAATTGATGTCCGATGAGCAATGTCTTCGATATGAGTCACCAACAACACGGTCTGTTTGTTAGCACGACTTGACGGTTCTAAGTCGTAGCGATCAAGGCGCGTCGAACGAACCTGAGTGAACTCACCCAAGAATTTCCACTCAGCAGCAGCATCGCCAATCGGAATGACCTGCCAGTCAGCTGGACCAACTTCGACTGCAAGCCGAGCAAGCATTGCGGTCACGCATTTCCTCGCACGTTTCCCGTAAACACCGAGAACTTGTCCAGCCGCAAGGTTCACCGTTTGCGGATAATCACTGATGACAATTCTTTCTGAGTCACCGCTCAGCGTGACCTCTCGAGTTCCATATCCGACACATACTTCGGCAATTTCTCGGTGTGCCCACAATCTTGTACGGCCATTTTCAGAGATGCTTCGCAACTCACCAATGCGGCGATGACGGTGACGGCGTTGTTCAGCAAATTGCTGAGCGAATTCAATATTCGCTATATGGAAATTGTCGTTGATTTCTTCAATACATTGTCGCCAACGTCGTTGCGAGCGCCGATGGGCCAGATGACTACCAACCCAAGTCATGAGTGCAATCGTCCCAGTCGTCAACGCGAAGAGACCAAAAAGAATCTGTCGCGTCACGATTGCCATCACCACACCTAAAACAACTCCACTGGCGATTGGAACGATCGGTGGTGCCATCGGCGGGTGGGGCTCGGGCGGATTTTCAGGTTTGTTTGGAGCGCTGAGAATTTCTTGACGATCAAGCAAAGGCCGGTGAAAGATTTTTGGGGCTTGCGGAACAATGTCTTGAGTTTCCCGAATCTCACACAATGATTGCCCGAGCCGGATTGTCAGGTTGTCGGCCCAGAGTTCTCCTCCGAGTGACTCGACAGTTAGGTACGGGGGCACCCATTCGATGATCCCGTGATGAGGTTCGGTTGACGGGTCGTTGATCGTGAGCCCAGCAGCTGGTGAGCGTCCGATGGTCTGACGTCCGCTCTGTATCGGCAGCACCAAACCGCCATCGGGGCCACTCATCACGACTAGTTCGTAAGAAGTCATATGTGAGTAGTGGTGGTTAAGGCTCACCGCCGGTCTCACCGCAAGGTGTGACCGCACATGTTGTGCGACTCGTGGTGATGCCGATCACGCCTAGTGGCGACATGACATCGACCAACAACAATCCCAACGGCCGCATCCCCTTAGCAACTCGCCTCAGCGCCGAGTGGCGGCGCATGGCGCGCCAACCCCACAACATTCGACGCGCTAATTCATTGGGTTTACCAGGCGAGCCAGTCACCCATCTGCAAGAAATACTTCTTCGAAGCGGCCTTGACGATTCCTCGAATGCTCAACACTTTGACGAATACCTCGCCCTTCTCGTCATGTCGGCCAAAGGCGATGACTTGGCGACTCGGATGGTTTTCCAACGAATCTTGCCCGGACTAATTTCGATGGCCATGCGCCGAGCCGCGCTAACCCGAGGTGGTTTGCCCGGAGCTTTTGATCTCGTGGCATCATCTGCTTGGATTGTGATTCGCCGGTTCCCGATTGAACGTCGTTCACAACGAGTTGCCGCGAACTTGCTGATGGATATTGAATATCAAGCATTTGTTCGCGAGCCGCGGCTCAAAAGAAATCGGTCAGAACTTCATTTCACACCAGATGGACTTCTCGGAATTGAATTTGAAAGATTTCGAATTGGTCAAGTTGACAGTGACCC
>Ga0315909_10001834_pt1 | contig 28055 bp, 52 predicted proteins | sample LakEriMetagenome_11_FD_203527 | JGI IMG/M metagenome (GOLD analysis project Ga0315909, IMG submission 203527) | Freshwater fungal communities from buoy surface, Lake Erie, Ohio, United States - Buoy 2 MA125 | ecosystem: Environmental > Aquatic > Freshwater > Lake | place: USA: Lake Erie, Ohio... | reverse complement strand
TGCAGACGATCAGCCGATTTCATACACATTGACTGACTTCTACGCAGCAGATGTTCGCTCATACCCAGGCTGCCAGTTCAGCGACTTCTCTTTGAAGTTCAACGCTGACGGAATGCTTGAGTACGATACAAAGACAACAGGCTGGCAATCATCAGCAGTTTCTGATCCAACACCTACATTCTCAACGCTTCTACCAACACAGGTATGGCGAGGAACTGTAAGCATCGGCGGCACAGCGGTTTCCAACTCAATGACTGGAAACATCGACATGGTTCGTTCAGTCACTCCTGTTTATGGCATCAGCGCAACTCAGAACCCATACAACATTTTCTTGGGACCTCTAGAGGTAACAGGCAAGATCACCTTCATCATGGAGGATGACACAGAACTAACTCGCTACCTCAACAACTCCCAGCCAGCCATCGTTCTTAACTGGGCATACGGCGCGGGCGCAGCAGCAGTTCAACTCCAAGCCACAATCACTAAGGGCGCTTATACAGCAGCCGTTATTGAGCGCGGTGAGGACTTTGTGCAGGTCTCCATCGATCTAAACGGCCAGGGAAATACAACTGACGCTGGATCAACAGGCGGCTTTGCGCCAATCAAGTGGGTTCTACAGAACGCGAAAGCATCAGGAACCTACGCATAAGGTCAAGAGCAGGGGGATTGGTTGATGGCGTACGCCTTCCCGCCATCCCGCCCCCTGCTCCCCAATAAGTTATGATCTGAGGAAGGCAAACTAATGGAGGCAAAAATGGCTGAGAAAATAACACTACCTTCGGGCGTAACCGTCACAATGAAGGACCCAAAATCACTACGCGTCAAGGATCGCAAGCGCGTGCTAAAGACAGCAGATGTTGAAGGCGGAGATCTAACTCGCGCCATGGCTTTAGGCGATGCTTTGATTGCGATGCTTATTGAGGACTGGTCTTTGGACCTTCTTATCCCTGCTCTCAAGATCGACAACTTGGATGAGTTGGAAATGGCTGATTACGATGCTTTGGTTGACGCTACAAAGGATGCGCAGAAGTATCTGTTCCCATCTTTAGGCGACACACCTGAGAACGAGCAAGACCCAAAAGCGGGTACCGACAACTCGAACGCTTAAGGTGGTGGCTTGAGGGTGGCGAACGCCGACCTGATCTTGAGTACCCCGATGAGGAGTGGTACTACTTTCAGTTCGCTGATCGCTTTGGATGGACACCCGCGCAAGTGGATGATCTACCCGCAGGGACCGCTGATTGGTTGTTGGGAATAGCAGCAACTGTAACTAAGATGCAAAGCGAGGTGCGAGAGTGACCATTGAGTTCACAAACCTGGCTCAATTCTTGGCTGCCTTTAATAGAACAGAAGCGGATCTAAACAACGCCGCTCGTTATGCGATCGGTATGGCTGCGGCTTCAGTTGAACGCCAGGCCAAAAAGAACGCAAACACAGGAACGCACCCGCGAGGTCAAGGCCACATCCCTGGAACTGGACCTGGTCCGAATGTGATGACAGGTAACTTGCGCCGTTCTATTTATTCGCAGACAAAGATCGGCTTCGGTAATGCTTATGTTGCAGAGGTTGGCGCTTCGATGGTTTATGCACGCGCCGTTGAATTAGGACTCCCCGAATGGAAGTCGGGAGTAAAATACCCTTACCTTGCTCCTGCCGCCGAAAGCCTGAAACAATCAGGTAAACTTAACAGGACATTTACTGGCGCATTCGTGCAATACCTGAGGGGATAAGAGATGGCATCTACGCTTCCTCCGCTACTTATCCAACTCGTAGCCGATGTAAGTCAGTTAAAGACAGGCCTTGCTCAAGCACAGTCCGCGATCAAGGGCGTAGATGACAATGTAAAAAAGAGCAGCACAGGCATGAGCAACTTTGTGGGCAACCTTAAGAAGGTCGGCGCTGCACTTGGTACCACATTTGCGGCTTCTCAAGTTGCAGCCTTTGCCAAGGAGTCGATCATGGCGGCCAGCAATATGGCCGAGTCCTTGTCTAAAGTGCAGGTTGTATTTGGTGAGGGCGCGGCTGAAGTTGAGGCTTTTGGTAAAAGCGCTGCGCAAAACTTAGGTATCTCGAACCAGGCTGCTTTGGAAGCGGCTGGAACTTACGGCAACTTATTCCAGGCATTTGGTTTGGGCCAAGCAGAGTCTCAAAAGATGTCTACCAGCCTTGTTCAGTTGGCTGCGGACATGGCATCGTTCAACAACACTTCCATCGATCAAGCCATCACCGCTTTGCGTTCAGGCTTGTCAGGTGAAACAGAACCTCTCAAGCGGTTCGGTGTTGCCCTTTCAGAAGTTCGTCTGAAAGAGGAAGCCTTGCGAATGGGTCTGATCAAAACAACAAGCGGAACTCTGCCTGTTGCTATCAAATCTCAAGCGGCCTACTCATTAATCTTAAAAGACACGGCACTTGCGCAAGGCGACTACGCCCGCACCGCCGATGGAACCGCCAACACGATGAAAACCCTGCAAGCCAAAATGGAGGATGCAAAGGTCGCGCTTGGCGATGCCTTGATGCCAGCCTTCCGTGGGTTGTTAAAAATATTAGACCTGCTCATCCCTGTTCTTACTAAGGTTGGCGAGTTCTTTAAGAACAACCAAGCCGAAGTCAAAGCCTTTGCGATCACCGTGGGCGTGTTAGGCGCTGCCTGGGGTGCATACACGGTCATTATAAAAGCCGCAATTATCCAGCAGAAAATACTCAACTTAGTTCAGAAACTGAACCCGATCGGCTTGATTGTGATCGCCGTGGGACTTCTTGTTGCTGCAATGGTAAAACTGTGGAATAGCAACGAGGCCTTTAGAAAAGCCGTGATCGCTGTAGCCAAAGTTGCTCTCAACGCTTTTGCCGCAATTATTCCTATGGTTGGCGAGGTCTTTGAAGCAATCATGAAAGTGGTCACGGGACCGTTGCGTGCCTTCTTGACCGCTCTTTCTAAACTTCCAGGAGTTGGCAAATATGCCAAGGCTGGCCTGGACATCATGAATAAAGGCTTAAACGGCATCAGCGATTTTGCTAAGTCTGCCGCAAATAAAGCCAAGGAACTCTCTGCTGGCTTAGACAAGATGGGCGCTGCTGCTGAAAAGAATGGTAAGAAGGTAGACAAAGCAACCAAAGGCGCAAAAGATAAGCCAGGCGGTGTTGATGCAGCAACGGCAGCGGCCGCAAAAGAAGCGGCTGATAAAGCCAAAGAACGCGCTGAAAAAATGCTTGAAATTGAGACGGCTTATATTGAAAAGCAAATTGAAGCGCATGAGAAGTATCAAGAAAAGGTGGCTGATTTACAAAAGGCCTATGGAGAAGCAATTGCTGATGCCGAGGAAGCCGATCGCGAGCGCCGCGCTGATGCGCAAAAGACTTACAACGCTGCTGTAGAGGATGCTCAAAAGACTCACACCGTTGAGATGGTTAACATCGCAAAAGATTACGCAAAGAAAACAGCCGAGATAGAAGCAACGCTTCAAAGAAAGTTGACTGATCTCAAAGAGGCTGCCGCGACCAAGGCTGCTGATCTACGAGTTAAGGCTGCCGAGAAGGAAGCCTCAATTATCCAGCAATCTGTGGATCGCTTGCGTAGCGCCTTTGCATCAGGTACATCGTTCAGTTTAAGCGAGGCTTTCAAGGGCAAGACTTCAGGCGGCTTCCTGGATCAAATGAAAAAGGAACTTGAGGCGGCAAAGAAACTACAGCAGGGCGCTGCCTATCTTGCGGGCGAAGGTTACGCACAGACCTTTATCGAGCAAGTTGTAAAGGCTGGACCTGAAGTTGGCAATCAGATGATTGATGAGTTAAAAAAATCATCACCTGAGCAACAGAAAGAAATCCGCGAGACCTTTATGGATCTTGAGGGTATTCAAAACACAGGTTTAGACAGATTAGCCAAGTCCATGAATAACGGAGCCAATCTTGCTACCTCAGAGTTGCGCGAAGCCTATGACCAGGTAGCCATTGATCTAAAGAACTCGCTGGCAGAAGTCGATCGAGAGTTGATGGCTTCCTTAGCAGAGGCTAACGCTGAGTACGCACGCGCAATGACCGAAGCCAAGGTTGAGCGTGATGCCCGTATGCTTGAAGCCGCAACTCAACTACAGACCGCAATTGCAGAAGCCAAGGCTCGCCTTGAGGCTTCTCTTGCTGAGTCGGCTGCAATATTACAGAAGGCCCGCGAGGAAGCCCAAAAGAAACTCAATGAAGGATTAGCAGAAGCGCAAAAGGTTCTGCAAAAGGCCCTGATCGATGCGCAACTTGCGTATCAAAAGGCTATTGATGAAATCTCTGCAACCACGGCACAGAAGTTGGCTGCGTTAAAGGCTCAGTTGGCTGCTGTGGCTGCCGCAACTGCTGCTTTGGCTTCTGCCAACGCCGCTTATTCTGCCGCTGCGTCTGCTCCGAAGTCTCCATTTGTTACAGCAGGGCCATTCAATTCAAACGGTGGAGTTGGAACCACGCCTTATGGTCCAACCACAAACAACAACATTAGTATTACTGGGGTTAATCTTTCTGATCCTTATGCAACAACAACAAGCGTGGTGAATGCCATCAAGTTTGGAAATGTTGTGGTACCAACCGCTCCAAGTAAACTAGCCGCTGGTGAAAGCGGCGCTATAGGCGCGGCTTCGATCAAGGCCCGAACCATCACTCTTAAGCCTAGCGGTGGCGGTGGCACAGGCGGTAAATATGGAATGCAGGTGACTTAATGCCAGCCGTAATTGCTAATTATTCGTTCTCCTTTAATAATCAGGTCTTTGGCGGAACTGGATCGCCTTATCAGATCTTGAGCGTTGATGGGTTGGAAGGGCTGCCTGGCATCCGATCCCAAGACGACAACCGAGGCTACGCAGACGGTATGTTCTCGGGCCGTGATTTCTTGGGCGGCCGATACATTACAATGCTGGTTCAGATCTTGGGAAACAGCCAGGGATCGGCTCAAGCCAACTTCAACACCCTACAGTTGGCCCTTTTGCCCCAGGCAAGCGGCACTACGCCCCTTTACTTTATCTTGTCCAATGCGGCAGGGGAGCAGGTCATAAACGCCCGCGTACGCGGCTTAAGTGCCTCCGTAGACCCCGACTACACCTATGGATACATCGTGGCCCAGGTCAGTTTCTTTTGCCCCGATCCACGGTATTACGACTCCAATATTCAGACCGCAACCCTAAATTACACCCCGCCAGGCGGCCGCACTTATAACCGCATTTATAACTTAGTTTATGGCGGTGGCTCGGTCTTGATCACAACCAACATTGAGAACAACGGCTGGACTGAAACTTACCCAACGATCGTGCTAAACGGTCCAATCATTAACCCGATCCTTGGCAACCAAACCGAAGGCTTGGCGTTGAACTTTACTTGCTCGCTGACCAACACAGATTTTCTAACAATTGACTTATACAATAAGTTGATAACTTTGAACGGAAACCCTGCTCGAAACTTGCTGGCTTCGGGTCAATGGTTCTCTGCGCAACCAGGGACTAACTTGTTCTACCTAACAGGCAACGCAGGTAGTACAGTAGTGGGTGTGACAGGTGCGACCGTGACTTGGCAATCGGCTTACATTTAGGAGAATAAATGACAGTTAGAACCCCGCCCAGTTGGTTGCAGAACGGATCACATCCTGCTGAGAACGATCGCCTAACAACCCAGGCGCTTTGGGCTACCACAGGTATTATCAATAGCGCTTCTTTGGCTGTCACGCAAAACACACCTCCTGGTCTTTCTGTTGTTGTTGCATCGGGCTGGGCTGCAATTGTTGGAACTACGCAAGCCAACATGGGAACTTATGTAACTTACAACGATGCAAGTGTTGTTCTTTCTTTGAACACCGCCGATCCAACAAACCCACGCATTGACCTTATTTGCGCAACTGTGAATGACGCTTATTACACAGGATCGCTGAACAATGTGGTGATCCAGGCAGTTGCTGGAACCCCTGCGGGATCGCCTGTTGCCCCAAGCCTTCCAGCCAACTCCATCTCTTTAGCAACCGTGGCAGTCGGCGCTGGCGCTACCGCAATCACAAACGCCAACATCACCGACACTCGCGTTTTGGTAACAACTAACATCCCCGAGTCGGGCGACATCAGCGCAGTCAACGCTGGCACAGGTCTTTCAGGCGGTGGATCAAGCGGCTCGGTCACTTTATCTTTAGATTACAAAGCGGCAACAACACTGACTGTAAATGCACAAACAGGCACGACCTACACAACAGTAGCCGCAGATGCTTCCGCCAAATTGGTAACTTTAACAAACGCTTCAGCAATCACCGTCACTATTGCAGCAGGACTTTATGCAATAGGTGAACAGATCAACTTCGCTCAACTAGGCGCAGGGCAAGTGACATTCCAGGGCGACACAGGCGTGACGGTTGTTTCAACGGGTGCAACAGCAGCAACTCCAAAGTTGCGAGCGCAATATTCAACAGCCACGGCTATTTGCACAGCCAGCAACACTTGGCTAGTTGTGGGTGACATTTCATGAGCCGTTTAGCCTTAACGCCTACAAATGTTCCTGTTTCAGCCACAGACATTTCAACGCCAACTTTGCGGGCTGGCGATCTTTACTACAATACAACCGAAGGCCTAAAGGTTTATACAGGATCAGCGTGGTCTGCCATGGGCGTGCCACCTTTGACCGAAGTTGATGCGGGTGTGTTTGATAGCATTGCCCCATACAATGGTGGCGATCCGACTACGACTTCGACACAGACAGTTAACGGAGGTACTCCCTGATGGCAGTTGTAACACAAATCCAAGTACGCAGGGGAACTGCCGCTCAATGGACTTCGGCTAACCCAACGCTTGCTGCTGGCGAGTGGGGTTATGAAAGCGACACAGGCAAAGTCAAGATTGGTAATGGATCAACCGCCTGGAACTCTTTAGCATACACAGGCGCTGGAGATGTAACTTTAACAGGAAACGAAACTCTTACTAATAAGACTTTAACTGCGCCTGTCATAAACCTGGCGCTAAACGCGCAAACTGGAACAACCTACACTTTTGCTTTGACCGATAATGGCAAATTGGTAACGGCTTCTAACGCAGCCGCTCAGACTTACTCAATCCCAACAAACGCAACTACCGCGTTTCCGACAGGCACTCAGATCAACATCATTCAGATCGGTGCAGGGCAGGTGACAATTCAAGCCGCATCAAGCGGAACTACAACAATCAGTTCAACAGGAGCGTCAGCAATAGCGCCAAAGTTAAGAGCGCAATACTCAGCAGCCACGCTGATCAAAGCCTCAACTGATCTTTGGTATGTCACAGGAGACATCGCATGACTCCAGTCTTAGGAATTATTGCTTCATCAAACCAGCAAGGGCGAACTGGTGTTGTTGGTGCGTACGAGCCTATTGCTGTAGCAACGGTTCCAAGCGGTGGATTAACCACAATCACTTTTGGATCAATTCCTCAAACTTACACTCATTTACAAATTCGTTACATAGGTCGGGTAACAAGTGCCTCAAATGATGTTGGGCTTTATGTTAAATTTAATAATTCAGATGCAAATTACCAATATAACGGTGGTCATGCGCTTATTGGTACTGGATCTACTTTCACATCAGTAAATGGCTACAATGGCACTAGCACTGTTGGTGGAGGAATTGGCCAATTGCCAGGTGCTAATCGTACTTCAGGAGTATTTGGAACTGGCGTAATTGATATTTTGGATTACGCTAATACAAACAAAAACACAGTTGTTAGAACTTTATTTGGTTATGACAGCAACGGAGCGGGTCAAACAATTTTATTAGGCTTCGTATGGGTAGACACTTCGGCCGTGACCAGTATCTTGATCAACCCTGATCAGCCTTTAGCGCAAAACTCACAGTTTGCATTGTACGGAATTAAAGGGTAAATAAATGCCAACCACATACACGCCTTTAGCAACCACAACAACCGTTGGTGGTGAGTCAACTGTAACTTTCAGCAGTATCAGTTCTGCCTACACCGATCTCATTATTGTTTCTGATGTGATCTCAGGTCTTACCAGTAATGCTTTATCAATACGCTTTAATTCTGACACAGGCAATAATTACAGTTTTACTTACAGTTACACCGATGGCTCTAACGCAGTAAGCGGTCGCATTGCTAATAATAATTTTGGTTACCTTGGTTATTTCACAACACCAGGAACCCAACGTGGTTACAATGCTATTGCGCAAATACAAAATTATTCTAATTCAACAACATTCAAAACACTTTTATCTCGCAGTAACTCTGTACCAGGCAACACTACTTATCCTGGCACAGAAATAGTTGCTTCTCTTTGGTCAAATACTAATGCAATTACATCTGTAACTTTAGGCATTGGTGGCACAACATTTGCTGCTGGATCAACATTTTCTTTGTACGGGGTTGCTACAGCCGCAGTAGTAAGCGGAGTCAAAGCAACTGGTGGAGATGTTGTTGCTACTGACGGAACATATTGGTATCACGCGTTTAGATCATCAGGTACTTTTACACCTTCATCTACATTGTCTTGTGATGTATTACAAATTGCAGGTGGCGGCGGTGGCGGGTACAACATTGCAGGTGGCGGCGGAGCAGGTGGGGTTTCTTATCTTGCAGCGCAATCATTAAGTGCGACTGGTTATTCTGTAACAGTTGGTGCTGGTGGAGTACGCGGAACGAGTAACACCCTAGGGACGCAATCTACAAATGGAAATAACTCACAATTTGCTTCATTAACGGCTGCCGTTGGTGGAGGTTATGGCGGTAACGGTTACCAATCAGGTTTTCAAGTAGGCGGTAATGGTGGTTCAGGTGGCGGTGGATCAAGTACAACTAATAATCTAGCGGGCGGAACTGCTACATCAGGACAAGGCAACAATGGTGGTGCTAGTTACCAAAGTGGTACTTCTTACTCAGCAGGTGGAGGCGGCGGCGCTGGTGGTGTGGGAGCCGCAGGAACAAATAACCAAGGTGGTGCAGGTGGAGCAGGAACAACAACTTATTCTTCATGGGGTTCAACAACTGGCACAGGTCAAAATGTAAGCGGAACTTTTTGGTTTGCTGGCGGTGGTGGCGGTAACGGAATGTCCACTTCTAGCGGAGCAATACGCGGCTTGGGTGGCAATGGTGGTGGTGGTAACGGCGGTCAAGATAATGGCTACGGCGGAACTGGAATTGCACCAACCGCAGGAACTGCTAATACTGGCGGTGGCGGTGGCGCTGGTGGTTGGGATCAATCATCAGGCAATAACGCAACAGGTGCTAATGGTGGATCAGGTCTAGTGATAGTGAGGTACGCGGTCTAATGCCAGATACATACACATTATTAGAAAAGGTAGTTGTTGGCGCAACAAGTGTTGCGTCTATTAACTTTGCCAACATTCCACAAAGTTACACGGATCTACAACTTGTTTGTAGCACACGCTTGACGGCATCAGGTATTGAAGCCATCGACATGACATTTAACAACAATACTGGCGCAAATTACAGTTGGCGTTATATTCAAGGCAGCGGAACAAGTACTACCGCTGCGCAATCTGCAAACGCCAACGCATTCACCGAAGCCATGGTGACAAATGGAAACACATCAACGGCTAACACTTTCAGCAACAGCGCCTTATACATTCCTAACTACACCTCAAGCAGCAGCAAGACTTTCTCCTTAGACACGGTCGAAGAAGAGAATGCAGTGGCTGCTTTCATGCGTCTTGAGGCTGGATTATGGGCGCAGAATTCTGCAATCACTTCTATTCAAATTTATGGCAGCACAAATTTTGCGCAATATTCAACCTTCTACCTCTACGGCATAGCCAAACTTGGTGTTGATCCTGTTATTGCTCCTAAAGCAACAGGTGGAGACATTATTCAAACAGACGGTACTTATTGGTACCACGCGTTTCTTTCATCAGGAACATTTACTCCTAGCAGAACATTAAGTTGTGGTTATCTTGTAGTTGCAGGTGGCGGCGGATCGGGTGACATATCTAATGGTGCTGGCGGAGGAGCAGGTGGTTTGCGTTCTACCGTTGGCGCAACAGGAGGCGGAGGATCTCTTGAGTCCGCTATTTCCATGACAAGTGGTGTGGCTTATACAATCACCGTAGGCGCAGGTGGCGCAGGTACAGTTAATGGCAACAATTCATCAATTGCGGGCAGCGGTCTTACCACCGTTACTTCTGTAGGCGGAGGTAAAGGTGGTAACGGTGGTGCTGGAAGTGCGGGTGGTAATGGCGGATCAGGTGGAGGCGTTTATAGTGCATCTTTTTCTGCTGGTACTGGAACCGCTAATCAAGGTTATGGTGGTGGTGGTCCTACAACTGCGGCACCTAATTATTATGCTGGTGGTGGTGGTGGTGCTGGTGCGGCTGGTTCGTTACCAAATGGAGGTAATGGAGTACAAATAACCGCTTTCGCTACACCTACAGGAACAGGCGCTAACGGCGGTTATTACGCTGGTGGTGGTGCGGGTGGTGCCGATGCTGGTACTCGAGGCACAGGAGGATTAGGTGGTGGCGGAACAGGTGGTTTGCCACAAGCAACTGGTGCTACTGCGGGTACCGCTAATACGGGTGGCGGCGGTGGTGGTTATGTGCAATCAGGCGGTTCAGGTATTGTTATAGTTCGTTATACTGTGGCATAAGGAGATCACATGGCGCATTTTGCAGAAGTAGATGAAAACGGTGTAGTGCTACAGGTGCTTGTTGTACCTGACGCGCAAGAAAACCGTGGGCATGAGTTCTTGTCTGTTGATCTTGGACTTGGCGGCACATGGGTGCAAACAAGTTACAACGCTAGAATCAGAAAGAACTACGCAGGGATAGGTTTTACTTTTGATGCTGATCGTGACGCTTTCATCGCGCCTCAGCCTTTTGCATCTTGGATTTTGAACGAAGACACCTGTCAATGGGAGGCCCCTGTGCCTTACCCAACTGACGGTGTTATGTATACCTGGAATGAAGAAACTACCGATTGGGAGGCTATTGTAAATGGCTGACACACCTAAGAAATTGATTGTGGACCTTGAGAAAGGCACACAAGAGTATGTTGATCTAACTCCGCAGGAGATTGCAGAAATGGATCAACGCCAGGCAGAGGCTGCTGAACAACAACTGCTACGCGAACAAGATGCTGCCGCAAAAGAGGCTCTTAAAGAGTCCGCAAAGGCAAAACTTGTCGCTGGAGAACCCCTAACAGAGGATGAAGCAGCCGTACTGGTAATCTAGTGGTATGCCAACAACAACATACCGCTATCTGTTTGTAGACCTTCCTACCAACACGATCATTGCTGAGTTGCCCCTTACAGGGGTTGGCTTTACGCAGCAGTTAAACCAGGCTGGAACCTTCTCGGGCCACCTTTTGCTTTCAGGCTTAAACGCCGCAGCCTTCAACATTGATGCTTCAACGATCCCAGGCAAGTGCGGCATTTATGTCGACCGCAACGGCATCCTGGTATGGGGTGGGGTTATTTGGGGTCGCACTTATAACAGCACCGAGCAGACTCTCAGTTTCACAGCCCGCGAATGGATCTCTTACTTTGAGCGCCGCCGCATCACAACAACCACAAACTTTAACAACACCGACCAGTTGGTGATCGCAAAGACCCTCATTGAGGATGCGCAAAACGAGCCGTATGGTGACATTGGAATTCTTTACAATACCGCAGGGCAAACTTCCTCAGGTGTTTTGGTAGATCGTGTCTACTACGACTACGAACTCAAGACCGTCTTTAATGCCATCCAGGATTTATCTCGCCAGGATGATGGGTTCGACTTTGACATTGACATCGAATATGACGGCATTACAGGGCTTCCAACTAAGGCCTTCAACACTTACTTTCCCCGAAGCGGAACTCCTTACAACCCCAACGATCCCGAGGCTGTTGTCTTTCAGTTCCCTGCGGGCAATGTGGTCGAGTACGAGTATCCCGAGGATGGATCAATTGCGGCCAACACCATCTACGCTTTAGGCGCGGGTTCTAATGAGGGCAAGTTGGTATCCACAGCGCAAAACACCTCATTCCTTCTTGATGGCTGGCCTTTACTTGAGGATCAGGCCAACTACTCCGACATCACCGATCAAACGGTGCTTGATGAGTTGGCCGCAGCCCAGGTGATCGCCGTGTCTTATCCGCCGACAACAATCAAAATGGTAGTGCCGCCGTATGTAGTTCCCGAATATGGGACCTATGAAGTAGGCGATGATGCGCGTGTGATGATCTATGACAACCGCTTCCCCGAAGGTTTAGATGCGATCTACCGCATTGTTGGTATCTCGGTGCAGCCTGGTGAGGATGGCCCTGAACGCGCTACTCTTACTTTGACCCAAGGTTCAGGAGAAGCGTAATGGCCTACATCAACCAACCACCAGCCTTGCAGCAGATGTTTGCCGATCTAGACAGCCGACTGCGCAAACTGGAAACGGCGCAGCGCTTCACCGCCCCTGATGTTCCAAGCGAGCCAACCTACCCACGCGTAGGCGACATCATCTTTGATAACACCGAGGATTTGATGAAGTATTGGAACGGCACAGCCTGGATCGAGTTTGCAGATAACAACCTGGGAACATCAATTGTTGTAACCACAAATGCCACGCTGAAAACGGTCAACAACAACATCACTTTTACTGGGCAACCGATAACAATTGAGTCGCAGCGTATTGGCAAGATGATCACAGCCTACGCAGAGATTTTGGGAACGACCGTGACCAACTGGGGAACAGGGCAGATCTACTTTCAGTTGCCCGCAGGATTTCCAACCTTTGCCCATGAGGTTGTGTCGGCTGGAGCAATTACAGATGGAGGCACGACCTACACTATCTTTGGAGTGATAGCCCAGGGTGATAACAAGATGTATTTGTGGCATCCAACTTCAAACGGTGGATCAGATACTGTAACTTATAACAAGCCAGCCGTTCTAGATGCAACTTCAACCATTGTTATAAATGGCGTTGCTTTGATTGCATAATTGTTATTATTACAACATGACACCTAATGAATGGCTTGGCATCGGAGTTGCCGTCAGCACCCTTTTGGGATCGCTGGCAATTGCGGTGCGCTTCTTAGTGAAGCACTACCTGTCCGAATTGAAACCAAATGGCGGAGCAAGCCTTCGCGATGAACAGAACCGACAGGGCGCAACAATCAAACGACTAGAGGATCGTATTGATGAGATTTATCGCCTCCTTGTTAATCGCGCTTAGTCTGACTGGCTGTGGGTATCAGGGCTACACTCGCTATCCTTGCCAAGAGTATGAAAACTGGGCCAAGGCTGAATGTAATCCACCGCAATGTGAAGCAGTCGGTCAATGCACTAAGGACCTACTACCGAATGTGGAAACCGATGGCTAGAAAAAGACTCACACCCGAGGAATTGCACGCTCGCCTGATCGTCACGATTGGCATCCTGCTTGCGTTGGTATTTGCAGGATCGGTCTTTGCCATGCTTTACGCGTTGGTATTTGTGACGCAACCTATGGCTCAAGCCCCCAACGATGCGGCGTTCATAGATCTAGTGTCGACTCTTTGCGTGTTTCTAACTGGCACCCTTTCAGGCATCTTAAGTGCGAATGGGCTAAAATCTAAACCAAAGCCAAAGGAGGGCGAAATCGATGAGCCAACGCGATGAGTTTGTGGCAGTTGCGCTGAAGGAAGTCGGCACGATTGAAGGGCCAAAAGATAACGAAACCAAGTACGGCGCTTTTACCAAGGCCAACTTCTTACCTTGGTGCGGATCGTTTGTGATGTGGTGTGCAAATCAAGTAGCGCTAAAGATCCCAAACTGCGTCTCCACTCAAGCAGGAGCAAAGGCGTTCCTGGATAAAGGCCAATGGCAAGCGGCCGAGGAAGCAACTCCGCTACCTGGCGACATTGTTTTCTTTGACTTCCCAGGCGATGGGATCGACCGCATTTCCCATGTTGGAATTGTTGTAAAAGACAACGGCAACGGCACGATCACTTGCGTGGAGGGAAATACCAGCCCTGATAAGAAAGGCAACCAAAGAAACGGCGGCGAATGCTGCTTGAAGGTTCGCGCTTATAAGAAAAAGAACGGCAGTAAATTAGTCAAATCGCAGCCTGTAGCAATTGTGGGCTTCGGTAAACCAAAGTTCAAGGAGACCAAATGAACGCAAAGTTAAAAGCAGCACTTGAGTCATACGCACGATCCTTTGTAGTCGCGGCGATCGCCGTCTATTCAGCAGGGGAAACCGATCTGAAAGCCATCCTTATTGCGGGTCTAGCCGCAGTTGCTGGCCCAGCGATCCGCGCAATTAATCCAAAGGACCCAGCGTTTGGCTTTATCGCTGACGCTGTTGATGTTGAGATCAAAGCGCTCGCTAAGAAGTCTAAAAAGAAAACCAAGTAAACCCAGCGAATTGCACCCGACTCTCTCCCGAGGTCGGGTGCTTTCTCTTTGTAAACTGTTAAGGTACCCTTTAGGCTCAAGGAGGCATCATTATGTTGAATGATAAATTCATAGAAATCTTGTCCAAAAGGCAAATTAGGCGCGGCTCAGAATATTGTGCCTACCAGGATTTGTATAACAAACTAAGCAAAGAGGACCAAAAGGCTCTTGATAATGCGTGGGCAAAGAACTACCCAACTAACCTCATTGTTCAAGCCCTGCGTGCAGATGGGCATAAGTGCAGTTCCGACACGATCCGACTTCATAGAAACGGCACATGCAGATGTCCGAAAGAATAGATGACCTTCTCAGAGAACGCGGCAGAATGTATGGCGAGGCCGTTGATAACTTCACGGCTGTTGGCAGAGGTTGGGGCGCGATCCTTAACATCGAGGACATTCCGCCCTACCAAGTCGCCCTGATGATGGACTTCCTCAAGACCATTCGTTGCGCGATCAACCCGATGCATGAGGACTCTTGGCAGGACAAAGCGGGCTATTCGGAACTAGGGAAACGGATCGCTCTCGATGAGTCTTAAAGATCAATTTGATGAGATGCCCGAAGGCGTAGAGTCCAACGATGTAAAAGAATTACGCCAGGCCATGCTTCGATTGCAGAAGCAACTGAAACAATCTAAAGAACGCAACGAGGACCTGGTCTTTGCCACTCGCCAAGCAGCCTATGACGCGATGCTTACTTTTGGAAAGATACCCCCAGTTCCAGCCGTGACTGTGGATAAACGCAAAGCAAAAGGCGAAGTTGCGCTGTGGCACATGACGGATTGGCAAGGGGCCAAACGAACCGTCAGTTATAACTCGCAAATTATGCGCAGACGCGTGATGGAATTTGCGGAGAAAGCCGTCAGGATCACCGACATTCAACGCGCTGATCACCCTGTAAAAGAAGTAACCATTGCTTTTGGCGGCGACATGGTTGAAGGCTTGTTCAACTTTCCAAGCCAAGCGTTCGAGATCGACAGCACTTTATTTGAGCAGTATGTAAATGTTTCACGGCTTTGCGTGGATGTTGTTAGGTTTGCCCTGGCCAATTATGAAAAGGTCACCGTAGTTCCCGAGTGGGGTAACCATGGTCGTATCGGATCAAAACGCGACAATGTTCCGCGATCAGATAACTTTGACCGTATGTGTTATGAATTAGCCCATCAGTTGCTTCAAGGGGAGAAGCGCCTGGTGTGGCAGGACTGCCCCGAGGATATTCAACGCATCGAGATCGGCAACTACCGAGCGCTGTTGATCCACGGAGATGAAGTTGGGCGCAACGGTTTTGCTTCCCCTGGTGCGATAGTCCAACACGCAAACAAGTGGCGCTCGGGTTCTTACCCTTGGGAGTTCAGAGATGTTTATATTGGCCACTATCACACGCACGCCGAGTGGTCGATGGCCAACGGACTAGGAGCGGTGTATCAAACAGGCTCAACCGAGTCCGACAATCGTTATGCAGGTGTGATGCTTGCAGCAAGTGCAACTCCATCACAGCGTTTGCACTTCATCGATCCAGTAAAAGGTCGAGTTACCGCCGCGTACAAAGTTTGGCTGGACTAATCATCCTCGTAGTCGTCACCGTAGTCGCTGGTTATTAATCTCATGTCAGCAACATCGATGCCGTTCTCTTTTGCTTTATCCATTGCTTCTTTGAATGTATGCAAGCAGCGACTAGTTAGATCGGTAACCATGTCGGGATATTGGGCCTCGGTTCCCAATTCAACGGCAAGGCCTCCTAGACGGATAGAGATTTGTGAATAAGCCATGGTGGACCCCCTTGCCGAAATTATGCCTGTAATCCCGCGTGTAATGTATCCGCCGCGCCCATTTGAGGGTCCTTCCAATTGTCGGATCGGTGTGCCAAGGTATGCCCTACAAGGGCGAAAGCCCCCCTACAGAAAGGAAGGCTCATGGCCGAGAAATACAGCCTTGAGGATTACGAAACGGTCGAAGCGCGTCTACGCCGTCTATACGAAAAATACCCAACAGCCCGATTGCTTACAGACCTGATCTATCAGGATGAGCGCCGCTTCATCTGTAAGACATTCCTTTACCTTGATCCAAAAGACAGCACGCCGCATTCAACTGGCTATGCGGAGGAGATTGTTGGCGCTGGGTTTGTAAATAAAACATCAGCCCTTGAGAACTGCGAGACCTCGTCAATTGGGCGATGCATAAGCAACTCCGTTCTTTGCCTTGGCGCACCAGTTGGCAAGCGCCCATCCCAGGAAGAGATGCAAAAGGTCGAACGCTACAAAGCAGAACCACGCAAAGCACCAGTTAAGAAACTCTCCTGGACTGATGATCAGTTGAAACTTGCTGAGGCAGCCATTCAGACGGTTGCAGCGATGAGTGACAAAGAGAAGTTGCGTGAGTTGTGGACTGGAAGCGCCGAGATTATTGACGCGCCAGTAAACGGAACCACCCTGAAGGATGTAATCAATGCACGCGTTGCGGAACTCAGCGCGTGATCGACAACCTTGAGTTGCCTTTAACACCCTATGCGGGAAGTTCAGGCTGGTCAGGAACACAAACCAGCCAGGATCGCGCAGCCCAAGAAGACATGGATGGAACTACAAAGGGCCGTCAAAATGTCACTTTGCGGATGATTAATGCATCCAAAACTTATGGAATGACCTGGAAGGAACTGGCTGATGAAACAGGCTGGCATCACGGCCAAGCCTCAGGCGTTCTTTCTGTTTTGCACAAAGAAGGATTGATTGAACGCTTGGCGGAGAGGCGCGGTAAATGTGCCATCTACATTGGGCTAAATTCAGTCAACGGTCGCAAGACCTCAGTTCGTAAAACCAAATCATGTAAGCATTGTGGAGGTGCGTTGTAATGGAAAACCTAACCCTGAAAGAAACTGCGGTGGGTTTGCATGAACTCTATGTGAATCTGCAAGAAGCAGGATTTACCAAGAAGGAAGCGATGGAAATAATAATGAAAGCGGTGAGCCGATGAGTGACAAGTCAAAGAAGTTTGAACCGAGCGCTGGCTTTGTGGTGTCGGTTCACATGAACAAGTTGGGGATCAGAGCAGTTGCCGCTGAGTTGGATGGCATCTTTGCCGAGGTTTTGGCTGAGGCTATGGATCGGGCTGGCTTCCAGTTGGTTCCTGATCCATTTAACTTAACGAGCGATGCCAGGAAGGTGATCGAGTTGGAAGAGCGCCAAAAGAATGCAGGACTGACACTTGTAAAGGAGGCGGGCGATGATGACCCAAGTGGTGACACCCCAGCAAATTGAGTCGCGCCTTTACGCGTTATCAAAAGAAGTCGATGAAGCCCACCAGGGTTTGGTTGATACCGAGCGCGAGTTTCATCAGACAACGGCCGAGTATGAAATAGCAATGGCACGCACACGCATTTCTTTGGCCAGCAAGTCATCACCGACTGGAAAGAATTACACGGTTGGCGAGCGCGAAGACATGGCGATTATTGAAAATGCCGACCAGCATTTTAAGATGGCAACCATGGAAGCCCAGGTAAAAGCCGCACGCGCAAATGTGCAGCGGTTGAAAACCCAGGTGGAGATCGCCCGCTCAATGTCAGCCTCAGTTCGATCCAGCATGGAGTTGTCATGAGCATTGATCCAAACGACTGGAAAATGGCAGAGCGCATTGCTGAGAACAGCAACATATACAAAACACCTCAAGAGGTACTTAACGCTTTTGAAGCGTTCATGAAGCAAGTCCAAGACAACGAGGAAGGTCAAGACGATGATTGATTTACAAGGGATGCTTATCAAATCCCTGGAAGCCTACGACTCGCAGCGCGATCGTTCGCAACAGGTGGAAGTTGGACCTTCAAGTATCGGTGGATGTCGCCGCCAGGTTTATCACATCCTGAAACAAAGCCCAAAGGTCAACACCGAAACGGAGTCGCTTGCTTCGATTTTGGGAACTTTTATTCACGCAGGAATTGCAGACTCGATCAAGCGTGAGGACCCATTTGGGGACAACTTCATCATCGAGCAAGAGGTTACCTTTGGGAACCTTAAGGGCCATGTTGATCTATTCATTAAAGACCTCGGCCTGGTGGTCGACTGGAAAACAACCAAGAAAGCCTCCTTGCGTTACTTCCCCAAGATGCAGCAGCGATTACAGGTGCAGGTCTACGGTTATCTTTTATCGCAAAACGGACACGAGGTAAAAAATGTTTCTTTGGTTGCCATTCCACGCGATGGAATTATGACCGAGATCCGCGCCCATGTTGAACCCTACGATGAGAACCTGGCCCTGGAAGGTTTGGCTTGGCTCAACGATCTAAGAGCGCTTGTTGCTCTCAACGGACCCGCGCCCGAACCAACCGAGCGTTTAAGTTTCTGCGCCAACTACTGCGATTACTACGACCCGACTGGAGAAATTGGATGCCCAAGTATGAGCAAGTAGATTGGGATCAAGCAGAATGTCGTGGGGTTTACACCGAGTTGTTTTATCGAGTGGAGGAAGAGCGGAACCAAACCGCCTACCAATACATCAACGCAGTTCGATCTATCTGCGGGCGTTGCCCTATTCAGCGCGACTGCCTGTCCTACGCCTTTGGCAACGAGGACTATGGGGTGTGGGGCGGTTTGACCAGCCTGGAGCGGCGATCAATGGCCGAACCCGACAAGTACCCCATCCAGTTGCGCAGGGCGCTGGAAGCCTTAACAATGTTCGGTATTAGTTACAAAGAAGTGAGGGAAACTTATGAGCATTCGGTTGATGTCGGAATGTTGGCGGGCAGATTTGCCTACGGTCGAAAAAATGGTGTTGTTGATCATCGCAGACCACGCATCTGACGATGGAACCGAAGCCTGGCCCTCACAGGCCACGATCGCAGCCAAGGCAAGCATCTCAATAAGGACCGTTCAAAGGGCCGTGAACAGCCTCGTGGCGGGCGGTTATCTTTGGATGGAGAAAGGGGCTGGGGGCAGCGCCAATTGCCGCGAGGATCGCCGCCCTCACCGTTACACGATTATCATCAGTAAATTACGAGGCGACACAGAGTCTACCCGCGAAGGTCGGGGCGACAATGACGACAGCAACGGGGCGACTTTGGCGACACCTACGGGGCGACAATCACGCCCCATGAACCACCCTAATAAACCATCCAATGAAACATCCGAGTTTGACTTGTTTTGGAGTGAATATCCGATCAAGGTCGGCAAAGCAGCAGCCAAGAAAGCCTGGGTGAAAGCGATCAAGGTGGAAGCGCCCGATGTAATTATTCAAGGCGCTATTCGATACGCGGCAGATCCGAACCGCCACCCATCTTTCACGGCGCACGCATCTACCTGGCTCAACGCCCATCGCTGGACCGACAGTCCGTTGCCGCCTCGCGTTTTAACGCCTGATGAAAAGAAAGCCAGGGAACTCCAGGAGTCAAAGATCAAGGCTGAAAGAGAGCGCCTGGATTATCTTAAGTGGCAGCAAGAGATCCGCGAAGCCGAACAACGAGCGGTTCCAGTCCCCGCAGACATCCGAGAGTTTCTTAAGAAAAGTTTGCCAAAAAGATGACACAAGTCACTTGTAACCCTTACACTTCTCGTAACCATTACAACTTGGAGGTTGAAATGAGTACACGAGTAGTTATGCCGACCCTGGTGCAGAGCGGTGACACGGTTGTCATTGGCGATCATCGATGGCTGGTCAAATCCGTGTCCGAACCTGACTACGCTGGCTTCATTGATGCATCGATGGTTGATGCAGAGGGCCGTGAAAAATGGTCATGTTTCTATGATGCGGTTACAATCGAGGTGTGATTAGTTTCAGAGTAGACGGGCTTCCTGTTCCGCAAGGATCAATGCGTGTGTTCAACGGTCATGTTGTTCATAACAAGGGAGCAGAGTTAGCAGTTTGGCGTTCTGCAATTGCGATCGAAGCACGCCGCGCTGGATGCACCCCTGAACCTGGTCCAGTTAAGTTAGATTTATTATTCTCAATGCCAAAACCAAAAACGGTGAAACGATTACATCCAACCGTTGCTCCTGATCTCGACAAGTTGATCCGAGCAGTTCTCGACTCGATGACCGCGATCGCGTATTTAGATGACGGCCAGGTCACCGAAATCAACGCTACAAAGATCTACGGCTTGGCCCCATTCCTGGAAGTAGGGCTTTGGAGGTCCTAATTGTCCGAATGTGGATAAAACTCACAGCAAAACACGCGTAAAAAAGATGTAAAAAAGTGCCACAAATACTTCCATTTGCCAGCAATCCATGGCAATGTATGTCTCAACAGGGCGGAAGCCCCCAAGAGAAAGAAGGCACAAAGAATGATCTCAACACAGCAAATGTTGGAAAACGCAACAGACACTTACAACGGTGAAACTGGTTGCGCTTGCGGTTGCGGCGGAACCTACGCATCAACAGACTCGCTTGCAGGACAAAAGCGCATCAAGACAATCATGAACGCTGACCCAGCAAAACTAGCGGCTTTTGATTTTGGCGGTGGCGAAGGCTGCGTTGAGTTAGAAAACAAAACAGGCACTCGGGTCACCCGCGTTTATTACAAGGTGGCCATCTAATGACAAACCAAGTAAAACTAGATGCCGCAACAACTGTGGCAACAAAGATGAGCAAGCGCGAAGCGGCACAGTTGGTGAGATTTCTAACCGAGGCGATCGCTGAAAACCCAGGGTACTTAATCGATGTGCGGATTGACCTGCGCAACGATTACGACAAAACGACTGCGGTCATCTCGGTCAACAACAACACCTTGTTTGGAACCTACGCAGAGGTTGTAGAAGCACGAGTAATCAAATATGAGGAGGCAAACTAATGACGGAACCAGTAAAAGTAACAGTTGGCGATGAGGCAGATTTGAAATGCCCAAAGTGCCAGGCAGCGATGTTTGGAGTCAGCAAGATGACTTTTGGGCAAGATAAGAAGTTCAAGCACTTTTGGGAGTGTCCTGATTGCGGTCACAAAACGGAGCCAAAGTGATGAACGATTGCGGAATGTGCGGCAAAGAAACCAAGCGCCTCGTGGGGCGTTGGTTCAAATATGACAACGGCGAGCAGTTCCAAACCTGGGTTTGCACCCGCTGCGCGGACCTTCACGCAAGCCTGGTGCGCAAATGAGCGAAATCAAACTGCACATGATCGAGGAGGACTTTGAGAACCTGGTCCACACCTCGATGCCTTGGGGCGGCCATTGGCGCGAGCAGATCAACCGCTTTGAGCCACAGCCCATGCTGGACTGGCGTTACGCCTACTGGGTCGACAACTTTATGGGCGTACTTCTCTGCCGCGCATATTTGACCACCCAAAACTGCGAAACCCAAACCGTGTGGGATCGGGCATTTAACTGCTATTTGATCTTAACCAACTATGAAACCGCAACCTGGAGGGGCTGATGTATAAATTCAAGGTAGAGGTTGAGATCGATTATGACGGCGAGTTGGGGATCGAAAGGCCCGAGGTTCCCCTCAGTAAATCTCACAAAAATGCACTAATGCGCGAGGCGGTGTGGCTACAAGTGGCCGATGCCATGGCAATCTATGGGTTGAAAACAACCGTCAAATCGGTGGTTGTGGCTCGAGGGAAGGAAGGCAAATGAATAACGCACCTGTTTATCGCCGCCGTAGGTTTGTGGCGTTTGTAGTAATTCCAGCAATTATCCTGGGTCTTTTGATCGGCTACGCCACCCGCGATCTTTGCTATGTCGGGACCGAACACGGCAATGCGATCGGCTACGGCTCTTGCAGCGCCATGATTGATCGGGTGGTGGGCAAGTGAGTCCAGGGTTCAGCATGATGGGATCGGGTATTTATGCCCAGGAAGTTGAACGCGAGATTGTTTGCGCGGAGCGTTGCGGGGATTGCGGTGACAAAACCTGCGATGCCGTATGGGAAGAGACCCTGATGACTGATGACTGGGGCAATATTGATAACGATGTGGAGTGCGCAAAGTGCGGACACACAATTAATTACACGGAGGAACGGCACTATGACTGAAGGCAATGAATACATGATCCAAGTGGTCGAGGATGGTTCTGTAACCTTTTCTCGCAAATACAACAACGCAATCGAGGCTGTTCACGCTTACGATCGCTTTGTGGACTTCGGGTTTGCCAAGTGGCAGCGAGAGATCGTTCTAGTTGAACCAAGCGGCAAAGCCCATGGCAAGTCCTTCGATGGACCTCTTGCGCGAGCATTACAGGTAAAATAATCCCGACCCATTCCCGAACCGAGAGGAACTGTAAATGGATCAGATGCTAAACCGCTGCGCGTATGGTGCGTGGCATTTTGGAGAACAACTCTGCGAAGTCTGTCGAAAGGGGCAGAAGGAGTAGTCGGTTAAGTTTTCAGCGCGAGTTCTCTTAGCGGCCGCATTAGCGGTTGGACTCGTTGCAGCAGCACCTGCGGAAGCGCAAGCGCCGTATTTAACCCAAGCACAAAAGATTAAGATCTTGCCGCCGAAGGTTTATGCAGCGATGAAAGTTGAGTTGAAGTGGCTCAACCCCAAGCGTGAGTTCAAGTGTCTGCACGATCTGTGGATGAAAGAAAGCAACTGGCGGCCAACCGCCCACAACAAGTCCTCGGGGGCTTTTGGAATTGCTCAATTCTTGCCATCCACTTGGGGAAATTACAAGTTCCCCTACAAACCAAAAGACCCGCACATTCAGATTGATGCTGGGCTTCGGTATATTTACAAGCGCTACGGCACTCCCTGCAACGCCTGGGCGTTTTGGAAAAAGCAAGCAGGACCCGATTTACACGGAGGTTGGTATTAATGAGTCTTGACTCCCCTTTTGGCCTTCCTTTGCGCATTGATCATCCCAGCGTTGATCCCACCGAGTGGGAAGACGATGAGGATGACGATTAAACAAGCGATCGTTGACCTAGTAATTCAGAGAGCGGGCGGCTACTGCGAGAAATGTGGCCGACCCGCTTCTGAGTCTATGGCGCTTCACCATCGCAAACTGAAGTCCAGGGGCGGCAAAGACTCGGTCAGCAACCTGATGTATGTTCACCACGAATGCCACAACCTTGGAACCGAGTCGATCCACCTGCGCCCCGCTTTTGCAGCCGATAAAGGGTGGATGGTTGCCTCTTGGGATGATCCTGAAAACGCGCCGATGCATTTGCCTGACGGTCGCATTGTTTTATTACAAAATGACGGTAAGATTACATCCCTAAAGGAAGGAACATTATGAGCATCCCAGTAACAATTAAAGGCAACCTCGGGTCTGATCCTGAGTTGAAATATGTAAAAACAGGGCGCGGCGATACTGCGCTTGTAACCTTTTCATTGGCCCACACTCCACGCGAGCGCAAAGGCGATGAATGGGTCGAAGGCGAGACCATTTGGTTTAGAGTTACAACTTGGGGCGAAAAAGGCGAAGTTTATGTCGATGCATTACGCAAAGGCGACAGCGTTCTAGTTCAAGGCACAATGAAACAATCAACCTTTAAGGGGCGTGATGGAGTTGATAAGACGGCTTTGGAAATCAACGCTTCTGACATTGGCATCGTTCCCAAGGTTCAGCGTGCTGCTGCTTCTCGCAGTCAAACTCAAGTTAGCCGAACAGAGGCTCCAGGATGGTAAGCGAAGGGTTGCTCTCTGCCCAGGAGGTTGCCATTCGATTGAATATTACAATGAACAACCTCAGGCAGTTACAACATCGAAAACAACTCGTATGGGTGGAGAAAGCGGGTCGCAATGTCTATTATCGTGAACAGGATGTGGTCGCGATCGCAGAAAGACGCGCAGGGCGAAACAAAGAGTAAGATCAACGCCATGATTGTTATTGAGGGAGAAGTAACGGTTGCGGAGATTGACGAAGCGCTGCGCAACATTAGAGAAATGCTTATAGATCGCTACGGCAATCGATTATCACATCAAAAGAAAGAATTACTATTGAGCAGCATTGATGATCTATTAGACGCAAGGCTTAACCTAACTAAGTAAGAAGGCGAGCAATGGAAGTAACGAGAAGGCTAATCTCAGATTTATCTTTTGACCCACGGAATGCACGCACGCACTCCCAAAAGAACCTGGATGCAATTTGCGCAAGTCTTACAAAGTTTGGGCAACGCAAGCCAATAGTTATAACGACTGACGGCTTTGTGTTGGCAGGTAACGGAACGCTTGAAGCGGCCAAAAGCCTGAAGTGGGACCACATTGATGTAACCGTGGCTCCTGCTGATTGGGATATGGAAACCGCTCGCGCTTACGCTTTAGCCGACAACCGAACCGCTGAGTTGGCCGAGTGGGATGACACGCTTTTGGCGCAGCAACTCATGGAATTGCACGATGCGAACATTGATATCGAGGCGCTTGGCTTTGAAATGCCGCAGGTAATCGAGCCTGAACCAATCGATGAGGATGAAATACCGCTTGAACCCGAGGCCAAGGTAAAACACGGAGACCTTTGGCAACTGGGCGAGCATTTACTCTTTTGCGGGGATGCAACCGAAGTCGGGGCTTACGAACGCTTGTTGGGCGAGGACCAGGTCGATCTAGTGTGGACCGATCCACCCTATGGCGTGTCTTATGTTGGCCAGGGCGGAATGACCATTGAGAACGACAATTTGGACATTGGAGCGCTAGAGGAATTCTTGCGCCAATCATTCAACGCCATGTTTACTTACACCAAGCCAGGTGCTTGCTGGTATGTGGCCGCACCCTCGGGTAACTTGTTCCAGGCTTTCAGCATTCCTTTAAGCGAACTTGAAGTTTGGCGACACACGCTGGTGTGGGTAAAGGATGCCCTTGTTATGGGGCGGGCCGACTATCACTACCGCCACGAGAGCATTTTCTACGGTTGGACCCCTGGAGCCGCGCATCAAGAACCACCTGATCGCAAACAAGACTCCGTTTGGGAAGTTCCAAGGCCACGGTCAAACAAAGAACACCCAACCATGAAGCCCATTGAATTAATTACACGCGCCATCAACAACTCATCAAGAGCCAACGACCTGGTGCTTGACCCATTTGCGGGTAGCGGTTCAACGCTGATTGCTGCGGAGCAGACAAGACGGCGTGCCAGGGTGATGGAGATTGACCCGAAGTATTGCGATGTAATTATTGCCCGCTTTGAACGCATCACAGGTAAAACGGCAGAACTTTTGCCTGGAACTTGAGCAAAAGATGGAGGAAGCCGAGCAAAAGATTACAGTCGAGGTGATCCAAGCACCCGAACAAACAGCCGAGGAGAAGGCTGCGGAACTGGAAGCCAAAGAAGCAAAGGTCCTGGAACTGCGTAGGGCGGGTTTTACTTTTCAGCGCATAGCCGAAGAGGTCGGATACGCAACACCGTCAGGCGCACAGCGTGCTTTGGAACGAATCATGACACGCAACATCCCTCAAGCGCCCGAGGAGTTTCGCTGGCAAGAGTTGGACCGTTTGGATCGTATGCAGGTTGCTTTATGGCCAAGGGCTATGAAGGGTGATGATCGAGCCATCGGTACGATTATCCGTTTGATGGAAAGAAGGGCAAGATTGGTGGGCATAGATGCCCCTCAACGCATCCAAGCAGAGGTGGTGAATTATGACGGAACCAAAGACATTGATGGAGACATCGAACGCATCGTCAATCTCATCCGAGGAGTGGATAGCGGCGAGCCGTTGGAAGTGGAAGGTGGAACAAGCGAGAGCGGAACAGTTGCCACCGCAGGGGAGTTGGAAAACCTGGCTTTACATGGCGGGTCGCGGAGCGGGCAAGACGAGAACGGCAGCGGAGTGGTTGGCGTGGGAAGCGATCCAAGCGCCGATGACACGCTGGGCGATCGTAGCCCCGACCTTCGGTGACGCTAGAGATACTTGCGCTGAGGGCCAATCAGGAATTCTAGGCGTTCTGCGTAGATACCGAATGCTCAAGACTTGGAACCGTAACAACGGTGAGATCATTCTTAACAACGGTTCCCGAATTAAACTTTTCTCGGCTGACGAACCTGAGCGCTTCCGTGGACCGCAGCACCATGGGGCCTGGTGCGATGAGTTGGCTTCTTACCGATATTCCGACTCTTGGGATCAGTTACAGTTTGGGCTACGCCTGGGCGAACATCCCAGGGTTATCGTTACCACCACCCCCAAGCCAACGCCCCTCATTCGGGCCTTAGCGGGCCGCACAGACGGCTCTGTCGTGGTCACACGCGGATCAACCTTTGATAACGCAGCCAACCTAGCCCCAGCCGCCCTGTTGGAACTCCAGGCCCGATACAACGGCACACGCCTGGGCCGCCAGGAGTTATACGGCGAAATCCTCGAGGATGTTGAAGGCGCACTTTGGACCAAGGGCATGATCGAACGCGCTCGCTTACCCAAGGCCCCACCGCTTTCTCGGATCGTGGTGTCGATTGACCCTGCTGTAACTAATACCGATGCAAGCGATGAGACTGGAATTATCGTGTGCGGTTCTGATGCTTCGGGTCACGGTTATGTGTTGGGCGACTACTCATTCCGTGGATCACCGCTTGATTGGGCCAGCAAAGCCGTGGCCGTATTTGATGAACACAAAGCCGACAGCATTTTGGTTGAAGTAAACCAAGGCGGCGACATGGTGAGTGCCGTGTTGAAGCAGGTGCGCTTGGGCTTACCGATCCGTGAAATTCGCGCCCATGTTGGTAAGCGCTTGAGAGCCGAACCAGTTGCTGCGATGTATGAGCAAGGCCGCATTCACCACATCGGTGAGTATCCGCTGCTGGAGGATCAGATGACGATTTGGACCCCGCAAGATGCAAAGTCCCCTGATCGCATTGATGCTTTGGTTCAGGCCTTTTCAGATCTACTTGGCAAGAGCAGCGTTGCGTCTTACTTTGGCGCTTTGGCAAACTTCTGCCCGCGTTGTGGATTGCCAATGCCAAAGTCAATGTCGCATTGTTCTAAATGTGGAAGCGCTATGATTGAACCTACGCAATCCGAAGTGCCGAAGGAGTGACATGGCAGTCGTCTATAACACCGTAATCAACCAAGGCGCTAACTGGTTCATCAACTTCCAGTACAAACAACCTGCAACGATCACAAACATCACAGGCAACGGAACAACCGTAACTTTCACGGCCGACAATAACTTCTTTGGCGGGCAAACGGTAAACATCTCAGGCGTTCTACCATCGCAATACAACTTCCAGGCTGCAACGATCGCTGGCGTGAGTGGTTCCAACTTCACCGTGACCAACCCAGCCACAGGCATCTACATTTCAGGCGGTATCGCAACGGTTCCAGTCAACCTAACTGGCTACACAGCAGCGCTTCAGATCCGATCCTTACCCGAGGACCCAGTAGCGGTTTTATCTTTGGCAACAGGCGGTAATGGGATCACAATCCCAACGCCAACCAACGGAACGGTGGAAGTTGCTGCATCGGCTGCACAAACCCGCGCAATCATTCCTGGAACCTACTACTATGACATCGAGATAACTTCTCAAGGCGGAATTGTTTATCGATTGGCACAGGGCCAGGTCGTAGTTTCAGCGGAGGTAACCCGATGAGTGATGATGCAGTAATCATCCAGCCGATCATTCCAACAATTGTCGTCTCAGCCCCAGGACCGCAAGGCCCAGGTGGTGGAGAGATTTTCTATGTTCACACTCAAGCGATCGCAAGTGCGGTGTGGACCATCAACCACAATCTTAACGGTGAGCCAACTGCGGTCGTTCTCGACTCTGCTGGAACACAATGCGAAGGCACCTTTTCTTACCCAAGCAAAAGTCAAATGGTGATAACCTTTACCAGTGCTTTCAGCGGCACTGCCTATGTGATCTAGGAG
>Ga0315909_10001832_pt1 | contig 28078 bp, 26 predicted proteins | sample LakEriMetagenome_11_FD_203527 | JGI IMG/M metagenome (GOLD analysis project Ga0315909, IMG submission 203527) | Freshwater fungal communities from buoy surface, Lake Erie, Ohio, United States - Buoy 2 MA125 | ecosystem: Environmental > Aquatic > Freshwater > Lake | place: USA: Lake Erie, Ohio... | reverse complement strand
CGTTCCTTCCTCCGCACCACGCTCGCCGCAGGCGTCGCGCCCATGTTCCTCCCCGGCCGCATCTGGGCCGCGGACGTGAAGCCCAACGACAAGCTTTCCATCGGCCTCATCGGCAACGGCAAGATGAACTCCGACCACCTCGGCCAGTGGCTGGGTAATGCCCGCACGCAGGTCGTCGCCGTGTGCGATGTGGACACCACACGCCGCGAAAATGCGAAGAAGACCGCCGAGGCCCACTACTCGAAGGCGACGGGCACCGAGTACAAAGGCTGCGCGTCGTTCACGAATTTCGAGGATTTGATCGCGCGCAAGGACATTGACCTCGTGTGCGTCGCCACACCCGACCACTGGCACGCGATCATTGACATCGCCGCCGCAAAGGCCGGCAAGGACATCTACTCCGAGAAGCCGATGACCGAAACCATCCACGAGGCGAAAACGCTCGTGCAGACGATCCGCGAAACGAACCGCGTCTTCCAGACCGGCTCGCAGCAGCGCAGCTCGCGGGAGTTCCGCATCGCGTGCGAACTCGCGCGCAACAACATCGTCGGCAAAATCTACCACGCCTCCGTTGGCGTCGGCGGCCCCGGCATCGCGTGCGATCTCCCCGAGGAAAAAATGGAGCCCGGCCTCGACTGGGACCGCTGGCTCGGGCCCGCACCGATGCGCCCCTACCACAGCGAACTCTCGCCGCGCGGCGTGCACAACCATTTCCCGAACTGGCGCAAATACTGGGAATACGGCGGCGGCCTGGTCACCGACTGGGGCGCGCATCATTTTGACATCTGCCAGTGGGGCCTCGGCGAAGACGAGCGCGGCCCGGTGGAGATCACGCCGCCGAGCGAAAAGAACGCGAAGAAGGGCGCGAAGCTGAAATACGCAAGCGGCGTAGAGGTCGAGCACATCTCGGAAAACGGCGTCACCTTCCACGGCGAGAACGGATTCATCTTCGTGAACCGCGGACGCTTCATCCTGAAAATCGGCGACAAGGAAATCGCGAACTACAGCAAGGAAGGCAGCAAGCCCTCGCTCAACCAGCAACTCGACCTCGTCGAAAAGGAATACCTCGCCGCCGCGAAGGTGAAGCTCGAGGAATCGGGCAACCACAAGGACAACTTCCTCGACTGCGTGCGCTCGCGGAAGCGCCCGATCGCGGACGTTGCCATCGGCGCACGCACCGTGATCACCTGCCACCTTGTGAACCTCGCCTACCGTCACGGTGCAAAGATCCAGTGGGATCCCGCGAAGCTCGACTTCGCCGGCGGCACGGGAAAGCCCGAGTGGCTCACCCGCGAGTACCGCGGGAACTGGAAGGTGTAGCGGCGCATCTTAATCCTGATCCCCGCGACACCCGAGTGGCCGGGAGGGAATAAGATTAAGAACGCGCCTTCACGCCCACCCGCGGGCAGAAGCTTGCCGACCTCGCACCGCGCACAGTCGGGCTTGCATGCAAGCGCTCAAGCGATGGCCCGCTTTCGTACAACCTCAAGAATCAAAATCAGCGAATCCACCTGCTGGGCGTGATTCAAACCCGGTTCAGCGGCATCTGCCCAACCGCCTTTGCTAAAATCGTGGCGACAGAAGGCATCGGCATCACCGTCGTGCCCACAGTCGTCGCTGCGGAGGCCATCGAGCGCTACGGTTTCGTCACCTTGGGCCGGACCGCCGAATGTCAGATTCAGCTCTACCTGATCACTGCCGAGCGCCGCATTGAGCATCCTATCGTGGCACTCCTCGCACGCGATGCTGGCAGGGCGCTGATTGGGCGTCGGAGAAAAATCCAGACTCGACCTTCCGGGAAATCGCCACGGCCGAAGATTTGAACACTGGAATGAATGTGACCCGCAGAGGCGTCGAGTGAAGAAGCGGCCACGCCTGAACTTCAACGAGTCTTCTGAAACAGGATGCCCTGGAAAGCCGGGATCAGTTTCACGCTGTGAAAAAGGAGCCAGCGGGCAGCGGGATGGACGATGGCCCGCTGGAGGATCGCGGCGGTGCGAAGGCGGCTGGCAAATTCGTTGTCGATTCGGCGGGAGAGAGTCATTCGCGCTTCGGACCATGACGATGCTCCGGCGGACCATGCAGCCAGAGGCTCGATGGCTGCGGCTGCAGATTCGCAGGCCATGGACATTCCGGTGCCGGTGACGGGCGGTATCATGGTCACGGCGTCGCCGATGCTCATGTCATCGCTGAGGAGCGCGCGGCGTGGCGCGAGACCGAGGGCGGCGACACTGGAGAAGGAGGCGTCGTCCCAGCGTGCGGCGGCGAGCCGCGCGTGAAGCGCGGAACCGGGTTCACCGCTGAGCCATCCGCGCCAGTCGCGCGCCAATGCAGGGACGGCTTCGCGACTGCGGAATAGGCCGCAGATATTCACGCGATTGTCTTCCACTGCGCAAAGGCCGACGTAGCCGCGCCGGGTGAAGTGCATCTCCAGCCCGGCTCTGAGGGTGACGCCGCGGGCGTGCGCCTTCAGGCCGAACAAGCGCCAGCCGCCCTCCTCCGCTTGCGGACGGCGGCCCGTGGCACGGACGATCCCTTCGCCTACCTCGGTGGATGCGCGCTGCGAAGTGATGAGTTCGCCGCCGAGTTCGCTGAACATTTCCGCGAGGGTGGCGTCCATTTTCCAGCGCGAGACACAGAGCGCCGGCGACGGTAGTGCGCGCACGGCGGTGCTGCTCGCGCCGAGGGAAAATGTGACGTCCAATGCTTCGCGCGCACCAGTGAGGCGGGGTTCGATGCCAAGCGTGGCGAGGACTTCACGGCCTTTGCCACTGAGAAATTCGCCGCAGACTTTGTGACGTGGATAGGTGCCTGCCTCGAGAATGCGCACGGGCACTCTGTGCTGGCGCAGGCCGATGCCGAGGCAGAGGCCGGAGAGTCCGCCGCCGATGATGGTCACGGCTTTCATGTGCGGCGCGCGCAGAACCAATGACTGAACGGGAGCGCGCGACGCTCCTCGCAAATCCATCCTGCTCGCGGCCACAGCGCGCTGAGTTCGCGTCCGCAGAAACCTGCTTCCACGCTCACACGAGCGTCGTGCCGCGTGACGGGATGCGCGTCCATCAGCGGGAGCGCGGCGACGCCAGCGAGACCGAGCCATGCGCGTCGCGGTTCCATCGCGGCGAATAGCGGAGCGGCGCGGGATGCAAGGGCGAGGAGACGGGCGAGTGCGGTGTCGTCGAAATGATGCAGGAAAAGATTCGCGCAGATCGCATCAAGCGGGCGCGGCTCGCTCAGCCAATCGAAGACGTCCGCCTTTTCCACACGTACACTCCATCCCGCATGCTGCAATGTGCGCAGCGTGCCGTCGGCGACGCACGGTGCGCGGTCCACGAGGAAGAGCGTCGCTCCGTTTCCGTCGGGAAATGTCGTGAGGAGATTCTCTGCGACAATCGCGCCATCGCCGGCACCGAGTTCGGCAATCGCGCGCGGTGGCGTTGATGCAAATTCCCGCCGCAGCCACGAACGCCAAGCGCGGCGATGGCCCATGAGGGCATTCAGTGCGTGAAGGTCGCGCCGCGAGGCCCTGGCTTCCGGAGCGTCGGGCGGGAGCGCGTCGAGGAGTTCGGGCGTGAGGCGGCGGAGGATCATCGCACTTCCAAGAGCGCGCCGTGGCTGCTGAATCCAGCACCGAAAGAAGCCAGCCACCATTTTCCACCGGGTGCATTTTCATCGAGCGCACGACGGAGTGAGAAGAGGCAGCTCGGGCTGCTCATGTTTCCGTATTCGCGGAGGACTTCGGTCGAGTGCCTCACGGCGTGCTCACTCAAGCCGATTCGCTGGACGATTTCCCGCAGCACATCGCGCCCGCCGGAATGAAACAGCCACTCGGAAATTTCCGCCGGTGCGATGTCCGCGCGAGCGAGGACATCGGCGGCGACGCCTGCGGAGAGCACCGGCACGTCGGGCGCGAGGATATTGCGCAGGAGGCCATGGCGGTGATCGAAACGCAGCTTTTCGCGAGCCTCGGGAAGGTGCAGCGATTCGGCGCGGGTCATGCGCACTTCGCGGACGCCGGGCTGTGGTTTTCGCGACCCGACGACAGCAGCGGCACCATCGCCAAACAAACACGCGCTGATGAGCACGCCCGGATCGTCGTCGAGATACACGGCCGCCGAACAGACCTCCAGGCAGACGGCGAGCACGTGCTCCGATTCACCGAGCAGCGCGGAGGCGGTGCGGAGTGTGGGCACTGCGGCGCCGCAACCGAGCCCGACGAGATCGAGCAACTGGGTACTGCGCGGCAGCCCGAGGCGTTCGCCGATGTAGCTGGAAAGCCCGGGGCACAGATAGCCCGTGCAAGTCGCCACCACGAGCGCGCCGATTTCATCTGGCTTGCGGCCGGATTCTTGCAGCGCACGCCGCGCGGCTTCTTCGCCGATTTGTGGAGCAGCACGCTTGAACCGCGCATGCATGGCATCGGGCGTGAACTCGAACGCCTCGGAAATCGGATCGAGCGCGAGATGGCGTGCGTCGATTCCGTTGTTGCCCGTCAGCACCTTTTTCAAAATCGCGTGACTCCGCGAAGTGAGCGCATCGTACTGAGGCGACGCACGGATCGCATCCCAACACGCACGCTGAGTGTGCCGCTGCGGAGGAACTGCCGTGCCGAGACCCGTGATGAACATGCGTATCTCTCTACGTGTCACCGCTGCTTGGCGACTCACATTTCCACGTTTGTCGTGCCTGCTCACTCTGGCGCATCAAATTTGGGAATATTGGAGTCATCTCAAAAATCGGGAATCCAATGCTTCTCGAAGAGGCGATGACAAAGCTGACGACGCGAGTCGCTCATTTTGCCAACAGCTCAGAGATCACACTGTCGATCTCCTTGAAAAGTTCCTGCGCTCCGGCATCGCTGACCGGGCCGCTCACCTGCTTCACGATACGACCGGCATGATCGATGAGGTAGATGTTGGCGACGCCCTTCTTGTAGCCGAATTGCTTCACCACCGAACCTTTCCAGTCGAGCATCACCGAGTAGGTGAGTTTTTTCCGGAATGAATTGCGGACGGCGCCCTGCAAAATGCCCGGGACGCTCGACATGTCCGCGATGCCGTCGATGTCGATGCGTGTTTCGTAGCGGTCACGGATTCGTTGAATCCATGGCGCGAGCTGCTCGGAACCTTTCTTATCCGCAACAGTCATCACGGTGACTTTCGTCTTTGGAAAACGATAGGTGCGCGGCTTTACCTCTTGGTCGGTGAGTTCGAAGTCGGTGAGCTTTTCAACCGGTGCAGCGAGTGCGACGGTGTGCAGGGCGAGGAGGGCGAGGAGCGGGAATTTCATGGTGCGGGGACGGGCAGGTATTCGCGGCCTTTCCATGTGGCGGGGCGTTTGCGGAGGGAGCGTAAGAAGGCGAACCACTGGATGGCTACGAGCGCGCAGATGCCGAGCGGGTGCAGCAATGCGCCGAGGATGGACTGGCGAAAAAGGACGACGGCGATGAGGCGCGGGAGGAATGCGGCGACGGTGCCGATGATGGCGAAGGTGAGTGCGAGCGCGGACGTGGCGAATGCTAGCAGCACGAGAGGGAGGACCTGGCCGCCGAGGAGGAGGAGCGTGGTGGGGACGATGAGTGGCGGGGAGCCGAGGCCTTCGTGGGCGTTTTTGGCGAAGCCGTGCCAGACTTCAGAGGCGCGCTGATACATGCGGCAGTGGAAGGTGTCGGTGGCGTCGAAGAGATCGGTCGCGAAGCCGTGTGCGCGGAAGGTGCGCGTGAGGGCGACGGCGTCGTGGATGCGGTTGGCGATGGCGGTGTGGCCGCCGATGCGATCGTAGGCTTCGCGGCGCACGGCAAGGATTTGGCCACATGCGGCGGCGAAGCGCGGGTCAGTGGACTTCCGCATGCGCTCCAGCGGGAGGAAGCCGAGCAGGACGAAATGGATCAGCGGGATGATGAGCTTTTCCGTGAGGCCGCGGGTCTCTTCGCGAGGGACGCCGCTGACGAGTGCGGCGCGGCTTTGATCTATGAACGCGGCGAGGCGTGCGAGGGAGTCGGGGCAGGAGATGCGCACGTCGGCATCCATGAAGACGAGGAGCGGGTGCTTCGCGAGTGCGGCGAGTTGGTGGCAGGCGAAATTTTTGCCGCACCAGCCGGGGTTGAGTGGCTCGGCGGTTTCGAGGCGCACTCGTGGATCTGCGGTGAATTCACGGACGATGTCGGCGGTGTGATCGGTCGAGCCGTCGTCGAGGATGATGACTTCGAGTTCGATGTCTTCGCTTTGCAGAATCGAGTTCAGCGCGGTGGCGATGTTGGCTTCCTCGTTGCGCGCGGGGATGAGCACGGAGCACTTGGCGCGAGCGGTGCCGGGCTGCGGGAGCGGTGCGTAGAGCGCGAGGTTTCGCAGGAATAGCGCGGCGGGGATGAGTGCGAGCAGGCAGCTCGCGGCGGCGATCCAGGTGATCATCGCGTGGCGGCGGCGGGGTGTTCGGGATCGAATTTTTCGCCACGCAGCCGCGCACGGAGCCAGCGCCATGCGTCGTAGATTCCGTTCACGCCGGACTTGCCGCGATTTGCGGTCTGCCACTCGGCGGGGTCGCGGCGGCAGGCGCTGGAGGTGAGTTTGGTCTGCGTGGTTTCGAGCGCGCCGGTGAAGACGCCGGTCCACTCCTCGACGGTGCGGATGGGTTCGCGGCCGGGCACGATGGGTTCGCCGAAGGAGACGAGGATTTCCGGGCGCGGCTCGGTCCAGAATGGGTATTCGATCGCGAGCGGGACGAAGGCGGCATCCGGCTCACGTGTGGCGAGCGCGGCGAGTCCGTCCTGCAGGCGGAGCGGGCGTTCGCGCACGTCAGCGAAGCGGCCTTGCGGCGAGAGCCAAACGGAATTGCGCGGGTCGGCGAGGAGGTCGTGCGTGATGCGCAGAAAATTACGCGTGCCGCTCAGGCTCGGATCGACGCCGAAAAAGCCGAGGCGTTTGAAGATGCCGTAGCGCTCCAGCATTGCCGAATCGATCGGGCCGAATGCGGAGCGCTCGGGGAAGAAGTCGCGCGCGAGGAGCAGGCAGACGAGCGGGTCCCACCATGAGGCGTGATTGAAATAGACGACGAGCGGGCGGTCGCGGTCGCACGCGGGCAGGCCGCTTTTCAAAATGCGCAGCGCATGAAAATCCCGGCGCACGCGGCGACGGCAGTAGGCGATGAAGAACTTCATCACGCTGGCCGAGATGTGCGGTGCGGATTTCATCACACCAATTCCAATTGCGGCGCGGCTGGCATCGTCGCGGATTTTTCGCCGAAGCCGTCGCGGTCGAGCGTGTCGGCGGCGATCCAGCCGGACATGAGGACCATCGGCATGCCGGGGCCGGGATGCGCGGCGCCACCTGCGAGGTAGAGGCCGCGCAGGTCGGGGCTGCGGTTGCCGGGCTTGAATGCGCCGAGGAATTTTCCGTGGCTGGCGAGGCCGTAGATGGCGCCATCGAGCACGTGGTAGCGGTCGTGGATGTCCTGCGGCGTGAGCGTGCGCTCGAAGACGATGCGCGATTCGATGTCGGGCATTTTGCCGGTGGTCTTGAGCTTTTCCAAAATCACGCGGCGATATTCGGGGAGCATTTTTTTCCAGTCGTGATGCGGGCGCAGATACGGCGTGTGGACGAGGACGTAGAGTGCTTCGCCACCCGCTGGCGCGGTGCCGGGCTCGGTGCAGGTCGTGGCTGCGAGGTAGCACGTGGGGTCGGGCGCGGGTTCGCCCTTTTTGTAGATGAAATCGAACTCCTCGTGCGGGTCGCGGCTGAAGACGAAGCCGTGATGCGCGAGGTGCTCGTAGCGTTTGTTGAGGCCGAGGTAGAGCACGACGCCGGAGCACGCGGGCTCGTAGCTGCGGCGGTGTTCGAATTTCTCCGCGACCGGACCTTGGATCAGTTCGCGATGGGTGCGGACGGAGTCGCAGTTCGACACGACGGCGCTGAGCGCGATCTCTTCGCCGGACTCGGTGCGGACGCCGGTGACTTCGCCGCCGTGCGAGAGGACCTTTTCGATCTTCGTTCCGACGCGGAACTCGACGCCGAGTTCGCGGGCGAGTTTTTCCAGCGCGAGCGGGACGGCGCGCGTGCCGCCCATGGGATACCACACGCCTTCCTGCGTCTGCATGTGCGCGATTCCGCAGAGGACGGCGGGCGAGCCGTAGGGCGATGAGCCGACGTATTGCGTGAAATGATCGATCATTTGCGCGACGCGCGGGTCGGGCGTGAATTTCCGCACAGTGCCGGCGACCGAGCGGCCCATGCGCATCGAGAGCACGTCGGCGAGCATCTTCGGATCGAATGCAGTCTTCCAATTCATCATGTCGCCCAAGCCGCCGATGGACTTGTGGAAAAAGCGGCGCTGCGAGATGTCGTCGAGGCGCTCGCTGTAGCCGATGAAGTCGCGGTAGCGCGCGCCGGAATTGGTTCCGGGCGCGAAGCTGTCGAGCGTTTTTGCCATTGCTTCGGGGTCTTGCGCGAGGTCGAGCGACGAGCCGTCTTCGAAGAAACAGCGCCACTGCGGATCGAGCCGCACGAGTTCCAGGTAATCCTCCATGCGCGCGCCGGCTTCGCTGAAGATGCGGTGGAGCACGGACGGGATCGTGACGATGGTCGGGCCCATGTCGAAGCGGAAGCCGTCGCTGCGGAGCTGCGCGGCTTTCCCGCCGAGCCAGTCGTTGCGCTCGAAGAGAACCACTTTGTTTCCGCGCGCGGCGAGCACGCAGGCTGCGGAGAGGCCGGCGAGGCCGCCGCCGATGATGCCGATGGGTTTCATGGTCGTGTCTTTCTGGTTTTGAGTTTGGTGATCAGTGACCGGAACAGATCGCGGAACGCGGCGAACCGATGGGTGCCGTGCGCGGCGCGGATGTAGGCTGAGAAAAGGTGCGCGTCGCCTTGATCAGGAGCGTCGAAGTGTGGACGCGAGTGGCCGTGGCGGATGGCGACGACGTGCGGGAAGGTCATTTCGAGCAGGCCCTCGTCGCCGCGCGTGGTGCCGAAGCCGCTGGCTTTCACGCCGCCGAAGGGCATGCGCGGATCTGCGGTGGGCGCGATGAGATCGTTGATGAGGACGAAGCCGGTCTTGATGCGCGCGGCGAGGGTGCGTGCGCGCGCGATGTCGCGGGAGAAGATGGAACAGCCGAGCGCGAAGTCGGCGGAGTTGACGAGGGCGATGGCTGCGGCTTCGTCCGGGACCACATGCATCGGAATCGGAGCGATGCAATCGTCACGCATTTCGGGCGGGACGGCGTCGCCGTTTGTCCCGGAAGGACGATGGAAATTAGCCGGTGGCGCGAGCCACCGGACATCGTCCCCATCGGGAATCCGTCCCGGCGGGACGGCGGAATCAACGGGCGAATTTCCGGCGCCCCTGCCGGGGCGCGTCCGTGTTTCGTCGGTGATCCGGTGGCTCGCGCCACCGGCTAATTTCCGGAGTCCCTCCGGGACTTCAAAACTCGGGATTCGCTCCGGGACTTCAAATTGTCGAAGTTGCTCCGGGACATTTCCGATGACGATGAGGCGGCGCGGGGCGATGCAGGTTTCGCTGTCGTTCAGAGTAGTGCCGAAGCGGAGGGCGCGGACGACGAGGTCGAGATCGGCGTCGGCGAAGACGAGGACGGCGTCCTGGCCGGAGAGTTCCATCACGGATGGCGTGTTTGTCTCGGCGAGTGTCGCGAGGATATCGCGTCCGTTTTCGGAGGAGCCGGTGAAGATGACTTTGTCCACGCCATCGGCGATGGCGCTGCGTGCGGCCTGCACGCTCTCCGGCAGGATGGTGAGCAGCGCGGGATCGAGTCCGGCTTCGCGTGCGAGTTGTGCGAAGGCGAGCGCGACGTGGCGCGTGCCGGGCGCGGGCTTGAGCAGGACGGCGTTGCCGCCGGCGAGTGCGTGCAGCGCGTGAACGGCGGGCAGGAAGAGCGGATAGTTGCTAGGGCCGATGACGAGCACGAGGCCGAAGGGCTGGCGCTGCACTTCAAAGGTGACGCCTTGCATCCAGAACGGACGTCTGCGGCTTCCGCATCGGCGTGTGGCGAGCACACGATCCGCGCATTTATCCAGCCAGCGGCAGGCGTCGGCGAGCGGGAGGACTTCGGAGACGAGCTTCTCGGCGATGGGACGATCGCTCACGGACGCTGCGATGCTCGCAAGCCTGTCTGCATTTTCCGCGATGAGGTGACGTAGCGCGCGCACGACGCGGAGGCGCTCGCGCATCGGTGTGACCGACCAGCGCGATTGCGCGGCGCGGGCGTCCGCGTGGACGTCGCGCTCCGGCTGCATGTGCGGTGCGATGGTCGCGTTCATGCGAGCTCCATGTCTGGCGGTGCGATTTCCGGCGCGGGCGCGACGGCGGGCTCGATGCCGAGGTCCGCGAGCAGCAGTCGCGAGCTGATGCGCGCGCTTTCGAAAATCACGGGCAGGCCGCTGCCGGGATGCGTGCCGCCGCCGACGAGATAGACGCCGTCCACATCCTCGAAGCGGTTGTGCGGACGCAGGTGCAGCATCTGGTCGAGGCTGTGCGCGAGGTTGAAGGTCGCGCCCTGATGGATTTCGTATTTCGAATCCCAGTCGTCGGGCGTGACGATGCGCTCGAACTGGATGCGCTTTTCGACATCGGTGAAGCCGGCCTTTTCGATCTGCCGCAGCATCTTTGCGCGGAAGCGCTCGCGCTCGCGGGACCAGTCCACATTTTTATGCTGATGCGTGACGGGCGCGAGGACGTAGAGCGCGCTCTTGCCGCGCGGGGCGAGCGTCGGGTCGGTGACGCATGCATTCTGCACGTAGAACGACGGGTCCTCGGAGAGCACATGCTTGTTTTCGATTTCGTCGAGGTTGCGCGCGTAGTCGTCGGAGATGTGGATGCTGTGGTGCGGCAGGTCGAATTCGCCGTCCACGCCGAGATACATCATGAAGGTCGAGCAGGAGAATTTCTTGCCGGCGATTTTGCGGTCGGTCCAGCGGCGGCGCAGGCGATCGGGCACGAGGCGTTTCATCGCTCGCGCAAAGTCGGCGTTCATCACGATGGAGTCCGCTTTTTCCACACCGGAAGAGGTGCGCACGCCGGTGGCGCGGCGGCCTTCGAAGAGCACTTCCTCGACGGGCGAGTCAGTGCGGATTTCCACGCCGAGCCGCTCGGCGACGCGCGCCATCGCGACGGTCACGGCGGCGCATCCGCCGATGGGATGGAAGACGCCGTATTCGTATTCGAGGAACGAGAGAATCGAGAAGAGGCTCGGGCAGCGGAACGGCGACATGCCGAGGTATTTTGACTGGAAGGAGAACGCGAGGCGGATGCGCGGGTCGCGGAAGAAGCGGCCGAGATACGTGTCGAGCGACTGATGCGGACGGAGCATCGGGAGCATCTTGAGGAGCCGCATGTTCAGGAGATCCTGCCAGCCGTCGAAGGGCGTCTCCAAGCACGGCTCCATGCGTGCGAGCTTCGTGCGGTTTTCATCGAGGAAACGGCGGAAGCCGGGGGCGTCGTCTGGCGCGATCGCGGCGATCTGCTGCTCCATGCGCGCGATGTCGGGCGTGGCGTCGATCTGCCCGCCGCTGCCGAAGATGATGCGGTATTGCGGATCGAGCCGCACCATTTCCACCTCCGCGCGGAGCGACGTGCCGGCCGCGGCGAAGATTTCCTCCAGCACACGCGGGTAGAGGAAAAAGGTCGGGCCGAGGTCGAACTTGAACCCATCGGACTCGATGGACGACGTGCGTCCGCCGACGGTCGGCAGACGCTCGATGACTTTCACTTTCACCCCCGAGGCGGCGAGCAGGATGGCGGAAGCGAGGCCGCCGGGGCCTGCGCCGATGATGATGACTTCCTTGTTTTTCATGATGTGAGGTTGCGTGGGAAAGTGGGGTCAGAATTTGGTCTTCACGCCGCAGGCGCGGAGGGCGCACCAGCCGCGCGCGGCCTCGAACGCGACGAACAGCGCGGACCCCGCGAGCGCGATGCCGGCGGCGCGCGAATGCGGCCACGTGAAGACGGCTGCGACGGCCATCAGGAGCGCGCTGATTGCGCGGATGACGCGGCCTTTCGTGTCGAGGTTTGGGCGGAGGAAGGACATGGGGTTCGTAGATTGGTGTGAACTCGTGTGACGGCGTATGTCTAAATTATGTCTCAGTATTGTCAACGGAAAGTTCGACAGTCTTCATTCATGTCTAAATTTACACTTGCGCTCGTTTAACTGTTGTCTATGTATCGCCCACTCAATGGCCGCCTCATTTCCCATTCAAACTGTCGCCGAACGCACTGGGCTGACGCCTCACGTCATCCGGGCTTGGGAGCGGCGGTATCGTGCCATCGAGCCGGAGCGTTCGGCGGGGAAACACCGGCTCTATTCCGAGGCCGAGATCGAGCGGATCGGGATGCTGCACCGGGCCGTTCGCAGCGGACATAGCATCGGAAAAATCGCGAAGCTCCCGACCGAGGAGCTGTGCGCGCTCATCGCGCAACAAGCGGACGTCTCGCGCACCGCCGCGGTCCGTGGTGCCGACGATTCGGCGGCGACATTTCGCGACGAATCGCTGGCCGCGGTCTCCCGTTTCGACGGCCCGGCCCTGCAGGAAATGCTGAACCGTGCGCTGGTCACCTTTGGACACATGGGCCTGCTGCGGCTCGTCATCGCGCCGCTGGCCGAGAAGATCGGCGAACGCTGGCGCTCCGGCGCACTCACCCCCGCTCACGAACATTTCTTCACCGCCTCCGTGAAAGTCTTCCTCGGCGACCTCACCCGGCAGTTTGCAATTCCTCTGAGCGCGCCCTGCATCATCGCCACCACCCCCGCTGGGCAACTCCACGAACTCGGCGCAATCATGGCCGCCGCAACCGCCGCGAACCTCGGCTGGCGCCCGATTTACCTCGGCCCGAACCTGCCCGCGCACGAGATCGCCGGCGCCGCATTGCGCAACGAAGCCGCCGCCATCGCGCTCAGCATCGTCTATCCTGCGGACGACCCGAATCTCGCCAGCCAGCTCACCGAACTCGCGCGATTGATCCCCGCCGGAACGCGCATCCTCGCCGGCGGCCGTGCGGCGCGCGGATACTTCGAGGCGCTCATCCGCATCGGCGCGCTGTGCGCAGACAGCATCGAGGAATTCGGCAGCCAGCTCGACTCGCTGCGGCGCGCGCCCGCGCGAAAGGCTCACGCCTGATGCGCATCCGCGAATTCCACGATGAGCAATGGCTGCCCCGCCCGATTGACGAAGTCTTCCCGTTCTTCGCCGACGCGGGAAATCTACAGCACCTCACGCCGCCGTGGATTCGCTTCAAGATCCTCACGCCACGTCCCATCGAGATGCGGCCCGGGGCCTTGATTGACTACCGGCTCCGCGTTCACGGCATCCCTCTCCGCTGGCGGAGTGAAATCACGGTGTGGGAACCGCCTTTTCGCTTCGTGGACGAGCAGCGCCGCGGCCCTTACCGGCTGTGGGTCCACGAGCACTCCTTCCAGTCCCGCGACGGCGGCACGCTTTGCCGGGACACCGTGCGCTACGCCGTGCCATTCGACATGCTCTCGCACCGCCTGTTCGTGCGTCCCGACATCGAGCGCATCTTCGCGTTCCGCCGCGGCGTGCTGATGGAGCGATTCGGCCCGGTGCCGCTAGAAAATCCGTCGCCGGAGCCAGCAAAGACTGCTGGCATTTCGTAGCGCCTTGCTTCGTGATCGCGTGCCATGCACCGCCTGCTCATCGCCACGAAGAATGCTCACAAAACCGCCGAGATCCGCGACATCCTCGGTGCTGCTTGGGACGTGAGCGATCTCACTGCGCACCCGGAGGTGCCCGCGCCGGATGAGACGGGCGCGACATTCGAGGAAAATGCGCGCATCAAGGCCGAGGCTGCGTCGCGGATTTTTCCGGGGATCGTTTTGAGTGATGACTCGGGGCTGGAGGTGGACGTGCTCGGCGGCGACCCCGGCGTCCACAGCGCGCTCTACGCGGGCACGCACGGCGACGATGCCGCGAACCGCGCGCGGCTGAAACGCGAACTGCTCGCGTGCGGCGCGCCGCAGCCGTGGCGCGCACGTTTCCGCTGCACGATGGCGATCGCGCAAGCCGGATGCACGCTGGCGGTATGCGACGGACGCGTCGAAGGCCGCGTGATCGCCGAGGAGCACGGCGGCGGCGGTTTTGGATACGATTCGATGTTCATCCCGGACGGCCACGCGGAGACATTTGGCGTGCTTCCGGCTGACGTTAAAAACGGGCTGAGCCACCGTGCACGGGCGCTCGCGAAGGCTGCGGTTATCCTCGCAGGCTTGCCGGTGTAGCGGCGGCGGAAAGGCAGGCGATGCCTGCATCTGCACGCGGGCGGGCGAGGCGGGATGGCGTGCCCTTGCGGAATTCCGTCCGCGATGTTCGGTCTGGCTCGATAGATTAGCGGCAATCAGAGACGCCCCTCCGGTGCCAGGGCGACGGTCTTGACGCAAACGCCCGCGCCGCGCACCGTGCGCGCGCTTTCGCGGATGAACTGCGGATGCAGGGCACATCAGGGTTTCAAACATCATGCGCAAAACGAAAATCATCGCCACACTCGGGCCGGCCACGGAATCGCCCGAGATGCTCCGCAGCCTCATCGAGACGGGAGTGAATTGTTTCCGGCTCAACATGAGCCACGCGCCCCACGACTGGGTCCGCGCCATCGTGCCACGCATCCGCAATGCCGCGCGTGAGACAGGGAAAATCGTCGGCATCCTCATGGACACGCAGGGGCCGGCGATCCGCACGGGCGACTTGCCGGTGAAGCTCAATCTCAAGCCCGGCGACATCTTCGAGTTCACCGTGCGTGGCGCGAAGAGCGAGGAGCAATCGAGCGTGGACGTGAACTACGACGGGCTGATTGACGATATTTCCGTCGGCGATGTCGTGCTCGTGGACAACGGTGTCATCCACATGAAGGCGCTGGAAAAAATCGGGAACCGCCTGCGCTGTGAAGTGCTCACCGAGGGCGTGATGGGCTCGCGCCGGCACATCAATCTGCCCGGTGTGAAAGTGAACCTGCCTCCGCTCACGGAGAAGGATCTCGCCGATGTCGAACTCGGTGCGGAACTCGGCGTGGACTTCGTCGCGCTCAGTTTTTGCCGCGAGGCGAGCGACGTGGGAGTGCTGCGCAAGGTGCTCGATGAGCACGGGAGCGACGCGCGCATCGTCGCAAAAATAGAGGACCAGCTCGCGGTGAAAAACATCGCGTCCATCATTGATGCCACCGACGTGATCATGGTCGCGCGCGGCGACCTCGGCATCGAATGCCCGATGGAGGAACTGCCGATCATCCAGCGTCGAATCGTAAAGCGCTGCCTCGAACTCGGCAAACCGGTCATCGTCGCGACGCACATGCTGGAGAGCATGATCGTGAACCCGGTGCCCACGCGCGCCGAAGTCACCGATGTCGCGAACGCGGTCTTCGAGCAGGCGGATGCGATCATGCTCAGCGGCGAGACGACGACGGGGAAATACCCGATCCAATGTGTGAAGGTGCTCGACAAGGTGGCCGAGCGCATCGAGCGCACGCCGGGCCTCGGCTTTGCGGAGCACGCGGTGCTGGAGACGGATCGCGAGAAGACCGTGCGCAGCGCCGTCGTCCTCGCGAACAGTCTTCCGGACACGAAGATCGTCATCTTCACCCGGCGTGGGACGATGGCCGCGTTGGTCGCGGGGCAGCGTCCGCTTTACGCGCCGATCTTCGCGTTCACGCCGACGTGGGAGCTGTGCCGCAAGATGAGCCTGCTCCGCGCGGTCGAGCCGATATGCATGCCGTTCGATGTGACGCCGGAAAAAACGATCGCGGCCGCGGAACGGCTGCTTTTGGAAAAAGGCATCGTGAAGAGCGGCGAGCACATCGTGATCGTGAGCGACATCTTCGCCGGGCAGGATCGTTTCGACAGCATCCAGCTCCGACGGATGCCGTGAGCGGCGGCGCACTCCCTCTTAATCTTATTCTTAATCGTAATCTTAATCCTAATCCCGCCGCGGCGTGTGTTTGCCGCGGAGATTAAGATTAGGATTAAGATTAGGATTAAGATTAGGATTAAGATTAGGATTAAGATTAGGATTAAGATAAGACAGCCCCGTGCCCCCCGACCGACTCACCGACCAGTTTTTCGATCACCTCGAAGTCGAGCGCAACGTCTCGCCGCTCACGCTCACGAACTACCGGCACGCGCTGGAAAGTTTCCGCAAGAGCGTCGCGCAGCCGGCGTGGAAGGAACTGCGGGCGGATCATTTTCGTCGCTATCTTTTCGAGCAGATGAAGGCCGGGCTCGCGAAGCCGACGGTGCGGCTGCACTTCGCGGCGCTGCGGACTTTCTTCCGCTTCCTCACCGAGCGCCACGGGCTGAAGGACAATCCGCTCAAGCAGGTGCAGCTCCCGAAGATGGATCGCGGCCTGCCCGTCGTGCTTTCGCGCCAGCAAATTGACGCGCTGCTCGCCGCGCCGCTCACGATGGAAAAATCGGATCGCGCGCCGAAGTGGATGCCGCAGCGCGACGCGGCGATCCTCGAACTTTTTTACAGCAGCGGCCTGCGTCTCGCGGAGGTCGCAGCGCTCGATGTGCGCGATGCGGATGAATTCACCGAGAGCGTGCGCGTGCTGGGCAAAGGACGGAAGGAGCGCGTGGTGCCGGTGGGTGATCTCGCACTGAAGGCAATTCAGAAATACCGCCAGGCTGCGGGCGTGAACGTTGGGCCGCTTTTCATCAACAAATCACGCCGCAGGCTCAGCACGCGGAACATGCAGGAGTCGCTGAAGCGCTATCTCGCCTTCGCTGGCATCCCGCGCACGATCTCGCTGCACAAGCTGCGGCACAGCTTTGCAACCCACATGCTCGACGCGGGCGCGGACCTGCGCAGCGTGCAGTCGCTCCTCGGCCACGCGAGCCTCTCGACGACACAGATATACACGCACGTCACGACTGAACGGCTGAAGAAAGCGTACGACGACGCGCATCCGCGGGCGTAGCGTAGCGCTTCAGAGCTGCGCATTTGTCTGCCCGCGAAACACGAAGAAGGGCGCGGAAAGTTTGCGTGCTTCTTCGCGTATTTCGAGAGCCACTTTTTTTCCGGCGCAGCTCTGGAGAGCTACGCTACGCGCGGAAGAGCGCGCCCATTTTCTTCCCGAGGATGCGGCTGGCGACAGCGATGGTGAGGCCGAGGAATACCATAGCCCATACGCCGAGCGCGGCGGCGAGGAATTTGCCGTCGCCGATCATCTGGAACAGCTCGTAGATGGCCTTCGTGATCGGGAAGTGCTGCTGCTTTTGCGCGAGGATGAGCGAGTCGCTGACCTCCAGCATCGCGAAGCTGAATGCGAGCAGCGCGCCGGCGAGCACATTCGCGGCGATGAGCGGGAAGGTGATGCGGCGCAGCGTCCGCAGTGGAGGACAGCCGAGATTTTGCGCGGCTTCCTCCAGCGTCTCGCTCGTCTGCTGCAGGCCGGCGACGGCGCTGCGCACGACGTAGGGCAGGCGGCGCACGGAATATGCGATGACGAGCAGGAGCGTGGGGTCTTTGCTGGGATTCAGGAATGCGAAGAAGCGGCCCGGCTGTGTCATCGAGATGTAGCCGAACGCCAGCACGAGGCCGGGCACGGCGAGCGGGAGCATGGAGATCGTGTCGAGCGCCTGGCGTCCGGGGAGCTTCGTGCGGACGATCACGTAGGCGATGGCGAGGCCGAGCACGATGTCCACCGCGACGGAGAGGCCGGCGTATTTCAGCGAGTTCGTGATGCTCGGCACGGTGAGGTAATGGCCGAGCGCATCGCTGTAATGCTTCGTCGTCCACTCGCCCGGCAGCACGGTGCGATACCAGTCCTTTGAGAAGGATTCGAGCACCACGCCGATGTGCGGCAGGAGCGCAAGGAAGGTGATGCCGGCAAACACCATCGCGCACAGCCAGCCCGATGCGCCGCCGAGCGTGCGCGTGGTGCCGGCGGTGCCCGCCTTTCCTGACATCGCGCTCTCGCTGCGACCAAAGAGCAGCTTGCTCGCGGCGTAGAGCAGTGCGGTCGCGCAGAGCATCACGACCACGAGCGCGAAGGGGAACGGGTTGCCGGAGATTTCCTTGATGCCGTAAAAAATCTGCACGCTCGTAACCCGCGCGTAGTCGAAGATGAGCGGCGTCCCGAGTTCCGTGAACGCGAAGATGAAGACGATCGTGCCGCCCGCGAACAAACCCGGCATGATGAGCGGCAGCGTGATGCGGCGGAATTTTCTGAACCCGGTGCAGCCGAGATTTTCCGCGGCCTCCTCCATCGCGGGGTCCACATTCGCGAGCGCGGCGGTGAGGTTTAGGTAGAGGATCGGGTAAAGGTGGAGTGCGTTCAGGATCACGCAGCCCCAGAACTGCCCGCGCCCGAGCCAGTCAATCGTGGTGCCGGGGTCGAGCAGGCCGAGGTGTGTGAGGAGCGAATTCAGCGCGCCGTATTGCCCGAGCATTTGCCGCACGCCGATGGCGCCGACGAAGGGCGGGAGGATCATCGGCACGAGCAGCAACGCGGTGAGGATCTTTTTCCCGGCGAAGTCGAAGCGGTCGCTGAGAAATGCGAGCGGCAGCGCGATGACGAGCGTGAGCGCGGTCGAGGCGAGCGCGAGCATGAAGGAATTCCGCAGGCCCTCGACGTAGATGCGGTTCGCGAATACCTCGCGGATGGCGAGCAGCGAGAACTTGCCGCCCGGATCGAAAAACGCCTGCTGCACCGTGGTGAGGATCGGCCACACGAAGAAGAAACCGAGCAGCAGCGCGGTGAAAGCCCAGACCGTCCATGCGAGCGGTTTTGACATCGGCACAGGGGGATAGCGGCCTTTTTCCTCCGGGCCAACTCCCGATTGCCACGAACAGGCAGGCCGTTAAATGCTGGAAATTTAGCATTGCCATCCCTCCCGTGATCCTCTACATGAGGGCCGATTTATGAACCGATTCATCCATTCGATCCTTTCGCTCGCTGTCGCCGTAGGTGTCGGCGCGTGCCAAAAGAACCCCGACCCGAGGAAACTTGTCCCAGGACCGAAGACGCCCGAGAAAAAGGAGACGCCGCGCGACCCTGACGACGGCTACACCGATCCCGCGGAGAAAAAGAAAAACGAAATCGTGGATCCGACTCCCGTGGAAAAAAAGAAAATCCCGGACGCGCCCGTGAAACAGAATCCCGACTACGCCATCAAGGTGGACGGCAAGCCTGGCTACGTGAAGAGCCCGTATGATGCGCAAGGCCGGATGATTGACGTGCGTGGCCTGCCGCCCGGCACCGAAGCCGAGTGCCCCTACACGCGCCGCACATTTCTTGTTCCCCCGTAGGCCGCAGCAGCTCCGAGCCTTGAATCTCGTCCCCGGCTTGTCGGTTTTTTTGGACCGCAAGCCGGGGATTGTTTTTGGGGTGAGTTGAGAGATGAGAGTTGAGTGTTCAGAGGAAAAAACGCTGCCTCTCCGCTCAACTCTCAACCCTCAACTCTCAACTCTCAACTTTCTCCCATGAAACGCGTCGCCATCCTCGGCCCCGGACTCATCGGCGGCTCCATCGCGCTCGCGCTGCGGCGCGCGGGCGGTTCGCACATCACGCTCTGGGCGCGTCGCGCGGAGGCGATCGCCGAGATCGAGAAGGCGGGCTGCGCGGATGCGGCGACGGATGATCTCGCGGCGGCGGTGAAAGGTGCGGATCTCGTGGTGCTCTGCGTGCCCGTCGGCGCGATGGCCGGGCTGGCGGAAAAAATCGCGCCGGTGGTTTCACGCGGCTGCACCGTCACGGATGTCGGCAGCGTGAAGGGGCCGGTGCTCGCGGATCTGCGCCCGATATTTTCCGGGCGCGCAAATTTTGTCGGCAGCCATCCGATGGCTGGCAGCGAATTCACCGGCCTTCCTGCGGCGCGCGCGAATCTCTTCGACGGTGCGACGTGCATCGTCACGCCGGAGGCGGACATGGACGCTGCGGCGCTTGCGGCGGTGTGCGACTTTTGGAAAGGCATCGGCTGTCGCGTCGTGGAGCTGCCGGCTGCGGAGCACGATGAATGCGTCGCGCTTGTGAGCCATCTGCCGCACCTGCTCGCCGCGACGCTCGTGAACGCCGTCGCTGCGCGCAACGAGCACGCATTTCGCGTCGTCGGCCCCGGCTTCCGCGACACCACGCGTGTCGCCGCCGGCCCGCCCGAGCTGTGGCGCGGCATCCTCCGCGAAAATTCCGCCGCAGTGCTCCCGGCGATTGATGCTTTGATTGCCAAGCTCGCCGAATTTCGCCAAACCCTCGCGCTCGCTGGCGACGGGCAGGAGATCCACGACCTCCTCGCCGCCGCGCGTGCCACACGCGAACGCATCACTTTCCCGAAATAGAAAATGCCCGACTGGAAAATCGAAAAGGCCCCGGCTATCCACGCCGAGATGACCGTGCCCGGCGACAAGAGCATCTCGCACCGCGCGATCATGTTCGCCGCCCTCGCGAATGGCCGTGCGGAAATCACCGGCTTCCTGCCCGGCGAGGACTGCCTCTCGACGATGAAGGCTTTCCAGCAGCTCGGAATCCCGATCGAGCGCACCGACGAGACGACCGTGATCATCGAGGGAAAACGCGGCCATTTTACCGCGCCGAGCGGCGACATTGATTGCGGCAATTCCGGCACGACCATGCGCCTCATGTGCGGCATCCTCGCCGCGCAGCCGTTCCGCTCGCGGCTCACCGGCGACGCCTCGCTCAGCAAGCGCCCGATGAAACGCATCATCGATCCCCTCACGCAGATGGGCGCAAAAATCACCGCCGAAGGAGAAAAGGGCAGCGCGCCGCTCGTGATCGAAGGCGGCCCGCTGAAGGGCATCGAATACACCTCGCCCGTCGCCAGCGCGCAGGTGAAGAGCGCGGTGCTGCTCGCCGGACTTTTTGCAAAAGGCACGACGACCGTGACCGAGCCCGTGCTCTCGCGCGACCACACCGAGCGGATGCTCGCGTGGCACCTCGTGCGCCCGCGGCGGAATGGCCTCTCGGTCTCCGTGAGCGGCGGGCAGACGCTCGAATCGCGCGACTTCGCGGTGCCCGGCGACATTTCGAGCGCGGCATTCTGGCTCGTCGCGGCAGCCGCGCATCCGGGCTCTCATCTGCTGATCAAAGATGTCGGCCTGAATCCCGCGCGCACCGGCGTCCTCGCCGTGCTCATCCGAATGGGCGCGCACGTGAGCGAGATCGTCGAACACTCCGAGTGCGAACCGAGCGGCACCGTCGAGGTGCGCGGCACAAAGCTGCGCGCGACCGTGATCGCCGGCGCGGAAATCCCGAACGTGATTGACGAACTCCCGATCCTCGCAGTCGCCGCCGCGCTCGCGGACGGGCGCACGATCATCCGCGACGCGCACGAACTGCGTGTGAAAGAAACGGACCGGATCGCCGCCGTGGCAAAGAACCTCCGCGCATTCGGCGTGCTGGTGGATGAAAAGGAAGATGGCATGGAAATCGAAGGCGGTGCGAAATTGCGCGGTGCGACCGTCGAGAGTTTCGGCGACCATCGCATCGCGATGGCATTCGCCATCCTCGCCACGTTCGCGGAAGGCGCGTCGCACATCCGCGACACCGCCTGCGTGGATACGAGCTACCCAGGCTTTTACGAAATGCTCCACAAGCTCGCAAAGCCGGAACCCTCGGAGATCCCGGTGATCTCATCGCTTCGCCCCGAGTAAAATTTTCTCCCGATGCCCGCACACATTGTCATCGCCATTGACGGCCCCGCAGCGAGCGGCAAGAGCAGCGTCGCCCGCGCACTCGCCCGCCGCCTGAAATATCGCTACGTGAACACCGGCGCGATGTATCGCGCAGTCACCTGGCTCGTGGTCTCCCGCAGCATCCCGCCCGCGGACACCAGCGCAGTCCGCGCGATGCTCGATTCGACCGTGTTCGAGTGCGGCTTCGATGCGACTGGTGAAAGCACCATCCTCCTCGACGGCCTCGATCCCGCGCCGCACTTGAACGACGCCAGCGTGACCGCCAGCGTCTCCACCATCGCTAGCATCCCGGAGGTGCGCCGCCGCCTAGTCGCGCTCCAGCGCGCGTGCTGCACTGAAGCTGACGTCGTGATGGAAGGCCGCGACATCGGCAGTGCGGTCTTCCCCGAGACGCCGTATAAATTTTACATTGATGCCACGCTCGAAGTCCGTGCCGCACGCCGGCAAAAGCAGGGCGTCACCGACCGCATCGAAGCCCGCGACAAGCAGGATTCCTCGCGCCCCATGAGCCCGCTCATCATCGCCGAGGACGCGCACGTCGTGGACTCCTCGCACCTCACGATTGACGGCGTCGTCGGCGAAATCATCGGCCGGCTGAAGCTCAAGAGCCTCGCGCTTCCCGAGGGTATCTGACCGCGCCGCTGCATGGGCTTCACCTACTCTGTCAGCTACCAGCTCTCGAAATTCGTCGGCGACGCATTTTTCGACCTGCGCGTTTACGGCCAGGACAAGATCATCGAGGAAGGCCCCGCGCTGCTCGCGATGAACCACCAGAGCTTCCTCGACCCGCCGTTCGCCGGCATCTCGTGCCAGCGCCCCATCCACTACCTTGCCCGCAAGACCCTCTTCGACATCCCCGTCATCGGATGGATTCTCCGGCGCATCAATGTCATCGGCGTGGACCTCGGGGGCTCCGACGTCGCGGCGCTCAAGGCCGTCATGCGCGTCCTGAAATCCGGCGGGTGCACGATCGTCTTTCCCGAGGGCACGCGCACGCGCGACGGCAACCTCCAGCCCGCCAAGCCCGGCGCAGGATTCATCATCGCCAAGACCCTCGCACCCGTCGTGCCGATGCGAATCTTCGGCGCATTCGAGGCATTCCCGCGCGACGTGAAAATCCCGCGCCCCGCGCCCGTCACCATCGTCGTCGGCGACCCGATGCGCTTCACCGCGCGCGACGTGAAAGGCGACCCGCGCGTCGTCTTCCAGCGCATCAGCGAACAGGTCATGGAAAAAATCGCCGCGCTGAAAAATCCCCGCGAGGAGTGAGCGGCGCGAACCACAAAGTAGGCCCGCGCTTCAACTTGTCATGACGTGCGATCGCAGTTTGCGGGCGAATTTTGCATCCGAACGTCTGGTCTGAGTCGAGACGGTTTTGCGGGCTGAAGCCCGTTTGAACAAGTCATCGTCTTTGCAAACGGCGCAGGAGCCCTGGCGACGCAGGACAGGGGAGCGCAGCCTTCAATTCCGGGGCGCGATGCGAGCCTTGCTCTGATGGGGCGACGAGCCGTGAGCACGATGTGAGGTTTGAAGATGGGGAGTGGATGGGAGGAGACGCCAAAAAATCTCGCCGCACTTCATCACGCACATCTGTGTTTCAAAACCGTCGCGTAGCATTTCCAGCGAGGAAAATGCTGCATTCGCGAAGTCTTCCGGGCTGCGAAATATTGCCGGACATCCACAGGCATGGTCTTGGACAGGGTCTTAGAAAGCGATTTCCAGATCGTCAAAACCCCGTTTCCCCCAGTTGGGGGGTTCAGTGGTCGGGCTGGCGGGATTCGAACCCGCGGCCTCCTGCACCCGAGACAGGCGCTCTACCAAGCTGAGCCACAGCCCGATTTCTGAACGGGCGCAGTAGAGCGGGCGTGCGGCGGACGGTCAACAGAAACATTCCCGACGGCGGGCGAGGACGGTTCGGCGGCGGATCAATGCAGCATCGCGAGCGGGTTCGGCTGGCGGATGAGCTGCGCGTCGAGGTCGAGGAAAAAGTCGAGGCGCCGGTCGGCTTCGGCTTCGTCAATGTGCCGCGCCATGATGAGGTAGGCCGCGTAGTGGTTGCCTTCGCTCTCGACGAGGCTCGCGTAAAAATCCGCGAGGCCCGGATCGAGATCGCGCACGCCTTGCGCGAGGATCTGGAATTTCTCGCATGAGCGCCCCTCGATGAGCGCGCACGCGATGAGGTGGTCAATGACCTGGTGTTTCCGGCCCTTGCGCACCTGTGACATCATGCCGGAAATCCACGGGCTCTTTCTTCCCGTGCCGAACTTGATGCCGCGCTCGCGCAGCAGGCCGAGCACCTGCTCGAAATGTTGCAGCTCCTCGATAGCGATCGCGTTCAGCTCGGAGACGTGGTCGAAGAGCTCGTCGTATTTTTCCATGTTCAGCGCGGAGGTCGCGGCCTTGCGTTCGAGATGTGCGTGATCCACGAGCACCGCGGCGAGATCGGAGCGGATCTTCGGCAACCAGAAGTCGGGGATTTTTTCGCGCCAGAGGAGCATGGCCGGACATCTACAGGGCAACGGAGTGGCGCACAAGAGGAGCGCTGGCGCTCAGTTCAGCGATGGATCATCCGGTGCTTCTGCGACCATCCGGAACCACGGGCCGAAGCCGCTCGTCAGTTCCCGCCACATCTGCGGTGCGCGGGAAAGTTCGAGCACTTCCTGAACGTCGGCCTGGCGCACGAGCCACGAGCGCTGCGCGAGTTCGGCGTCGAGTTGCCCCGCGGACCAGCCCGCGTAGCCCGCGAATGCGCGCACGGTGTGGTGCTGTTTCGCCGCGAGGCTCTCGGCCTCTTCGAGTGCGATGTGGTGGCGGCACTCGAGTTTTTTCGTCTGCGGGTGCCATCGGAATGCCGCGAGGATGAGCTGGTCCGCGCCGACGGGACCGCCGCTGAACACGGGCACGCGGGAGAGTTGGCCGAGTGGCTTGTTGCCGAGCAGGTCGCCGACGACGCGGCCGGTGGGCCGGTTCAGGATGAAGCCGAAGCTACCGTCCTTCGCCGAGTGGTCGGGCAGGATGATGACGGTGCGGCGGAAATTCGGATCGAGCAGGCCGGGATGCGAGATGAGGAAACTCCCCGCGAGGGGGGCAGTCGTGGAATCCGGTTCGCGCACGGGAAAAGGATACGCAGCCGGGGCCGGGTGTCGAGCACGGGGCGGGGTGTGAAGTCGCAAATCGGAAGTCCGCCGCCGCAGTATTCTCCGCGCCACGTCGCGTCTTTCGCGGGCTATCGTGATCGGCACAGCAATCCCCGTGTCGGCTCTGCGGACGCGGATGTTCCGCTTCACATTCGCTTGCCCCGCGTGTGGGTGGCACCGCTTAATCGCCGCGTGAAGCCAGAACACCGGAACGCCCCGTGACCGAGGCGGAGAAAATCACCCGCGCGAGCAAGTCGAACCTCGCGCTCGCCTTTGCTGCGCTGCCAAAGGAGCGACGGCGCGACATGACCACGTTCTACGCGTTCTGCCGACTCGTGGATGACATCGTGGACGAGCCGGCGCCGCGTGCGGAAAAGGAAGCCGACCTAGCAAAGTGGCGCAGCGCCGTGCGAGCCGAGACGCCGGGCGAAAGCGCGCTCGCCGCGCCCGTGCGCGAGATCATCGCGCGGCATCAGCTCTCCGTGGATCACTTTCTCGAAATCATCGCCGGCATGGAGATGGATCTCGACGGCGCGAGCTACGCGACGTGGGAGCAACTCGAACTCTATTGCCACCGCGTCGCCAGCGTGGTCGGTCTCGTGAGCCTCGGCATTTTCGGAGCGAAGGATCCCGGCGCGCGCGAATACGCGCTGAAGCTCGGCCTCGCCTTCCAGCTCACGAACATCCTGCGCGACGTCGGCCAGGACTTCGCGAACGAGGGCCGCATTTATCTCCCGCAGGAGGACATGATGCGCTTCGGCGTCACGCGCGAGGATCTCGCATCGGGCAACCGCAGCGAGGCCTTCCTCGCGCTAATGGATTTCGAATCCGTGCGCGCTTCGGAATTCTACCGCGCCGCGCTCGCCGCCCGCCCCGCATCCGACCGCAAGGCGCTGGTCGCCGCGGAAATCATGCGCGCCGTCTATTCGCGCCTGCTGGAAAAAATGCGCCTCGACCGCTGGCAGGTCTTCGACCGCCGCTACTCGCTCGGCAAATTCACGAAGCTCTGGCTCGTGCTGCGCGGGTTGTTTGGTCTAAATTAAAACCCAGTCTGAAACCGACGCCTCCGATTGATTCGCTGATTCTCACAGTGCGTGACCAGCGCGTGATTCTCTCCGCAGACCTTGCGACCGCCTACGGGGTTCAGACACGTGCGCTCACGTAGGCGGTCCGCCGGAATGCCGACCGTTTTCCGCCGGACTTCATCTTTGCGCTCAGCGCGGCCGAATTCAGCGATTTGAAGGCGCATGGGATTGTCACCGCAGGCGGCCGCGCGGCGTTAAGATCACAAACTGTGACCTTAAAGCGCGGGCAGCACGCGAAGTTTCCGCCCCACGCCTTTACCGAACACGGAGCGATCATGGCTGCGATGGTGTTGAATAGCCCGCAAGCGGTCACGATGAGTGTGTATGTCGTCCGGGCATTTGCCCAAACTATGAGTTTTTCACCGGCTGTCGGCGGAAGCTGGGCTTCGCGGGCTGTGAGTCTTGATTTTCTGCGGGGATTCTTGCTGCGCTTCGGGCCGGTCTCGCCGGCTGGTTGGAGGAGGTTGTTGTCAGGTAAACAGGAAAATGGATCCGCTTCGACCAGACTTCCATCCGTCGTCGCGGCATGTTTGAAAATTGCATGAAGAACAGGAATCGTCCACGCCGGTCAGGTCGCGGATGGTGGCGTCGTACTCCGAGTTGCTCAGCCGGCGCAGCGGCACGAGGCCCGGGTCGCCGGCCCGCGCTCGCGCTTCCGCATCGAGCATGTTGCGAACCCAGGTCAGAATGACCTTGCGTTCGTCCGCCGCGGGTTGCGGCTTTTTCTTGGGCGGCATCTCGCCGACCTCGACCTGCTCTATCAAGTGCTGCCAGGGGCGAAAATCCTTGCGAATCGCTTCCAGCGACGAAAATCGCTCGAGGTCCAAGTCACCCTTCTGGTTCTTGGCGTCATGGCACGAAAAGCAATATTTCTTCAGAAGCGGACGCACTTGTTTCGCATAGTCGTCGGCCAGGTTGCCGACAGGGGCCTGCCCTGTTGCCGGGACGCCACCCGCGAGCAGGCACACAACCAGCGCCAGGCAACCGGAAACCGTGAAGCGCACCGCTTGTCGGCCAATTCGTTGCATCGTCGGAACGTCGGCCCGACGATTGAAAAGCATCATTTCCTGACTATCCCAGCGGGAACCGTTCGATAGAGGAAAGATTCCGACGACAGCAGCGACACGATCAACGTCTTGAAACTGCCGCCGTTATCGAGATAGGCCTTTTCGGCTTCCTGAAGGCTGACGGCGTCGCCCGGCGTTTCGTTGCGGCCGAGGAAATAGCGGAAGACATGGCGGATGAAGATCTGCCGCACGCGGTCCGATTCGGCGAGGCGGCGGAGCATCTCGGGAGCACCGCGAACCGGGCCGTCAATCGCCGGATCGCCGCTGTTGGCAATCGAGCCGGTCGTGTCGAGCGGCGCCTCGCGGTGGATCTTCTGGTTCTTGTCCTTCGCCTGGGCCATTGCTTCGAGATCGAGCACCAGTTCGCCCCGGCGACGAAATCCGTAGTGATCGAGGTCCTCAAACGGGAGGCCGAGTTCGTCCATTTTGCTGTGGCACTTCCAGCAAGCCGCAGCGCGCGTGACCATCTGCCGCTGGCGCAATGTGTGGTGCGGGTCGTCGGGGACCATCGCTGCCGCATTGATTGGCAGATCCGGGACGCGCCCACCCAAGAGATGCTCCCGCACCCAGCGGCCGCGGCGGACGATGTCATTGTGGAAATTCGTGGACCAGGCCACATGCCAACTGGGGTGCATGAGAATACCGATGCGGTCCGTGTCCGACGTCTCGCGATCCGGATCGAGGCCGGGAGGCAGACGGTGAAAGGCCGGAAAGTTGAGCCCGAACCGCCCCGCGTCCCCGCGTCCTTGAAACGACTCCTTCGTCGTCAGCAGTTCCTTCAGCACATCTTTGTCCCGCGACAAGATGCGGAGCACCAGCACGTCCGTGTCGGCAACATAGGCTCCGGGGTTGTAAAAGGCGCCGCGCCGCGTCATGTAATCCGGCAGCGGGTCTTTGAAGACCTCGGGAGCGCGGTAGTAGTCGAAGTACTCGCGGAAGAATCCCATCACCAGCGGCTTGCTGATTTTCGGATCGTCGAGGATGCGACGCACGCTCGCGGCGACTTCCTCGCGCGTCGTCAGCTTGCCTTCGGCGGCGGCAGACAGCAGGCCAGGGTCGCGCTTCGTCGATAGCGCCAGACTGATTGCCATCGCGGTCTCGCGCGGTGAAAGCGAGCGGACCCCCGGACGAAT
>Ga0315909_10001831_pt1 | contig 28080 bp, 33 predicted proteins | sample LakEriMetagenome_11_FD_203527 | JGI IMG/M metagenome (GOLD analysis project Ga0315909, IMG submission 203527) | Freshwater fungal communities from buoy surface, Lake Erie, Ohio, United States - Buoy 2 MA125 | ecosystem: Environmental > Aquatic > Freshwater > Lake | place: USA: Lake Erie, Ohio... | reverse complement strand
TACTTGTACTTGTACTTGTACTTGTACTTGTATATAATTTATTTATTTCATAACCATCTTTATCAACTATAGTGCGTTCACCGGTTAAGGGTCTTTTATTATTTAAACCTTTTTTATATGCAAATAATATCCGGTTGTAATAATCATCTGCTAATTGTTTATTTTGTTTTAAAATATCTTCTTTAGTATGAAAATTTTTATATTGTTCAGTAGTATTACTTAAAGCTTTTCTTACCTGTTCAACACCTCTACTGGTGTTCATTATGTTAGATATATATCCAGTAGGTTCACCTTGTAATAGTGTTTTAATAATTTCATCTTGGGTAAAAGAGAAATAAACTTTAGAATCAAAATCTAATGCTTTTCTGTAAGATGTTATAAATTCTTCAGGTAAGTTTCCTAAATCCGTGTTTTTCTCAATTATTCTATCAATTAATGATACGGCTTTTCTTTGCAATTCTTCAACATTACTATTTCCTCTATATGAAATATCATTTAAACTTTGTCTTTTATTTACAAGCTCTATAGGATTAATTGCATTTTTTACTATTCTTCCATTTACATTTCTACTTTCAGCAGAAGAAGCAGAGCTAAATAATCTATTAAAAGTATCTGAAACCTGTTCTATTGCTGAAATTTCAGCAGTATCATTTCTACTGGTAGGAGAAAATATTTTAAAATCATCTGATAATTGTTTTAATTCAGGTATAAATTCTTCTAAGCTAATAATACTGTTTTCATTACTACTTAAAATCTGCCGATATCTATCATGATTTAAATTTCTTTCCTTTGTTAAAACACTATTAAATTGAGGTAAAAGAGTTTTAAAATCTTCAATTTTATTAGTATAGGTAAGTTCACCAGCATTTTTAGAAAAATCACCTAAGTTTCTTTTTACAAAATCAATTAAACCTTGTTGCGTATCTTTTAATAATTTTTCTTTTAATGTATAATCAGGTAAATACAAACCTAATTCTATTGCTTTTGCATTATGTTTTTGTAATGTATAAGCGTTAACTAAATCTTTATTTTTAGTTAACTCTCTTATAATAGTTTTTTTATCTGCACCGCTATTAAGCATATTAGCAAGTTCTGGGGCTACTGATTCAAGAAATTCCATATCAATAGGATTATCTTTTTTATGTAACAACCAAGCAGCAAAACTTGTATTACCTTTGTGCATAATGCCTGTATCAGTTGATACATATTCAATAGCTTCTTTAGACGCTTGTTCTATATCCCTTAATCTTCTCATGGTTAATTTTCCAACGTCAGTATTTGATTTGAATACTAAACCATTTATCCAATTACCGGCAGTTTCCTGAACAGTATCTAATCCTTTATATAATCCCTCTACAAAAGGTTCTTTAAGTTCAGCTACATTTTTCATCAACCCATTATAAGTAGTTTTTGGTAAAGCTTTTTGTAATATGAATTTAGCAGTACCACTAATTCCTCCTGCATAGACACCTCTAGTAGCAACATCACCAGCAATATAACCACCAAGAGTTCTTGCAGTATCTTCTATTGGTGCTTGCTCCCTTGCTATTTCATCCTCCTCTCTAAAATTATTAGCAAGGTATCCTCCAACTGCTGCTGCGGTAGTATTTACAGGGTTAACTTCAACACTTACTAGAGTATTTAAAAAATTTGTAACTTTATTATTTACCAAGAAATTTTTAGCACTAGGATTACTAACAAGAGCTGCAACACCTTTACCTCCTAATTTTAAAACTCCACCTCCAGCTGACATTTCAACTAAAGACTCCACTGTATGACCGGCAGATACATAATTATCTATTACGTATTGTTGGTCAGTACCTTTATACTTTTCTATAGCATCAGGTTTATAATTATCTTCAACATACTGTTCTGCTACCTTACCATTCCATAGCTTATTAGCATCATCATAGGCTTGATTTGCTTGATACCTGAAATCTTTTGATGTTTCTTCCATACCTAGATTTTCAGTCAAATTAGCCATTCCACCACTAATTCCACCATAAATAGCATTACCGGCAGCAGCAACACTATCAACTGTTTTACCTAATCCTTTATTAAATCCGTAAGCAGCACTAGTAACTTTTTCTTTAAGAGATGGTTCTTCTACATTTTGTATATCGTCATCTACATCTGGTAAGTACCATAAGCGAGGGTCTGGTTTTTCACGTTCATCAAAAAACCCACTATCTTTGTGTTCACCATGTTTTTTTAAAGCGTCTGCCCAAAATGCTTTATCTTCTTCACTTAAATTAGTTTGGTCTGGTATTTTTAATTTTACTAAAGCCATTAGTTACCTGTAGCACCTTTATTTTTATACGTATTATACTCTTTGCTGTTAGTATCAACAACCAAGTTTAAATCACCTTGTTCAATACCATATCTATCTTTAACAAACATATTATAATCATTGTTTATATCACCTAATTGATTTTCGTCTAATATATTTATAGCATTATTTTTATTATAAGTGTTTTTCTGAGCTTTCATTTTTACAATAGATTTTATTAGTTTAGGTCTATCTTCTTTTAAAAATTGTAATAAAGCTTTACGATTTTTTTCAATAGATGGTAATTTAGCAAGTATTCTATTACCCTCATCTTTAGTAAATTGCGCTCCAAGAATAGGTCGTAACATTTTTTCAAAATCTACATTACTTAATTTAGCATAATCTAAATTTGGGTCTAATCCAAAAGCTTCCCCTAAAGTTCTTCTTACTTTAGTTAAATAATCAGAACCTACTAGATTTGGGGTTTCAATAGCTATTTTACCTAATCTATCGTAGGCAGTTAATATGTTTTCACTAGCTTCCAGTTTAGGATCAAGTTTTTCTTCTATATACTTCCTATTAGATGTTATATTTGTTGTTAATATAGTTTCTTGCTCCTTTTTACTCATAGGGTTTTGAGCTTCCATTTTAGCTTTTTCAGCTTGCGATTTATACAATTCAGCATGAGCTTTACTAGTTTCAACATTAGCTCTACTTGCCTCAATAGCAGCTTTAATCTGCTCATTTTTTAAGCGTTGTTCTTCAATCTTATTAGCAACAGCTGTTTTTGAATTGTAAGTAAGAAGTTCAGGAAAGTTCATCTGTTCTTCTTGAGGTATTACTCCTTGTAATATATCAGCTATATACTGACCTTTTACATTACCTTGTTTATCTTCCATGTATATTTTCCCATTAGCACTATAGGAATATTCACCAATATCCCTACCTGTAATCTTCTTGTAATTCTCAAGTAAGGTAGGTGCCATGACATTTACAGCTTCAAAATCACCTTTTTGTAAGAAATCATTTAATGTTGCTAGATCGTTTCTGTTGCTTAAAAAGAAATTCTCATTATCAGCTTTTATTTTAGCGTTCTTACCACTTTGCATTTCAAGAGCATATTTATTCATTGAGAGTTCTTTTGACATATTCTCAAGTTCAGCAAGTTTAGCTTCTCGCTCATCATCGCTGTTTAAACCAACACCTAATCCTCTAAGTAATGCTTGTTCTCTTCTTTGACCAACATTCATAGGTCTCATGGAGTTGGCTTGATCGGTAAAAGCATCGCCTAATTTGTCAGCTGTCTTTTTCCTGTTTAAAATATCAGCGTAATCTTTCATTATCCTTTTTTCAATAAATTACTACCTAAAGATTTACCAAAACTACCTGTAAATGCTCCAACACCGGTATTTAAAATAGTACCGAATGGATCGCTTTTAGCAGCTTGCTCGTTCTTAAACCTTTCCTGCTCTAATCCTGATGCTTGTAATTCATTAGCTTGTTTCTTATACATAGCATCGTTAGTAATCCCCATTGCATTAACAGCGTTAGTATTGTTATTAGCAATAAAGTTTAACCCCATTTTACTAGGGTCTCTATTTACAAGCATATTTAGGGTTAACTCACGTCTAGCAAGCTCTGACTGTCTCTCTGCTTTACCTTTATCAAGTTTTAACCCCTCTGTTGCTAAGTCCTGTTGTCTTTCTGCTACTTGTGCATTTAATATAGCATTTGCCCTCTGCTGTTCTAACTCCTCAACACCTAAGTCCTGTTGTCTTATTTTTAGCTGGTTATCACTATCTTGAGCAAACTGCTTATACCTTAAATCACCCTCTTGTGCGAGTGTGTTACCCGACTTGATTAGATTATCAATAGACTGTTGTTTTAGATTATTTGCAAAGGCGTATTCTTTAAGATTATTTTCTATTTCAGTATCTACTTTCTGTTTTTGCAGACTAATCATAGTTCCAAGAGCAGTAGTTGAGTTATTTAAACCCATTTCCCTTAGTTTTGCGTCAAGTCCGTTGTATCTGATATCAAAACCCCTATCCATAGCAAGCCTGTTTGCATCCTTAAATGCCCTTATCATTGGACCATATCGCTTAATTGTCATAGGATCGGATACTTCAAGCCCTGTTATAGTATCTTGCAAATCCCTAAGCCTATTACTTACGTCACTAACAGCGGCAGCATAACGCATTTCAAAAGGAAGTAAGAGCTTTACTTCCGGTAAGTTTAAATCAATATTAGGTAAATTAGCTATTTCCGGTAGTACTGTTTCAAAAGGAGCATCTAATGGTGCTCTGCCAGATAAATCATTTATTTGAATTTCAGTATCACCGGCAGAATATTCCAAATTAGCAGCTTGTTGTTCCAAATTAGCTATTTCAGATTGTAACTGTGTATTGAAACTATTTTGACCCCTATTATATTCATCTTTCTTCTGTTGTATAAGGTTTTTAAGTTGTAGATAACGTTCACCTTTAGAAGATTTCTTAAATACAAACTCCTGTCCGCTTACTGCATCAAACATCCTCATATAGTTAATAGGGGGATTGTTTTTAGTAGCGTCAATCGGTGTATAAGGTGTAAAATTTATCGGTGGAGCTTCATCGTCATCACCGCCAAAAAATCCTCCCATCAGATAATCCCTAAATAATAATATTTTTCATTATACTTCATAAATCCAAAATGATTAAGTAACCTTAAACTCTTGATGTTATTAAGTCTTGTAATAACAACATCATAACCTACTTTAGAGCATATATCAATAAACTTGCTTTTAAGATTAAAATACAACTCCTTATTAAGCCATTTGGAGCGGTATGGGGTGCGTATAAACAAATCAAGCACTCCTTGCTTATCAGTTCTCTTAAACACTCTTATAATCCCTGTTATATTGCCGTTATTGTATAACAATATGTTTATCGTATCTTTTTTAAAGTAAACTTTAATCATTATCGGTAACTCCTTTAGCAATTAATGCTTGTCTTACTTCATCGTCAAAATGTCGGAGTCTCAACTGCCCAAGGGGAATACATCTACCCTCAACTCTACAAGTATCATTAGGAGCTATATAACCTTGTTGAAAATAACGTGGTTCGTTGTAATTATCATACCAGGGTATATTCTGCCAATCACCTATATCTTGATAAGGTATTAAATGATCATCTTCAAGACATTCTGGAGCAATGTTAAACGATTCCAATATTTCAGCTACATTCAAAGTTTGATCTTCTGGGAATTCATAACCTACATCAAGATTTTTAAACAAATAAACTTGATTATCTGAATACTCCCTAAGTGAAAATAATTGTGGGTTATAAATTGGATAAATAGTGCTATCCATAATTTTACTTGGTTGTAAAAATCCCGGAATAAATGCAAGTAGATTATCAACCCCTATATCATTTTCATATTTAACAGGTATAAATGGAGTATTGGGATTATTTGCAGGTTCATTAAACAAAGTACTATCTAATGAACCATCTATTATTTTATCGGATGTAATACTATTATCCTCAAAATGTTTTGTTTCTAAAATATTCACCGATAAAAAACTATTAGTTAAACTATCATCAATATTTAATTGGTTTAATTTATCTATTTTATCACCTGTTATTGTATGATCTTCAATATCTTCATTTAATAATTTACGCCAAATATGAGTATCTTGATATCTACCAAATAAAATGCCATAATCAATATTACACGTTATAGGTATTACATTACCAGAATCATCAGTACATAATACGGAATTATTAGGTATTTTCTGCAATTTATTAAGAGGTATGGAATTATCGTCTACAATATCTACAATATCTACCCAATTAATGTTACCATCACCTACATTAATAAGAAACTTATCAGGTTCAATTTTAAGACTTATGTTAAATATTTTTTCAAATTCTGTTTTTAAGTAAGTATTTATATAATTACCAAGATCATTAAATTCTCTATATAAATCTGCTGTTCTAAAACTTTTTATTGTTTTAGCTAAAGATTTAAATTTTTCTTTATTTCTAACGTAATCTGTTAACATTATACAAAACCTAATTTCTTTTGCAGATTTATATCAAGAGCATATTTATTTATGAATTTTTCACTTGGGACATTATTATAATTAATCCTATCAGGAATATTAATTATGTTGAAAGTATTATCTTTTAAATGATTTGATTTAATACTCCACTGATTTGCATTTTTTTTATAAGCTTTAGTGTTAGGAACAGCTTCAAGTTTTTGATAAACAACAGGTGGTACTGGAGTGTAAATATTTTGCGGTATTTTTTGTAAATCAGCATTTATATTTATTAAATACTGATATGTATTATTATTATATTTCAATTGAGCATCATAATTTGTAGCTCTTTCAAAAAAGATATCATAATTTAAACCCCAATATCTGAAAAAATATCTTAAATCTTCTCCGGATGGTCCTTTTCCTCTATTAAAATTATCTATAGAAATAAAGTTACCAGCTGCAATACATAATGAATATAACTGATTTAAATAATTATTAGCATCTATTAATTGTTTATTTACACTATTATATAAATTAAGTTTTTCAGTATATGCGGGATTTACATAAACTTTATCAGGTTGAGGGTCTTGGTAAGTATTTAATTGATAAGCATTACTTATAGCATAAATACATAATTTGTAAGTATCTATTGTTTCAGTTGCATAAATATCAGGTTTAGCTATTACTACTGAATTTAAAGGGATTACTGCTTTATGTAATATTCCTTTGCCAAATTTATCAAGATTGGTTGAAATCAATCTCATATCAAAACTATTATCCTTGATTCTATCAAAAGTAATGGAATTATTTTGATACATTAGAAATATATCTGCTCTTTCTCTAAATGTTTTTATATCAGGATGTAACTTATCATAAGTTATTGAGTAATAAGCAAATTTATTGTTATTAATACTATTATTAATAATATGTCTGTTTTCTACTTTTAAATTGTTTACTAGATAATTTTTTCCTTCATTATTAATATGATCTGATGTTATAGTGTTTATATCAATGTTGTTAGCTAGAATAGCTTTATCATAAAAGTTTTTTCCTTGTATTTTTAAACTGTATTTATAATCATATAAACTGTAAATATCAAAATTAGAAAATATTCCTCCGCTAGAAATATTTTGTATATTTAAAGTAAATATATCGGAATTTTGATAAGTAAATAAAAGAGAAAAAGGACTAATAGTATTTTCTATTTTAGCAAGATTAATTCCATTATTTTGATAATTTACATCTTTAAGACTATCAAAAACAACTTTTCCATCTCCTATATTTTTTATTACACAATTAATATTATCTATAACTCCATTATATGATTTTGCACCAATATTATTTATTGAAGTAACAACTTTCCTGTTTAAATAATCAACAAGATTATTTATTTCATTATCAAAATCCTTATATGTAATATCACTATTACTTTCCGATAAGGACTGAAAAAAACTATTATCTCTTGTAAAGTTATTTATCATATCTAGCCAAGTTTTGCTCTTATTGCAGGTGATAAATGATCAATAGTTATTGTATTCTTAGCTAATATATTGTTTATATTATGACACTTATTAACATCATTATTCCTATTAAACCAACAAACAAGTCTGTTTGAATTAATAGAATTAGGTTTAAATACATTAGGTGATAAAATATATCTTTTTTCAGCTCCAACTTTTTTACCGGATGGGTCTGTTAATGATAAATCAGTTATACCAGAACTATTTGAATAATATTTAATTATATTTTTTACATAGAAATTATTAAATTTAGTAATAGGAATAGTATATGGTGTTCCTTTATATTGACCTACAGGTAAAATATAATTAAAAGCATAATTATTTAGAAATATTCTATCCCATCTGTTAACAATATTATTTCTATTACCTACATTGTTCAAATTAATAAAGTTTTTAGGAATAATGTATCTCCAAATATACTTCATAAGTAATTGACTTGAATTTACATCAAAAGAATTTAAAGCTAATGAATTATCAGCAATTTTAGAAGTACTTATTGCTCTATCTTTAATATAATCTGATATAATAGTATTATCTAAAAGACTAGGTGTAATATTTGATAAATTATAACTACCAATTGTATTAAAAGTTATTTTATTACCGGTTATTTTAGTTACTCCATCAATAAAATTATTACTTATTCTATCAAACATAACCCCATTTGCGGTGCAAATTATTGTATAATTTGCCATATTTTGATTTTTTATTTGCTGTACATCACCATTATATGAAGCTCTAAAAACTGAGTTTATGATATTTTTGTAATTAAGTTTTTTTATACTTATTGAATTATCAGTAAAATCATCATTATCTATTTTTTTCCATATATAACCAGCATCTCTTTTACTTTTTAAAATACTATTAATATCGGTTTGCAATAAAGAACCTACAATAATATTGTCATTTAAATTATTTAATTTGTAAATAATCTCATCATTCAAATAATTAACAATATCGTTAAACCTAGTATCAATTTCTACTGATTTAATAACATTGTTGGGATATTTAAAATATTCAAGATTTTGGTTTAATAATTTAATCGGCATTTTTACTAGTTTTTTTCTCTATATTAATACCACCTGATAAATATAAACTATCAAATATAAATTCTTTATACGCAATACCACTTATCTTTAAAGAAATACTATCAGTATGAAATCTTAAAGTTTCCTGTGGATAAATTGCTTTTTCATTATTAGAAAACTCATCAATATCAAATCTGCTTATATCAAACTTACTGTCTATCTGATTAACTTTTATTTCAGTTAGTTGATAATCTGACATATCATAATTCAAATACACTTTTATTTTAACTAATATATCCTCACTTGATTGACAACTTAAGTATATATTTTCATTATACCAAGTAGATGTAATATTAAACCAATTATAATACAAATTAAATGGTATAGGATTATTTTCCATATCCATATAATTTTTATATTTAAGTTTATCACAATAAACTAATACGTTTCCTTTATTAGCTAAATAAAGGTTTTTAGAAACAGAATCATAAAGAAATGTTTTACTATCTGAAAAATTTTGAGTAAATATTGTCCAGAAACCTTGACCTTTTAGTTGATAAATATAACAATTATGAATAAACCTGAATCCTACAAAACCCCCATAAGGATATAAAAAACAATTAAGATTTCTATATTCTCTCTCGGTAGTTAGATTTTCAAGCTGTTTTCTTATATAACTATTTACATTATCAGCAAAAAACAAATCTATATTAAGGTTATTGAAACCATCTATTTTTAAACTACAAATACCAAATTTTGATAGAAAAATAAAAACATTAGGTAATTCAACAAACATGTTTTTACTAAAAATTCCAACAGGTTCGGTTTTTTGCCACCTGAAATCACCAAATTCTATGTTCTGACCATCATTAATAACAGTTGGGTCATTACCTGTCCATATTTGTACTGACTCTTTACCCCAAAATAATATTCTTCCCTGATATGTATTAAAACACTGTAAATCATCTATCTTATTACTATTAGAAGCAAGATTTATAGATTCAATAATTCCTCTTTGGTTATACCAATTGAATATTGATTTTCTTTTTTCACAATAATAAACTAACATTGATTTCTCAGGACTTCTAAATTTCTTGTAAAAAGAACCCCCGCTATCTAAAGCAAACAACCTATCATTAATAATATTAACATAACTAAAAGCTGGTATAGATTTGAAATATAAAATATTAGTAGGTTCACCAACAAAATTATTCTCAAAAGTGAGATCAATTTTTAAAGTATCTGTTTTTATGAAAACAACGTTTGTAATCTTATTGGGAGTTTCCAATTTTAAACCGCTTACAACTTTAACAATATTGTTAATAACTAAGTTTTCTCTTAATTCATTTTCATAAAGTAAATCTACTACCAAAGATAGAGTATTATTTGAATTTTTTGTAATGGATATTTGAGTTATCTGATAATTACTTTTTAACTCTTTTAAATCAACTCCATCATAATATTGTACTGGATCAATTCCATTACATATTATTAAATATCTTTGATAATTTATGTATGAAACAATAACATTAGGGTTAAAATCCAAACCTAATATAATTAAGTTATCAACAACATCAGAATCTATAAATTTATATATACCTGCTCGTTCTATCCACAAATTAAATTGATTATCAAAAAAACTTATATCAAGATTTACTTTAAAAATAATATCATCGTTATTTTGTTCAACATCAAATATTTCACATTTATCAGAATAACTTTCCTGTTCTATAAAAACATAAACGTTTTCAAAGAAATATTTGTATAAAACAGTTTTTTGATTGGCATTTAAAGTTCCTATATCAATTGCTAACTGTGTTATATTATCTGCAAATCTATTTATAAAAATATTTGTTTGAAAATTTATATAAGGTATTTTTATAAAATAAGTTTGATATGTAATAATTTCAGAATTACCACTAAAATTAACATAATTCATCAACTTTAATTGATCATTAAAAATAATATCAGGGTTTACTTCTTGTCTAGCTATTATTTTTGTACCATTTCTTACAGACAAATTATTATCTTCATTCAAAATCATATTTTGAATATATTTAGCATATGATAAATTATCTATTGAATTTGAGTTAATACCATTGTTAGCTACTTTAAATACAATAGCATTCTCTCTTCCTTGAAAATTACTTATAACTTTTGACATCTAAACACTCGTATAGAAGTTTACAACATCATTTAATTTTTCTTTATATAATGTATATACAGTAGATAACTTAGTCATTTGACCATTAGTAGTTAGAAATATGTAAAATACTGCTCCAAGAACTAGTGTCTGCATTACAAGTTCATCATAAATAACAACATCTGACTCAATATAAGTGTTATTTACAACTTCAACTAGAGTTTTTAATTTTGGTATCTGAAATATCTTAACAAAACTATCGCCGTCAGTATCTTTAGGATAATCTCTACAACCTAGTACCACCTTATTTTCAGATGGTATTATATAATATTGTTTTTCAGTTAAGGAAAGAGTATCATTTGTAAGTAAATCAAAAGAACTTATTTTAACATCATAATTATAGACTGACCTTAATCTATTACTTTTGAAATCAAATGCAAAAGAGTACTCAAGATTATTTAAAACAATTTTCTGTTCTTTATAAATTAAAAATTCCTTATAGTTTCTTAATTTTAGATAAATATCATTATTAGCAAAGTTAAGACAACGTAAGTATTCCTTACGTTGTCTTTCTGTAGCTAATGTACCAAAAGCAAATTGAGAAATAGTATCAATAAGTTCTGTAACATTCATTTAAAAAACTAGTTTTTATAAGTTACTCTTATGTTCATAAATGAACCGGCTATGGTATTTGCAGCTGCTAAAACTGATATAATTAATCTTGATTTACTAACAGAAAAACTAATATTACTTCTAACTGTTAAATGATTTGCAAAAGCTGCTATAACATCTGTTTCAGTTCTGTTTAAACCTATAAATTCAACACCAACTATATCTGAATTAATACCTATGTTTGATAAAAAGACAGACATGTAATTAACTGTAGTTCCATCAAAAATAGCTGGAATAACTATAGATATTATTTTATCAACATAAGTACCGCTAGTAGTGTTACTAACTGCCGGTAAGATAGTAGCTTTATCACTGTTATTAGCAGCAGTAGCGTTTGCTTGTGTCATTGCTATGTTAGGATTACACCCTACAAAATTAACCCCAGTAATACCTAAAGCTGTTGCATCATTTGGTAATTGAGCAACGCTAGCTGCTCCTGTTATTGTGTATTTTACAACTAAATTCATTTTATTACCTATTTATTAAATTAATGTGAAAGAATGTACAATACCAGTTTCAAGATATGGGAATGTATTTACATTTTGGTATCTTTTAGATGGAAATTTAACAACTTTCATACCATCAAGAAGTCTTATACCCATTTCATACTGATTTTCATGATCCATTTCTTTTATGGTAATTTTAGGAGTAGTACAGATAGCTTTAGCAAAAGCCATTGAACCACATAATGCCCCATAACCAATATCAACGCCTGCATCAGTTGTAAAATTCAAATAATCAAACTCATCAATACATACTATATCAATACCACTAATTCTACCGATATAATCAGTACCATTAAAATAAGTAGGTTGTCCATCTTCTCTAAAAGGTCTGATTAACATCTCTTTTACAATAGGATTTTTCAAGAATCTTGCTTTAACTCTAGGTCCTATGAAATAAGTATAACCCATACCTTTAAAACCTTGGTAATTAGTATAATACATAGGTTTTATAGAACCCTCTGTATTTATCTTTCTACCGCCAGTTTTAGCAATTTGAAGTAAATTATTAATATGATCTATATTACAATAACCGCTAGTATCGTCATCATAGTTAGCTGTTCCTATATTTCCGTTATTTCCAGGAACTCCAACTACACATCTTTGTTGAACTGTTTGACCAGCAGCAATTACGTTTCTAATTGATTCAGCACCAAATAATACACGATCAGAACTAATACCATCGCCGTTAGCATCTATTTGATTAATAACACATGTTTTAATCTTAGGTGTAAAATAACTTTCAAAATCACTAGTTACTTGACCATCACTTAGTAAATAATCTTTACTTATATGGTCATTTTTACCTTTACTACCATAAGCAAAACACCAAGCAAATTGATTAATGTTTCTTCTTTTAGTTAAAAGTTCACGTTTAATTGTTATTTGCTCATTAACGCTTTTAGTAAATTGGAATTTAGCTAGATATTCAGCAATATCAAAATCTTTAGCACCTACTGCAAATCTAGTTTTACCTATATTCATTGTGCAGTTTACAGGTGTATCTAAAGTTCCTTTACCCTCTAAAGTATTTTCGTCATAAACTTCATTTACTTTACTGTTGTAAGTCATACTAAACACAAGTTCAGCACCTTTACCTTTATCAACATTTTTTTGTAAAGCTATCATGGAATTACCGGTAGAACCCATATATTTATTAAAAGGGTCTTCTGCCAACATTTCTTTCCAAAATGGGTCTAATACATCTCTCTGAAATTTATTCTGATCTTTTGGTTGACTAAAATTAAATATAGCCATTCTAATTACCTCGTTACTTATTAATTAATATTAATCGCTTATTAATACTTATTAGGTAAATAACTAATAATATTTAAAGTAAGTTTACACGCTTTAAAGTAATACTAATTATGTCTATTATTACATATCAAATAAACTTTGCAAATGATCATCATACTTTTTAGTTGTACTAAAACTTGATGATCTTGAATGTATCTGTTTATTATCGTTTTTATCAAAATAATTGTCAACACTTTCTTTATTTGTGTTAATTTGTTCATTTAATTTTGATATTTCATCTTGCAAGCTGTTAACAAATGCAAATATATTTTTATGTTTTTTTAATCCTTTTTCAAAAATATTTCTATAATCCTGACCAAGCATCAATAACTTTTCTATAGCATCAGTAGGATCTGCTTCCTCAAGATAATCCAATAAACTTTGTCTTTCATCAATATTTAACAAATGAACTGAATCATAAAAAGCTTTATAATTAGTATCAACCTCTTTTGATTTATTATATTTCTTAAAGTTTTGAAATTCATTCTCAAGTTTTTCAAGAATTGTTTTTGATTTACTATCAGTTTTAGAAACTCCATCTTTTGTTTCCAATTCATCTTCTTTAAAATCAAATATTGAAGTTAATTTATTAACAGCATTATTAAACTCCTCCACATCAAGATATGTATTATCCGGATCAAGTATAGATTTTTTCAATTCCTCAATTGTAGAGTTGAATTTCTTTTTACTTAAAACAAATTTTTGATTAGTAGTCTGATAAGTTCTTTTAGTATCATTTAAAGCTTTTTCCAAACTTTTTACCTGTTTTTCAAGATCAGTTTTATCCTCAACTACCTTTTTATCATCCTTAACAGATTTTTCTTCTTCAATACCTATATCTTTAGTTTCAGCTTCTGTTGTTTTTTCTTTAACTTCTATATCAGCTTTTTTTTCATCTTCAACTTTTATATCAGTAATATCTTTTTTACTTTCCGTATTTTTATAGACTTTAATTTTATCATGTATCTCACCAAGTACACTATCTAAATCATTTTCACCCATTTTTATCCTCTTGTTGATTTGGAATTATACCTTGTTGTAATTGCATTTTTTCAACTACAACCCTTTTATATTCAGCAGATAACTTATAACTTGACACCTCACCTATACCCTCCTGTTGTAAAAAATAAGGTGATGACAATAACATATCTGCAAGTCCACTACCTATAATAGTATTAAATATTTCTTTCTCTTCTTCAATACTAGAACTAAAGTTAGGTGAAGTTGTTGGGTAAACTTCAAAATTAAGTAACGATATATCACTATCAATAACAGCACTATCTTGTTTTCCCTCATTATAAAATGATATTACCTGTTTAAAGTTTTCTATTCCCTTTAAAGTATCAAGCATTAATCTTCCCTCGGAAGTAAGCATATACTCATAAGCAAGTACTAAAGGATTCTGGGCATTTAAAGTAGTATTAATCCTATTCTGTATAGCTACACCACTTTCAGCATTAGTAGGTTTTCCGGCAAAATCATCAAATAATCCTGATAAATTCTGAAACTCCCTATTTAACATATCAAGTGAGCTAAGGATTCCTTTTATATCATTGCTATTATCAACAACAGTAATATCTTTTGGGTCTACCTGTATAAAACCCCTTTTCTTTTTGGATTCTATATTATACATCTTAACAAATTGTTCATAATCCATACTACTTGCTTTAGGATTACACATCGTTAATTTAGAATTAGCATAATGGAATAATTTTGACACCTCAACATTCCACAAATCCTGTAATTCTATCATGTAATTTGTACTACCTATGAACTCACCACTTGTACTTCTTGAGTAAACCATAGGAACATATGGGAAAAATGTTTGATTAGGTACTTGTTCAGCTATTGCTCCATGATAAATTAATATATCATTACAAAATACAGTTTTATAAATTTTAGTACCTGTTTTTATATCTGCTTTACCTGTTGCTTTCTGTTTTACCAAATCTTCATTGAAAGTAGTAAATATAGTATCATCAAATTCTTTATATGTATTATCTATCTGTCTATCATTATTATCATTTGTTTGTATATCACAAACTGCTTCAAAATACTTATCAGATTTTTTAGTATATAACTCAACTATCCGTATTGACTTTCCATTTACCCAAATATCTGTAGGTATTTCACTATAATCATCAATATTTAAATATTGATTAGATTTATTATTAGCTATCATAGCGTCAAATTCAGAAGAATATTTTGGAAATAAATTTTTTAACTTAATAGCATTTATAAAATAACTTCTAGCTACAACATTCTGATTTTCAAGCCTAGGACTTAAATCATCAGGGTCAAAAAACATTTCCCTACTATTTACCCATTCATAACAGAACCTATTGTTTTCATAATAAAAATGAGACCAACCAATACCACTAGTTAAAGCTGACTGACACTTTAAACTAGAATAAAACATATGGCTATTTTGACTTTGTATATTAAAAGCCCAGTTTTTTATGTAATTTGCTAAATTAAAATGATATTGAGAATTAGTTACAGGTAAAAAACCAACTCTTTTACCGCTTTTTATTAAAATACTTAAATACCTATCAACAATTGGTTTAATTCTATTAATAGTTATAGGTTCACAACCTATTTGTTGTAACCCTTGTTTGTCCTTAACATTATTCCATTGTTTATTATAATAATAATTACTGTTTATAATATCATTTTCAAACCAATTTTTTCTTATTTGAGATTCTGCTAAATATCTAAATAATTCTTTTGAATCATCTAATATCTGTCTTTTATTCATGTTTCCAACAACTCATAACCAGTTAATATACAAGAAAAAACTTCACCATAAGACCCACTATAACAAACAAGATTATCCCCATCCAATAATAAATGTTCTGAAATTTCAGAACTATTACCTTTAGTTACCATTAATAAATCAATAGTTTGATTAGGGTTTAATAGTAAATTATAACAGATATATCCTTTTTCTATAGGATTTTTTAATAATCTTATATCTTCAACAGTTATACGAATATTACTGTCTGTTATATTCGTACACCGCAAAGAAGTTATAATAGTTTGCTTTTCAACACTTATTAGAACTGTTTTTGTATTAGATATTGATTCAAAATTATTTTTAATATTATTGGTAAAAATCATTAATATTTGATTATTTTTTCAATAATTTCTTTCATTTTAATAAATTTATCATTAAAAATATCTTTTTCTTCCAAAGATATTTCTTCTTTTTTACCTTTTTTAATTGAAATATACATCACAGATTGTTTAATAAAATCATTAATTACTGAAAAACTAGTAATTAATTCATTTAATTCACATACTTTTAATATTTCTGATAAACTTTCTATTTTATTTTCTTGATCCATACTTAACCTAATATTTTTTCTAAGTTGGCAAGTTGCTCTTTGATAAGATTAATATCATTTAAAAGAGTAGCTTTTCTTGCTTCTGTTGCGATTGTTGCCTCTCCTGAGAAATAAAGCACACCATCACTATATAAAGCTTGAACATATTTAGGAAGAATCTGGATAATCTCTACTGGATTTTGATTTTCATTCATAGATTTACTCGTAAGGGTTAAATTTTAGTTATTATAAATTAATTTATTTTTTAATCAATTATTATTTAGAGAAGTGTAAGCAGCTAAAAATTCCTTGATTTTAGTAATATCATCTTCAATTTCAAAAATAGCATTATAAGCAGCTTCTAATAACGCTTGAAACTGATCTGAAGTTTTATCATATCCTCCTTTAAAAATATTGTCGCAATTAACTTTTACAATTCTATAGTCGGATTCAAACCATTCTATATATTGAAGTGCTGGATAATTAACTGGTATAACGTTATTCATATTTTTTCTCTAATTTATTTATTCTTTTAATACAATCTTGTAATGCACATAAAGTCAAATCAGCTAAATGTTTTGAACTTATAGTCGGACAATCTTTGTAAGTTCCATATACAAAAACTTTTAAATTTTTTTCTTGAATGTAAACTTTTTGATTTGCTTTAATATTTATTAAATTTTCATTTATTGAAGTTATATACATTTCTATAGCAGATTTATCTATAACTATCCATATTTTATCCCCTATTCTAATTTCTTCTTGTAATATTTGATCAAAAAGAATAGAGTAATTTGTATTATCTATATTATTTAATATTCCAAAAAGCATAATATTCGGTACAAATCTAAACTCTTTATTTGCAACATAATTAGGTAAGTATTCCATAAGTTGCTCTGAAATTACACCAAAAAACTGCCCTGTTCTTTCTGTCATAGGATCTTTAAAGCTATATTTTACAATTGGCATATTTTTTATTATTTCACTAGCTTCTTGACCAACTATTTCCCCTTGTTCTAAAATATTTTTAAGATTTTGAGAACTCCAAGCATTAAATTCCGACCCTCTAATTCTTCCATCGCATTTTAAATCATATACAGGAGCATCATTAATTGTTCCAACTAAAGATTGTGAAAAACTATTTTTAGCATAATATACAAATGTTCCTTGTTCTTTAATAAAAGGGTTATAAGTATTTTTTATATACATAGACCTTGTAACATAAACGGGGTACGTTTCATCCCAATAGCTAATATATTGCAAAGCACTTGGCTGACTTGAAGCAATTGCATTTTGAACATAATTTTGATTTGTAGCATCAGTAGAAAGAGTGGGAGGGGAAACTCCTTTTACATTTCTATTTCCTAAATCTATACCACTGTTATTTAAACGCATAATTTGCGTAGCTCCAGCAGTTCCTATTTTAAAATTAAATCCACCATATCCCCGTATTTCCATCCCATCTATTGTAGAATTATAAATTATGCCGTGATTATTATCAAAAGGGGTACTATTTCTTAACCAAATACCCTGATCTTGCATATAAATTGTATTTATAGTAGTATTGATACTAGTTGTTCCAGTTCCACTAATAGCTCCAGTCAAAGATATATTAGTCTCACCTCCTAATTTAATCCAATTAGTACCATCAAAAATTTCTAGTTGAGCCATTTATAAACTAGTATTTAATCTCATCATTCCAACAGTTGGAGTACTTGGTCTCTGTGCTGTTGTTCCATTTGGTATAGTCATACTACCATTTCCAGTAAAAACTGGATTGTTAGCGATTGATATTGTTGCTACATTATTATTGACTGTAACAGTAATTTGGTTTGTAGTACCTAAAACATTTGAAATGCCATTTTGAGATAATTTAGGAAAGATTAATAGATCAGTACCAACTGCCGTAACAATTGAAGTTAGCATCCATGCTGTTACGGCATTTTCCGTTCCGTTTATTACATTAACAATTGCACCTCTAACCATTTGAGACGGGGAATCAAAATCAGTAACTCTTGTTAATATCCAATTTGTATTAGCAGACCCAGTATTGGTTACTGTATATATTCCGTTTTGCAAGGCAGATGTTTGATTTTTAACTAAAACCCTATTTCCTGAAGTAACTTGTAATCCATCAATAGTTAAAGCTGCTTGTGTTCCTGAATTAGTTAAAGTAGCTCCAACCCCGCTAGTACCATTTGCATAAGTAGCAGTTAAATTAGCCGTAGTTGCTACAAGAGTTGCAGGTACGCTACCTATAGTGTTTAAAACCCAGTTTTCACTAGCTAACGAAAACCAGTTATTGCCGTCGTGAAATTCTTGTTTACCAACAGGTAAAAGTAACTGTCCCATATCTTACTCGCAAACTATATTAAATTTCTATATTATATCTTATCATCCCAACCTCTGCAATACTTGGTCTTTCAGAAATATTGCCAACTGGAATTTTTATTGCCTCTTTACTTAAAAAATTTACATTTTGTTTAAAATTAACTTTTTTTTCAAAATAAAATTTTTCATCATAGTATTTATAGTCCATTAATAAAATTTCTTTTCTATCCCAACCAATTTGACCTTTATTATGTCCTACATAATACAAACCAAAATTTTTAAGAAATCTATAATGTGAATTAGAACTATCATTTTCAGGATAACTTTGCCATACAAACCCCTCTTGCGCTGGAACATAACCTAGTTCATTTTTATAACCAAAAAGCCCTATAGAAACTGGAAATAAATCATTTGTAGTAGTAAAAGAAGAATCCCACGAAGTTATTCGCAATCCTGGTTTAAAATTACCAGCTACTCCAAAATGATTTGCATCAAACCAAATATTACCCCCTTGCTTATCGTAATCGTCTGTATCTTCATATTTATTCAAAGTTCGTAATGGTTTATATTTACTCCATAGATATTCGGAATAACCAGTTGTCCATCCTATATTTATTAAAAATTCTGTTAATAGACCAAGACTTGCGTATCCTGTTATTGCTGTTAATTGAGATTGTATACTAGTTTCTAATGTAGTAATTTCTTCTATAAGATCAGCTGGTCTAACATAATCATTTAAAGTAGGAACTTTCCCCCCAGATGCTATACTAATTGATCCGTTACTTAAAGGAGCAATTTTTAAAATACCTGAACCAATTAAATTTAAAGATTGTGCATTAGGTAATTCTATATTAGAAGTACGTAAAACATAAGTTGCATCTTTTGGAGCATAAGTCGGAATATCAACCTCAATAGGAATATTATTTTCTCCACCCTTCCAGTATTTATCAGTAGTTAAATACATATTAGCAGCAGGTAATCTTTCTACTCTTGAAAGTAGTTTTGCAACATCTTGTCCCTCTTGTATTAACTCTGGTCTAATAAGTGCAAGTTGCATGTTTGCTTGTAGTGGAGCGGCTACATCTACATAGTCTTTTCCAGCTATAGCAGTTGATAAAGTACCAGTAGCATTATTAACTGTATTTTTTAAAAGGCCTGTCTGTAAATTTCCAAGAGACTGTGCCTTAGTAAAAGTATATGTTGTTCCAAGTCCATATAGTTGCTTTAATGGTTCTGGAATAAGATACATTTTAGGATTTTCCCAATCAAATATTACAGTAGAACTGCCAACAATAAAATTAGCATTATCAAACCGCTTCATTATTTGCGCTGCTCTTACCTGTGTCATCGCTAAAGATGAAGAGATATCAGTTCCTATTGGATTTCCGAATGTATCATATTTTGTTGCAAATATTTGAGGTAAAAACGGGCCTGACATTACCCAATCAAAAGGCGATAAATAGTCAAACGTAGGGTTAGGTATTCTAAAATCGCCAATAATTGGACTTATAGGGTTTGGAAATACTGCCTCAGCTAAAGGTGGTAAATTTATAACTCCAATATTAAGTTGTGCTACAGGTTCATTATCATAATCACCTATCCATATTCGGTTATGGTCTAGTTTTTTTAATTCTTCAAAATTCCCTATTTTTCTTTTTAAATCTATTATATCTTGGCGTATATCAATTAATACTGGCGACTTGAAAGATTTTCCGCTTTTATCTCCAAGCAATATATAACCTTTATCTATCGGTAATTTACCAGTTACAGGTGAAATAAAATTATATAAACGATCGTACTTCATGCTGTTAGACGTGTTAATATACTTGAGATTTTATCACTTTCATTTGAGTAATGAGTATCAATTAAATTGGCAAGATCACTAAACCAAGCTACTGTGCTATTATCAAGTTCATTCGGGAAGTCTGGCGGAAACTTTGGTTGAAACTTATAATAATATAAATCTATATTAGCTTGATTGGTTAAACTTGTAGTTCTATTATCTAGATAATCAAGATAATATCTTACGTATTCTTCCCCTCCAACCATAGCTACATTCATCAAACCAAATAATCTAACTGCTGCGTGAGATATGCCAGTTTCAGTGCCGCTGCCGTCAAAACTCATATTGCCTATACCACAACCAACATCTACTATAACAATTCTAGTAGCATTAGGTTTAACAGTTAAACCAACATTAATTGCCGCTAGTATTGCATCATTAGCGTATATTCCTCCATCACTATAAATATGTCCGTTAAAACTATGAGCAGGTAAATAAATTGGAGCAGCAGAGGTTGCACGAGCAACATCTACTATTTTTGCAGTATTACCAATAAAATAAGCTGGATCATTAAAATTAGAAAACATTACATATCTTTTCATGTCTTCTTCATACGCAGGAATAACAACAGGAATCTTTAAGTTTGCAAGCGTATTTGTACCGAAATTATCTACAAGAACTTGTTGGAGTATATTACTTCCATAGTTTGAATCTTCGTACGCCGATTTATAAAAAGGATCATCTGTAGCTATCATTGCTAATTTTTGTGCAACATTAGGTCTATTTGAATCTTCGCTCGCATTATGACTACCAGAAGCTACATCAGTTGCTGTTCTGATGGTAAATATACGTTTTGCGTAAGTAGTAAAAAAACTTTCCATCTCATCTGGGGTTTTCTCGAAAGAATACCCGCAAGTAAGTATTCCTCCAATAGATGTTCCGCACATAACATCAACATATTTCCAGAAATCAGCTTGCGGTATTCCCCATTGATGCAGGAACTTCTGCATAAAACGATTAGAACCATATCCTTTAGCCCCACCACCGGGAAAGCTAAATATCCTAAGTGTATTTGTATCCACAATTATACCCAGATTGTATTATCAACAATATTCTTATATTTGAAATCATCATTGTATCTGTTCTTCATACAATCCTCAAGGCTATAACGTAAACAATCAACTAAATGGTTATTTTTATCTTCTATTTCGTCCTTAATTTGCCCACTATGTCTATCAGTTTTGTATTTAAGGTTATAAACTTCTTTCAATAACTCCTGACAACGTGGATGAACATAGCATTTTTTAAATGTTTTAATGTAAGTAATACCTGCTTCAATTGAACCACTACCTTTAATTGCAGGTTTGCAAGGATATTCATATTTATTAAGTAAATTTATCAAATCAGGGCTTGAGCTATCCGCCGTTATTATATATTTTCCCTTTTTCCTGTAATCCTTAAGTGATTTTTCCAATTCTTCACCAAGACAATCAACACTTATGTAGGATTTTTTAAATTCATGTGTTACATAAAGGTTTTCATCTTGAATATAACATCTAATGCCAGCACTTGCATCAGTCCAGCCAAAATCAAGCCCATAGTAAGGAAATATCCCCTGTGGTTCTTCAAATTCCTGTATTACAAAAAAGTCTTTTTTAAATACGTGTCTTTCAGTATTTATTAAACATTCACCTCCGTAAACGTGCATATAAGTATTAAAATCGTTTTCTCTCATCCTAACAATTTTAGCTATAGCATCACTGCTTAAATGTGGATTATTATACCAGTTTAATTGTTTAATAAATAAATCTTCACCATATTTATTTTTACCATTTACAATAAACTCTTGATACAAAAAATCAGTTTCATTTTCAGGGTTCATAGTTACCCACAATTCACAACCTTGTTCTCTAAGTGTATTGTCTACTATATCCCAAGCATATTTACTAATAAATGAACCCTCTTCAAGCCATAAAATACCAATATTCTCAACTGATTTTATACCAGATGTTCTATAGTCTCTAATACCTTTAAAAAGTATTTCAACACCTGTTAACTTGTTTACAATATAGCTATCTGTAATATGAAAGAAATTGCCATTTCTATATTCTTCTACTCCATCAATAACCCTAGTATACAAAGCATGCACACTATCCCTAATATCACCTAAATACTCTCTACCAGCTACTATTTTTCGCCCCAATAATTCTTTATTGAAAGATAATCGCAAATGTGCTTTTACAACAGACGTAGATTTCATAGACATACGCCCACCATGTAAAACTTTATATGATATAGGTTCGTAAAGTTTATTTTCCCAATGCTCTAAATTGTAAATATCAAATTTATTCATCTTCCGAATGGTTATTTTTTACAACAGAAATAGACATGATTTTCTTATGATATTTGTCCATTAATTCCTCTTCATAATTACCATCACTATTAATAATTTTTAATGGTTTATTCAAGAATTCCTGTGTTATTGTGATGTTTGTTGCTTCATCTTCTTTTTTCATTCTCATTCTATTGTTTAGATAATAGAATAAACTTGCTTTACAACCAGACCTTATATTTTGAACTAATATGTTTGATACTTCTGCCATAAAAGTACCTTGCCCTATTTCAAAAGCTGCTTTTAACTCAGGTATTTTTTCTTCTCTATTAATGTATGTTTGTAAAGACATATTGAATCGTCTAGCTATCTGTTCTTTAGTCATACAGATTGCCATTTCTTGAACTTTAGCAATATTTTCGTCTGTAAACTCTACTTCCTGCATACAAGAAAGTTTTTTTTTCTCTATTTTTTTATTTATTTTTTTCTGTAAACTTGCATTTTTACTCATTAAATTAGAGAACTCTTCCTTTTGAATAATTAGAATATTTGAAATACGTTTTAAACCATCTTCTAATTTTTTTTGATTTTGTTTTAAAACGTCAATTTCATTTTTATAATGTTTTAACTGATTATTGCATTTTGTTAATTCAAATTCAATATCTGACATTTATCATAATCTACCAGCTAAGCCAACACAGCCAATATAACCATATTGTTTTATATGTTTCAAATCTTCAAGTAATTTCTTCTTTTTCAATTGTTGCAGTCTTAAGTTGAATTTATCTAAATTATCATCGTTAATAATGAATATTCTACGATTGGAGTTAGAATTTATTTTATCCCACTCATCATAGACTTTTTTAAATTTAATATCATCAACAGAAGTATATTTGTTGATATGATTTTGAGATATGTTGATTTTAATCACTTTTTACTAATTAACTATTAATGAATAGCAATATAACACATTTCCACATTATTGTCAAATTTACCTAAATAATATCAAATAACGAGTTTTAAGCCACCATAGACGCTTAAGTTTATTTTTAATGTATGTTTCATCATTTTTAATAAACTTGACGCTATAATGTGGTTTAAAATGGCTAAAATCTATATTTATTGCTTAAACTTCTGTGTTTTATAAGCAAAACCCAGTCGTAAAATTATTTTCAAACAAAAAACTGAAAAATATTTTTATTTATTCAAAAATTTGTTATTGACATATCAACAAAAGAAATCGTATGATGCACAGATAAAACTTAACTCATAAAAAGTTATCCACTGCCTAAAAAATAAGCATACCATCCAATACCATCTGAATACCATCCAATACCATCTATAAACCCTTATAGACACAGGGGAAAATACCATAAATACCAACTTTTGCATTTTTTTCTCACGCGCATCCACAAAAGGAAATCTCATTTATTCTTTTTATTTTCTCTTATGTGTACGTAAAAAGATGGTATTAATAGTATTATACGCAGGTGATAAAAGGCTCGCCATCCAATACCATTAAATACCATACAATACCAACTTTTGTATAAAACAACACCATCAATACCATACCATACCAACTTTTTAAACTATTTTAAAATAAAGTAATTAATATAAACATTAATCTATCAATATTTATTTAATATAATTTTCAGTGTTTATCAAAAAATAATTTAAAATATCTATTGACAACAATTAAAAACTATTATATAATAGACTTAACAAGAAATTTATGTGCAATCTTTTCTTGTAGAAGTAAAGTTTAAATTCAACCAATAATAAAAAAGAGATAAAATCATGTTAAGCAAACAATTTTCCGGAATACACATTGAACCTTTTTATACACAACATTACTTACGAAACTATAAATATTAATGTTATGAGGTAAAATAATATGAGCAAATTTGAAATAAACTTTTTTAGTTTAACTGAAATAGACGGAAAATATAAGGAAGAAATTTTTTATTATTACAGTTTAAAACTATCAACACTAGAAGACGTAAAGAGCTTTTTTGCATCAGATTTTTATAATAATGCTTGTGAAGATATTGGAGGAATCGGTGATGGAGTTGTAATTACTCAAAACGACAAGGTTATATACAAGGAAATAAATGCCGGAATGTTTGATAATAAGTTTTTGATTTATAGAAATAGTGAGGATGAAATATTTTATATAGAACAACAAAATGGTGATATTGAAGATAGAGACCTTGTTGTTGTAGATAGCTTTAATATAGCAGGACACGGGTATTGTATTGATAACGAAGATTTAAAGGAGGAGGCTATAGTATGAGTACAAGAGGAACATATCAAATAACAATGCAGTATACGGAAAAAGATGGAAAAATAATAACACATAGGGATATTGATGTTTGTATTTATTCTCAAAACGATAATTACCCTAGCGGAGCGGTAGAAAAATTTAAAAATACATTAAAACTACAGAAAGAGTTAAAAGAACAATTAAATAACACTGATTTTATTGAGTGTTTTATAGCTGCAAATACTAGGGATGGTTATATAGAAATAACAGGTAGCCATGATAGCCATTATGATACTGTTTATGCTTATGACATACTTATTAGCGATGATATCTATTTAAAATGTTACAAATATCTTAGATGGGGTAATACCTTAACAAGTAATAGAGACAAGGAGTTGTATTACGATGGACTGCTTATGGATTTTATAAATAATACGGCAATAGAACTTTTAGATAAATAATAAAAAGGTAAATTAATGATGAAAAACATTTTAACATTAACGGCTATTGTATTGATACCTTTTATGGCAGTAGCAAACACTTATAGTGAGATAAAAGAAATTATGGATAGAATAAAGACTAATAGCGAGTCTTACAGGCTTATTTGTTATCCTCTGGTGTTCGACATTATATCGAGACTGCAAATAGGGTTGGAAAACAAGGAACAATATTGCATCTATCTAAAAGCTACTATTGAGAATGATATAGATAAAGTTTTGGAACTGGAAAAAGATAACAAAAAATAACTAATGTTATAAACTCATTGTGGGGTAGAGCAGTCTGGTATCTTGTCAATGTACATGAAGTCGTTGGTTCAAATCCAACCCCCCCCCCCCAATCAACAATTAAAGAGAGATAAAATTATGAAATTAAGTTTTGATAAAAAATACAAATATAGTTGTAAAACTAAATTAGCAATAATTCAGCATGAGGATAAAATTATTAGGGGTTTAGGTTACTTTAGTAGTGATATAGCAATAAAATTAAAAGATTTTGCTAACAGTTTAAATTGGTGAGGTAAATATTATGAAAAATAAATTGTACAGTGAATATTTAATAGATGGTAAATGTGAGTATTATATTGATAGGAATTTTAATAAAATATCAGAAATTTTTGAGTATTTTTGTAAGAATAACTTACTAAAAAAATTAAATTATGTTGATAAAGACGGATTACAATTAGTAGTAGGTCGTGATTATTTAGCAATAAGAAAATTTGATGATAGGGGAATAGTATATGAAGTTGAGAATAAAAATTTAAATGGAATAACTAGAAATATACCTATTTCATGTTTATTTAACGTTACTGCAAAATCAGATGAATTTATAGAAATTTCAAATAATTTAAAAAATTTAATATCTGCCGATAATCTTTTTGTAAAAAAATGTAGAGGTTTTAAAAAATATAAATTTGTTAAGTTTTTATTAAACAGTCAGAAGAAAGAACATAAAGAAACATACAACCATTTAAAGCAATTCTTATATTTTTTACATAAAGAATTAGAAGTTAAGTGGAATTTTTAATAAATTGCTTGAAAACAGTAAGGCAGCTTAAAGGAGGTATAAATATTATGAAAAATAAATTTTTAAAATATAAACATAAGTTAAGTTATGATGATAATTATGTATATTCTGGTGAACATATAATTGGAAAAATAGATATAACAGCTGGAACATTACAGGGTATAGGTGGTAATCACCCTCTTGCATGGGATTCTATAAATATGAAGCATAAAAGATATGCAGCAGAACAATTAGGGTTAAAATATCTTAGACCATCAATAATAAGTAAAGATCAATACGGAAGAATAATAACAATTTACGTAGGGAAATAAAATATAAGAGGTAAAATAATATGAAAAATAAAAGAATGAATTTTAATGAAGCTTTAAAAGCATTGAAAGACGGTAAGAAAGTACGGAGACAAAATGATGAGACCGGTGTTATTTCACCTAATCCTTTTACAGGGATATTATATGCTTACCATGCTATAGGTACAACAAGTTTTCCAAAAGAACAAGCTACCTTTACAATAGAAGATTTCGAAGCAATAGATTGGGAGGTAATAGCATGAGTAAAGGAAACAGAAAGAAATACGACTATATAGATGATAATTATACTCTAGCTGAAATTGATGCAGAGATTAATTATGATGAAAAACAGGCTTTAGCAAAATATAGACAGATCGTAGAAAATAGAAAGAAAACTGAAAATACTTCTTGTGATAGTATTTTGTACTTTTTAAATTAATAAGTAGGTATATAAAATGAGCGATATTGAATTAATTATATTAGTCCACGAAATAATAATTATCGTTGGACTAATAGGACTCGGGTTTAACTTATACTATAATTTTAAGGATTAAAGGGGTAATTATGAGTGATTTACAAGCAGAAAATAAAAGAATAGCTACTATTGTGTATGAGCAAATAAGGTTAAGTATAAGAAGAGATATGAGTGATTTTAAATTATTATATGGTGTTGTTGGTAGTAGTTATTTATTGCGTAGAATAAGTAATAATATTTTGAAATTAAATATTAAAGAGGAAATAAAATGAATATGAAATACATAATAGCTATCATGATTATAGCA
>Ga0315909_10001829_pt1 | contig 28084 bp, 21 predicted proteins | sample LakEriMetagenome_11_FD_203527 | JGI IMG/M metagenome (GOLD analysis project Ga0315909, IMG submission 203527) | Freshwater fungal communities from buoy surface, Lake Erie, Ohio, United States - Buoy 2 MA125 | ecosystem: Environmental > Aquatic > Freshwater > Lake | place: USA: Lake Erie, Ohio... | reverse complement strand
AGTAGTAATAGTTGCACTTCCAGAACCATTTAATGTGACTGTTTGATTCGTCCCACCATTGATAGTATATGTAACAGTGGCATTAGCTGTTCCAGTAAAGGTAATCATAGCCGTTCCACCAGAACAAATTGATGTTGTACCACTTATAGTAGCAGTTGGTAAAGGATTTACTGTTACTGTTGCAATTGCTGTTCCCGTACATCCACTAGTTGTACCTGTTACAGTATATGAAGTGGTTGTTGTTGGTGAAACTGTATATGGATTTGCAGTTGAACCTCCAGTCCATGAATAGGTTGTTGCTCCAGTTGCTGTTAATGTTGCTGAAGCACCATTACATATAGTTGGAGAGTTAACAGTAATTGCTAACGAAGGATTTATTGTTACTGTAACTTGGTCACTACTAGTACATCCATTATAATCAGTTGCTGTTAACGTGTAAGTGGTCGTTGTAGTTGGAGTTACTGAAGGGCTTAGTGTTGTTGAACCTGTCATATTTGTTGTTGGAGACCATACATATGTTGTGGGCGTTACAGGATTTGTAAATGTTAAATTCCAATTTTGAAGTGTTCCAACGTCTCCACTTCCAGTATCACCTGCCTTTATTGTAAATGTTCCAGGTGTTGAACAAGCTAAAAATGCTGCCCAAGCTGCTGCCCCTCCTTGAGGAATATAAGTGTTTGAAAATGGTGCAGTTCCACTATTTATTGCTACAGTAGCTGAGGGTGTAAAAGTAGTATTTGTAAAGTTATCAGAAGACCCACCATTTGATTTGATCAGTTGGATGCTAGTTCCGCAAGGATTTGTCAAATATACAATTACCTCAGAATCCCATGTATGAGTAATGTTTAAACTTACTGAAGTTAAAGTATACCCTGCGTTAAGACCTGCAGGAGTTAAAGTTGAACTTGCATAGGTTGTAGCAGCTCCTCCACCTGTCCATGAACTATTTACTCCACCATCAGGGATTGTTAAAGCAGGTGAAGCGCTTGAAGTTAGTGTAAAAGTTGAAGGTGAAACGATGTTTCCTGATAGAGTTGTAGATTGTCCAGTGCAAATACTAACATCATTCGAAACAGTTACTAGTGGTCCTGTAACTGTTACTATTTTAGAGTCTGTACATGCACCTTGTGTGTAATATAAAACATGAGATCCAATTCCAGCAGTTGCAGGAGTAAAAGTTCCTGAAGCATTAACTCCTGGACCACTCCATGTCCCTCCAGTAGGTGTAAAACCTGTTAGTGCAAATGCTGCATTATTAATACATGTTTGCTGATCTGCACCAGCATTTGTACCTTGATTACCTGTTATTGTAAAATCAAAGTTACAATTTTCGCTAGGGAAATTATCTACAACTATGTAGTATGTTGTATTAGCAGTAAGTGCAGATGTAGGAACTGTAAGTGAACTCGAGCCGGTAGGTCCAAAAGAAACACATCCAGTACCCGATGAACCTACACTAGTCCATCCCGTAGTTGTACAAAGCGTTCCAGTACCTGTTTTTTTGAAAACTTCAAATTGTAAATTACCTCCAGTACAAACGGTATTAATATTAAAATTAATAGGTTGAACAGGGCTAGTTGTAACAAATGAAAACCAAACAGAATTATCAACAACACCATTACAATTCCATGATGAAATTGTAATATCGTTTACTGCTGTTGCTCCTACAGTTGTTGCTATATAATTATTATTAGGACATAAAGGAATTGCACCAGCACATTGATCATTTACAACAGTTGAGGTTGGAACATAACTATTAACGCAAATTTGAAAAGCTCCGGTATTTGCTGAAAAACCATCAACAAGAATATAATAGGTAGTTCCTGCTACTAAATTATTAACATTTAACGTAACTGTATTTACTCCAGTAGCTGCTTGTGCACAGCCGTTTACATTATATGTTGTTCCATTACATCCTCCAGTTAAAGAAAGAATAGCAACTTGAGGTCGATTTAATCCTGTCGTACTACCATTAATTACAATCGTATTATTTGTTCCAATAGCAGTATATGTGAAAAATACACTATTCATTGTGTTTGTTGCATCAAAACAACTAGGTACAGTAGAATTAGTAAGTATTTCAGGTGTGGCTCCCAAATTTGAGTATGCATTTGAAGGAGAACAGAAATTATTTGCTTGTAAATTAATTGGAGAGCACGGGCTATCGTTATTAGGTGAAGTAGGAGAGCTTAAACATAATTGAAATGTTCCAGTCAAGTTATTTGCCCCATCAACTATAACATAATAAGTGTTACCAATAGTTAATGAGCTATACGTAAGTGTAGAGTTTGCTGCAGTGGGATTATTACATGCTAATTCAGGGAATGTACCAGTACATGAAGCAGGTGGTGTTCCTAATAATCCAACCATTGTTTGAGTTAAAGAGCCACCATTTACATTAATTATTACTGTTTGTGAAGATGCAATAAATTGAAACCACATTGTGTTATTTGTTCCAGCTCCAAAGCATGAAGGCGAAATTGTTCCAGTAATTCCTGTGTTATTATATGCAGTAGCAGCAGAACAACCTGAGGATGAAACTAAAATTGCTGAAGAGCAATCAGCACCTGTCTGAGCAAATGTAAAATAACTCAGAAATGAAATTATTATAACTAGTAGTTTTTTCATAGCTTAAAGTGTTGTGTTCTTTTTAATGAAGTTCTGTTGCAACTGTTTTACCAAAACCAATATTAATAACAGGTATGATAGAGTGAGTAATATTTGTCTCATCAACATTTTTTTTAGAATCTAAAAATTGTTGATCGAATATTTGACCTATTGAAATCATTTTTTCTATAGAATAGATGATGATTTTCGGTCCATTTTCTATTTGAACTTCTTGAAGATTATAATAATTTCTGTACTTAGAAAAATCAAAGTTTCTTAGTTTGACAATATCACTATTAGAGATATCTATATTTAATAATGTTGAATTAATTCCGTTTTGCTCTAAATCTGATTTTTGAAGGATAATTTCTTGGCCTTGCTGATTATTAGCTGAAATGGATTCTTTGTTAAAAGTTTCTTGACTAAAAGAAATTGTCTGGAAAATTATATTAACCAAAAGTAGTTTAACAGCTGAAGTAATTATTGCTTTCATAATAATAGTTATAGTTGTACAACGCAAAAAGTACATTGGGGTTGCCTTGTAAAAAAGATAAAGTTAGGTTTCGAATAGATGCAATATGAAAAAACATTATTTTATTTATCAAAATAGTCTTTTGAATGAATATTATATGTTTTTCACCGAGAATTTGATTTTGAAAAATTTAAAAAAAGATTATTTTTTTATTAAAAGAAAATTGATAAATTTACCGCGTAATATTTTTGCCTCTACGTAAAAACTACTAGAAAATAAAAAAACTATAAACTATGAACTCAAAAACTACTCGTGGATTCAATTTCTATGTTGAATTTTATTTATCACCAAATCAAAAATCAAATTAATTTTTTTAACTATGAAATTTAAAAAGCTACTTTTTTTATTTGGGATAAGTGTGTCTTGTTTTAGCTTTTCTCAAAATAAAATTTCTCAAAATGTTGAGTTATCTCCTTTGACGGAAGTATTGATTTTAAAAAATTATTCTGCTGAAGAAGTAAAAAGTCTATCCGTTCAAAATGATAAACTTAAGATGTTGAATTATTTTTATTCAAAATCGTTTGAAGTTTTACCTAATCAAAATTATACTAATGATCAATTTCTAAAAATTGATGTGAACAACTTTAGACTTCAAAGAAAAAAAGATGAAGACGTTATCATATTTGATGAAATTTCAGGTTTAAATATTTTATTATATTCTTTAACTAAAGTTGAATTAGGTAAAAAATCTGTAAATCCTAATTATATAATGAATTCTGAAAAAGCTAAAAAATCAATTAATTAAACGAAATGTTCAAGATGAAAAAAAGTATTATATATTTATTTCTATTTATGAGCACTAGTCTTTTTGCTCAAACATATTACGCACCAACTACAGGTGTTTTATCATCATATTCAGGAGGTTGTCCGATTGGTGTAAATACAGGAACATTTGTTGATGATGGTGGTGTATCATCGAATTATTCTTCAAATATTACTGATATTTATCAGACTATTTGTCCTACAGTAGCAGGTGAATCTATACAATTAACATTTACCTTATTTAACATGGAAAATAATGTTGATTATATAAAAATAGCAAATGGACCAGCTCAAAACAGCTCTGTATTTACATCGGCACCAGCAGATGCATTTGGTTGGATTACCGGTAATCTTGGTGCTACTGTTCCATTTTCATATACAGCAACGAATTCTTCAGGATGTTTAACAGTTAGAACTTATACAGATGGAGGGACTCAAAGAGCTGGTTTTGTAGCAACAATTTCAACAGTTAATAATGGTACAGCTTTATCTTCGGGAAATTCTGATTGTTCAAATTCTACATTTATTTGTAGTAATACCTCATTTAATGATGTCTCTTACGGTCCAGGATTAAGTCCGAATGATGCTTGTGGAAATAGTAGCTGTTTAACAGGAGAAGTTTATTCTAATTGGTATACTTTTACTGCAAAAACAACGGGTACGTTAACGTTAAATATCGCACCAAATACACCAACAGATGATTTTGATTTTGCACTTTATGGGCCAAATGTTGCATGCGGTGCTGCAGTGGCTCCAATAAGATGTTCTTTTGCTGGTGTTTCAGGTTCTACAGGTTTAAGTAATACTGCTTTTGATGCATCAGAGGATGTAAGTGGAGACAGTTATGTTTCACAATTAAATGTAATTGCAGGTGAGACTTATAAGTTAATGGTTAATAATTGGTCTCCAGGAGGTGCAGGATTTAATATGACGTTCGGAGGAACGGCAACCTTAGGAACTAATCCCCCTAGTGTTAATTCTGTTGCAAATTGTGGAGCACAATCTACAACATTAACTGCTACACCTGATGTACTTGGTGGAGCATATTTATGGAATACTGGAGCAACAACTCCAAGTATAACGGTTTCTCCTTCTTCTACAACTTCATACTCATGCGTATATACTATTAATAGTTGTTCAAGTGTAACAAGTGGTTCTGGGACTATTACTGTAACTCCAACTCCAACAGCAACAATTTCTTATTCTGGTTCACCATTTTGTACATCATTGGGTGCACAAGCAGTTAATTTATCGGGGACAAATAGTTATACAGGTGGAACTTTTTCATCAGCAGGTGGTTTATCAATAAATTCTACAACTGGTCTTATTACTCCTTCATCAAGTACTTCAGGTCCATATACTGTGACTTATGCTATACCTGCAGTTGGCGCTTGTCCTTCAACTAATGCAACTACTTCAATAACAATAGATGGAACACCTTCTGCAATCTCAGGAGGTTCTCAAAGTGTTTGTGCTGGTTCTACTGCTTTAGTAAGTGGAGCATCTTCTGCAAATGGAACAATAGCTTGGACACATAATGGTGCTGGAACGATTACTAATACAACCTCATTAACACCAACATATAATTCAACTTTGGCTGATGCAGGTAATACAGTTACATTGACTATGACAGTTACAAGTAACAATTCATGTGGTGGAACAGCTACAGCTTCTTATGCTGTTGTTGTGAATGCAATTCCCACAGTGACGAATGCAACTTTAACACAAGCAATTTGCTCAGGTTCAAACGCAACTTTTAACCCGACATCTGCAGTAGCAAGTTCGACATATGCATGGACAGCATCATTGACTTCGGGAACTGTAACAGGCTTTAGTGCAAGTGGCTCAGGAAATATTTCAAATTTATTAACTAACGCAACTTCAACTTCAGGAACAGTTACTTATATAATTACCCCAACAGGTCCAGCAACAACATCGTGTGTAGGGACACCAGTAAACTTTGTAGTAACAGTGAATCCAATTCCAGCTGTAACAAATGCAACCTTGACCCAAGCAATTTGTTCAGGCTCAACCGCAACTTTCACGCCTAATTCCGGAGTAGCGGGTACAACATTTGCATGGACCGCATCTTTGACTTCAGGAACAGTAACAGGCTTTAGTGCGAGTGGAACAGGAAATATTTCTGAAATATTAACAAATACTTCTACAACGTCCTCAGGATCTATAACTTATGTTGTTACCCCTACTGGACCAGCAACGACATCTTGTGTTGGAGCACCAGTCAACTTTGTGGTAACTGTAAATCCAATACCAACAGTAACGAATGCTACGTTAACACAAGCAATTTGTTCAGGATCAAGCGCAACTTTTACTCCAACGTCAGGAGTTGCAAGTACAACCTTTGCATGGACCGCATCATTGACTTCAGGAACAGTAACAGGATTTAGTGCAAGTGGAACAGGAAATATTTCAAATGTATTAACGAATTCAACTACTACATCAGGAACAGTAACGTATGTAATTACACCAACAGGCCCAGTAACTACATCATGTGTTGGAACACCGGTCAACTTTGTTGTTACAGTGAATCCGATTCCAACAGTAACGAATGCTATATTAACACAAGCGATTTGTTCAGGATCAAGTGCAACTTTTACTCCAACATCTGGAGTAGTGAATACAACATTTGCATGGACAGCATCATTGACATCAGGTACAGTAACAGGATTTAGTGCAAGTGGCTCAGGAAATATTTCAAATGTATTAACGAATTCAACAACTACTTCAGGAACGGTGACTTATGTAATTACACCAACAGGTCCGGTAACAACATCATGTATTGGGACACCAGTAAACTTTGTAGTAACAGTGAATCCAATACCAACAGTAACGAATGCTACATTAACACAAGCGATTTGTTCAGGATCAAGTGCAACTTTTACTCCTACATCAGGGGTTGCAAGTTCAACTTTTGGATGGACTGCTTCGTTAACTTCAGGAACAGTAACAGGCTTTAGTACTTCTGGCTCAGGAAATATTTCAAATGTATTAACGAATTCAACAACTACATCAGGAACGGTGACTTATGTAATAACCCCAACTGGGCCAGCAACAACATCATGTGTTGGCACACCGGTAAACTTTGTAGTAACAGTGAGTCCAAAACCAACTTTTACTTCAACTTTTGTTTCTCCTACCACTTGTAATGGAACTGATGGAACATTTAGTTTACATAATTTAGATATCTCTACAAATTATACAATTAATTATTCCTCTCCTTCAATAAGTTCTTCATCATTTACATCTGATGGATTTGGTGATTATACAGTTACTAACTTAGCTTCTGGAGCATATACATTTACCCTGACGAATGATTTAACTGGTTGTGTAAGTTCATCTGCTACTACGATTTCACTATTAAATCCAGGTGCGCCAGTATTATCAATAACAGATCCTTCAGCAGTATGTTCTCCTACAACAGTAGATATTACAGCTTCATCAGTAACATCTGGTAGTACTGGAGTTGTGAGTTTATCTTATTGGAATGATCCGGGGGCATTAAGTTCTTTAATTAATCCAAATAGTATTTCGATTTCCAATACATATTACATTAAAGCAGACAATGGGTCTTGTTCAGATATCAAACCGGTGTTAGTATTAATAAATAATAAACCACTTGTAGATGCACCTTCAAATATTACAGCTTGTGATTCTTATACTTTACCAGTATTGTCAAATGGGAATTATTATACATTAACAGGAGGAAATGGTACTGCTTTATTTGCTGGAAATACAATTAGTTCAACACAGTCTGTTTATGTGTATGCTTCATCAGGAACGACACCTAATTGTGTTTCAGAAAACAGTTTTAATATTACAATTAACACTACTCCAATTGCTGATTCACCTATAGATGTAGAGGTGTGTGATGATTATGTTTTACCAGCTTTAACAGTTGGTAATTATTATAGTGCATCTAATGGATCGGGATTGATAGCGTCAGGAACTGTTTTGCATTCAACTCAAACATTATACGTTTATGCAACAACAAATACAGTTCCAGCTTGTCATTCAGAAAATAGTTTTAATATTATAATAAATGTTACTCCTATAGTAGATGATATTGCAGATTTTAATGTTTGTGATTCTATGAAATTACCAATAATTACTGGTTCTAATTTATCTGGAAACGAAGCCTATTATTTAGGTCAAAATGGAGCAAATCCTCAGTATTTTCCTGGAGATCTTGTATTAAATTCAATTCCTGTAATCTATATTTATGATTCAGTTTCAAATTGTCATAGTGAACAAAGTTTTTCAGTAAATCTTGGAATAACAAAAGATCCAACATTTATTTTCAATTCATTTTGCGAAGGTTCTTCAAATGGACCATTAGCAATAACTTCACCTGGAGGATCATTTGATTTTTATCCTGCTGTTTCAAATGGAGCTCTTATAGATGCAACTACTGGTATAATATCGAACGAAGTTGGAGGGTCGACTTATCCTGTAAGGTATATTACTAATGGAACATGTCCAGATACGTTGATATTGCCAATTATTGTAAATACTATGCCAAATTCACCAATATTAAGTAATGATACAACCTATTGTTTTTCTGAAACAATAGTTAATATGACTACTATTGCAAATAGTGGAGGGTTAATTTCTTGGTATTCTGATAATTCATTGTCTAATTTAGTAGGTACAGGTTTGACTTTTATGCCAAGTGCTAATACAGAAACATATTACGTAACTGAAACAAATACAAATGCTTCACCAACATGTGAAAGTTTGCCAAGTATGACAACTATAACTGTTCAAAGTTGTGAGGTTTATGTTCCATCGGCATTTACTCCAGATGGAGATAAAATTAATGATACTTGGGAATTAAAATATTTAGACGTAAATTTCCCTTTAAGTACAGTAAAAATATTTAATAGATGGGGAAACATAGTGTTTGAATCTCAAGCTGGAAAATATGAACTTTATCCTTGGGATGGTAAAATTGAAGGAAGTGAGTTACCTGTTGCCAGTTATTTTTATGTGATTGAACACAATGACGGTAAAACTGAAACTAGAAAAGGGACAGTAACAATTATTAAAAATTAATAATTAGCTAAAAAGAAATGAAAAAAATAGCAATATTAGCTGGGTTTTTAGGTTTGTTTTCAAGTTCATTTGGACAACAAATTCCTCAGTACAGTCAATATTTGAGAAATCAGTTCATGGCAAATCCAGCGGCTGCTGGAACGTATGATTTTACAGATGTAACATTGTCAGGTAGATCTCAATGGACAGGTTTTGACAATGCTCCAATGACTTCTTATTTATCAATTGCATCACCTATAGGAAGAAAGGCTAAAGTTCGCTATGATCCAGGAATTAGAACTGGAAGTGGACCAGTTAAAAACCCAGAGGTAGGAACAGGTAAATTCAAACATGCAATTGGCGGACAAGTTTTAGTAGATCAATATGGTGCATTTCGTAAAATGCAATTTGCGGCTACTTATGCTGTTCATCTTCCGCTTTCAAAAACAGTAAACATGTCTTTTGGTGCAAAAGTTGGATTATCGAATAATGCATTTATTCAAAGTCGAGCAGTTGTTTTAGACCCAACAAATGATAAAACATATGTAGATTATACTAGCAATAATTCGCGCAAAAATATTTTAGATATTGGAGCAGGTTTGTATGTGTATTCAAATCGTTTTTTCGTTGGAGTTGCAGCTGATCAATTGACTAAAAACATGGTTAATTTTGGTTCTGCATCAGCAAATTTTGATCCTCAAATGTATTTCAATGCTACTGGTGGAATAAAATTAAAAGCGAATGATAACATCACAATAACACCTGCATTTATTGTGAAATATATGACTCCTGCTCCTGTTTCAATTGAAGGAACAATTCAAGTCGAGTACAAAGAATGGTTATGGGCAGGTTTTTCTTACAGAAATACAGATGCAATTATTGGAATGATAGGTCTTAATATTAATAAAAAACTTAAATTTGGATATTCTTACGATTATTCAGTGTCTCGATTTAATCAATATTCAACTGGAGGGCACGAATTAGTTTTAGGAATAATGTTAGGAAGAAAATAAGAATTACGTAAATTATGAAAAAACAACTATTACTATTAGCTTATATTTTAATCGTAAGCATTGGTGCAAATGCACAGTTTTATGACATTACTGAACCGCAATTATTAAAAGGTGATGTTAATACAGGTGCAGATGAAAGCATGCCTATTTTCTCAAAAGATAGTTCTATCCTTTATTTTACTCGTTCATTTGATCCAGCAAATACAGGAAAGGAAAGTGATCAAGATATTTGGTATAGTAAAAAAGATGAAGCTGGAAATTACGGTAAATGTGAAAAAGTTCCAGGAATAAACAACAAATTCAAAAATTCAATTTTCGGTATAAGTGCAGATGGTAATACAATCTATTTGTTAGAAGCTTATGAAGGTAAAAAAGATTTAATGAAAGGTTGTGCTAAAGCAACTAAGAAAGGAAAGTTTTGGTCAATACCTGAACATGTAACAATCCCAACTTTAGATATTGAAGGAGATTTTTACGGTTTTCATGTGAATGAAGCTGAAACATTTATGATTATCTCTTACAAAGGTCCAACGTCAATTGGTGAAGAAGATTTATATGTGAGTAAAAAAGAAGGTCAAGCGTGGGGGGCTCCAATTCATTTAGGGGCAACTATTAATACTGCAGGATTTGAAATTTCTCCTTTTTTATCTAAAGGAACTGATACATTATTTTTCTCAAGTAATGGTTTAGGAGGTTTAGGTGATGCAGATATTTTCTTTTCGGTTCGTTTAGATGATTCTTGGACAAATTGGTCGACTCCAAAAAACTTAGGGGCAAAAGTGAATTCTCCTAAATTTGATGCTTATTTTAGTATGTCTGGGAATCAATTGTTTTGGTCAAGTAATAGAGCTGAAACAGCTAAAGATGATATTTATTACGCTCATAAAATTCCAACTCCTCCATTATTGGCAAGTGCAGTTGGAAAAGATGTGACGATGTTTCAAGGAAGAGATGGTAAAATTGATCTAACGCCTTCTGAAGGAGTAGCTCCTTATACCTTTAAATGGTCAAATGGTGCAGAGACTGAAGATGTTGAAGGTTTAGTAAAAGGAGATTACTCTGTTGTTGTAACAGATGCATTTGGTCAAACGAAAGAAGTGACAGTTACAATTAATGAACCAGATATCAAAGCGGGTGATAATATCGCTGCAATGTTGAACCCAGAGGTTATCGTTTATTTTGATTTAGGAGGTTGGTCAATTCGTCCTGATGCTGCTTCTGAATTAGATCGTATTGTTGCATTTATGAATGAACATCCAAATATTGTTGTTGAATTAGGTTCACATACGGATTGTAGAAGTGCTGCAGCGTTTAACTTACGTTTATCTCAAAATAGAGCAGCTTCTTCTGCTGCTTATATCAAAGCAAGAATCAAAAATCCAAATAGAATTTACGGAAAAGGTTATGGTGAATCTAAACTAAAAGTAAACTGTCCATGTGAAGGTCCAGTTGTTTCTAGTTGTCCAGAAGATCAACACCAATTAAACAGAAGAACAGAGTTTATCATTTTATCAAATGATCCAACTAAAATTCCTAAATCTGATAACATTACTCCAAAAATTGTTGATTACAAGAAAAACCCGAAATTGAAAAATCTTACAGAATCTGTTGGGTCTACTTCTACTTTCGTTGCAGCACCCATGAAACCATTGACAGCTCAACAAAAAGCAGATTTACAAGCAGGTTTTTATATCGTTCAACCAGGAGAAACATTATTTAGAGTACATAAACACACAGGTGTTCCAATTGAAACTCTAAAAAGATTGAATGGATTGACTAATAATGAAGTTAAAATAGGTCAAAAATTATTGGTTAAATAAATTAACTATAGAATTACTAAAAAAGCCTTGAGAAATTAATTCTCAAGGCTTTTTTGTGTTTATAAAGTTTTGAATATTTCGTATTATCTTGGACTCACGAAATCAGCAAAGTTTTCTTCTATTTTTGAGCCAGTATAATCAGGTGTCCATCCATTTGTATCACTGAAAATACGTATTGCTTTAACAAATGGATTTGTTTCACCAGCATCAAACCAATGTTTTGTACCTGTTGGAACAGAAATCAAATCACCTTTTTCACATAATAAATTAAAAATAGGATCTTCATTTTCTAAATTAAACCAGAAAATTCCTTTACCATCCACAAAAAAACGAATTTCATCTTCAGAGTGAGTATGTTCTGCTAAGAATTTTGCTCTGATGGCGTCATAATTCTCAGTCAACTTATTTATTGAAATTACATCAGCATCTAAATATCCACCATGTTGCATGAATGGTTTTAGATCTTTTTCATAAGCTTTTAAGATTTCATCTTGTGTTGCTGTATCTTCGAAAACAACATCACATGTCCATTGATCAAAATAGACTCCTCTTTTATTCAAAAAAGATTTTATTTCTGCAGCCTCTGTTATTTGAACTCCAGTTGAAGGGATACTTAAAATAGCCATATTCTAATAATTTTTATTTCAAATTTAATTACTAATTCTCAATTTAAATCCTTTTAGTAACTGAATTGAATTTTTCTTTGGTTCAAATTCACTGTTTGAATACATAATTTCTATAAAAAATAATACTTTTGCAGACCAAAGAAAGAATAATAATTTTTTAAAAACATAAAAATGAAAGAATCAGTAGAGAAAATAGTTGATGCAATGGCAAAACGTTTTGTGTCTCATCCTTGGCATGGTATTGAAATGGGCGAAAAAAGTCCAGCAATTTTAAATGCTTACATTGAAATTATTCCTGCTGATACAATCAAATATGAAATAGATAAACCTTCAGGACATATAATGGTGGACAGACCTCAAAAATTGTCTAACAATATGCCATGTTTATACGGATTTGTTCCTAAAACTCTTTGCGATAAAAAAGTTGCTGAATTCTGTAATGAGAAAACAGGAAGGACTGATATCGAAGGAGACAATGATCCATTAGATATCTGTGTTTTAAGCGAAAGAGGTTTTTTACACGGAAATATTTTATGTGAAGCAAAAGTGATTGGTGGTTTGAGAATGATCGATGGAGGTGAAGCTGATGATAAAATCATTGCTGTTTTAAAAGGAGATCAAGCTTACGGAGATATTAATGATATTTCTGAAATGCCTAAAATGGTTATTGATAGAGTAAGACATTTCTTTTTAACATATAAAGATTTAGACGGTGGAGCAAAAAATGTTGAAGTAACTCACGTTTATGGAAAAGAAGAAGCGTTTGAGGTAATTAAACGTTCATCTGAAGATTACGATGCAAAATATGGTAATGTAAATGAAAACTTGGTAAACGAGATTTTAGCTGCATTGAAATAATTTTTATAATTGAATATTAAATGCTTGTAGTTTTCTGCAAGCATTTTCTTTTTAAAGAATTCAATAAATAATTGTTAATAACATTTTGTAGTATAAAATTAATTCCTATCTTTGCCATCCTTATAATAGGAAAAATAAATAATTTAAAACAAGCTATATGTACGCAATTGTAGAGATAGCAGGGCAGCAGTTCAAAGTGCAAAAAGATCAAAAGATTTTTGTACACCGTTTAAAAGAAGAAATCGGAGCGAAAGTTTCTTTCGACAGAGTTCTTTTAGTAGACAATGGTGGTAAAATCAATGTTGGCGCCCCAGCTATATCAGGAGCTTCGGTTTCTGCAGAAGTAAATGATCACGTTAAAGGTGATAAAGTAATCGTTTTCCGTAAAAAGAGACGTAAAGGTTACAAGAAAAGAAATGGTCATCGTCAAAGTTTTACTACGATAACTATTACTGACATTAAAGCTTAATATTGAACTTCTTCTGCTAATTTATTATCAGAAGGTAAATTGAAAAACAATGGCACATAAAAAAGGAGTCGGTAGTTCGAAAAATGGTCGTGAGTCTGAAAGCAAACGATTAGGTGTTAAAATTTTTGGTGGACAAGCTGCTATCGCAGGTAACATTATCGTTCGTCAAAGAGGTACAAGTCATCACCCAGGAGCTAATGTTGGGATCGGTAAAGATCACACATTATTTGCTTTAACTGATGGTTTAGTAGAATTCCGTAAGAAAAAAGATAATCGTTCGTTTGTATCAGTAGTTCCATTTGAGACAGCTGAAGCATAATTGATTGCATTATAAAATTTAAAAGCGAGTCCCAATATGGTTGACTCGCTTTTTTTTTGCTTTAAATTTTGAAAGATATAACAAGATAATAATTAACTTAGTTCCCAAAAATACTTTTTATCATGCTCGAATTACAACGTATTCGTAACGAAAAAGAAGCTGTCTTAGAAGGCTTAAAAAAAAGAAATATTGATGCAACTGCAACAATTACTAAATTATTGGAAGTTGACCAAGAATGGAGACTTTCAAAAGCTGAATTAGAAGGTATTTCGGCAGAATTGAATCAAATCGCAAAAGAAATAGGTGATTTATTCAAACAAGGTAAACAAGAAGAAGCAAATGCAGCAAAGTCAAAAACAGCTGATCTAAAAGAAAAAGAATCGACTTTAAAAACGAAAGTTGATGGTTTAGATGCTGAAATGACGCAATTATTATATCAATTACCGAATGTTCCAAATGAATTAGTACCAGCAGGAAAAAATGAATTGGATAACATTACGGTTTTAGAAGTTGGATCAAAAAGAATTTATGATTTTGAAGCAGTTCCACATTGGGATTTAGCTAAAAAATACGATTTGATTGATTTTGAATTAGGTGTTAAAATCACTGGTGCTGGTTTTCCAATTTACAAAGGAAAAGGAGCAAAATTACAAAGAGCATTAATCGCTTTCTTTTTAGAAGAGGCAGAAAAAGCAGGATACGAAGAATTTATTCCACCTTTAGTTGTAAATGAAGCAAGTGGATATGGTACAGGTCAACTTCCTGATAAAGAAGGACAAATGTATTATGTGAATGAAGATGATTTATATCTAATTCCTACAGCTGAAGTTCCTTTGACAAATATTTACAGAGATGTGATTTTGCCATCTGAAGATTTCTCTATTAAAATGACAGGTTATACGCCTTGTTTTAGAAGAGAAGCAGGTTCATATGGAAAAGATGTTCGTGGATTAAATCGTTTACATCAATTTGATAAAGTAGAAATCGTTCGTATCGAGCATCCTTCAAATTCTGAGAAAGCATTAGAAGAAATGATTGATCACGTGAAAGGTTTATTAGAAAAATTAGGACTTCACTATAGAATTTTAAGATTATGTGGAGGTGATACTGGTTTTGCTTCTGCTATGACATATGATTTTGAAGTGTATTCAGCAGCTCAAGAAAAATGGTTGGAAGTAAGTTCAGTTTCTCGTTTTGATACATTCCAATCTACTCGTTTGAAATTAAGATTTAAAACAGCTGATAAGAAAACGCAATTGTGTCATACGTTAAATGGAAGTGCTTTGGCATTACCAAGAATAGTTGCTTCATTATTAGAAAATCATCAAACTCCAGAAGGAGTAATTGTGCCTGAAGCATTAAGAAAATATACAGGATTCGACATCATCAATTAATATAAGAAACCGCTTTAATAGAGCGGTTTTCTTTTTTATTAAAAATCAAATCACTATTTTTATTAAATGTTAAAATATATTTATTTTAGTCTCTTTTTAGTGCTTTATTCTTGTTCCGATTTTGGGAAATCTGGACAACTTGATTCAATTGAAAAAATGACTAAAACGATAGATAGCCTTTCTATTGTTTTAGAAGAATATCCAATTGACAAAATTGAGGAGATTAGTTATGACTTCGCTCAAAATGAAGAAAGAATTCAGTTGAATTTAAAATCAACAGATACCATTAATTTGGATCTTGGCAAAAAATTAGATGCTTTAAAAAAAATAAGGTTTTCATTTCGTCCGTTAAAAGAGATGAATGAAAAGTTGCACTTAGATTTTAAAAATGAATTGAAGGTTTTACATAATTTAGAAAATGATATTACAAGTAGTAATGGAGAAAGAGTTAATTATTCTAAAAATGTAGAAGTCGAAATCAAAAAAGTAAATGACTTAAAAAATCTATTATTAACTTACACGAATAAAAGACAAGAGGCAATCTCCGTTTATGAAAAACACAAAATTGATTTAGAGCAATTTGCAAATTCAATTTCACAGAATTAATAATATGAAGAATCTAGTATTGGTCGTTAGTTTGTTTATTTCATTATTGAGTTATTCTCAAGGTGAAACTGATCAGCAATTGGCTCAATATTATTATGGAAATGGTGAATTCGATAAAGCGCTAGGTTATTACGAGAAAATATTCGGTAAAGATCAAAATGGATTCAACTTTAATCGTTATTATGAATGTTTGTTAAAAACCAATCATCAAAAAGAAGCTGAAAAACTGATTAAAAAACAAATATCTTCTCAACCTGAAAATATTGAATTAGTGGTATTGATGGCTGAATTTTATGAGCAAACAGAAGAGAATCAAAAAGCTGATAAAATTTATGAAGGCTTAATAGATGATATAAAAACCAATCCCATGATGGTGATTTCGGTTTATGACGCCTTGAAGCAAAAGAATAAATTGGATTATGCTTTAAAAGCATTGGAAAAAGGACGCAAGGTTTTCAAAGACAGTTATCCTTTAAATGTTCAATTTGGTGAATTATATTTTCTTCAAAACAATTACACGAAGATGGTTGATGAATATTTGGATTTACTTCAAATTCAGTCTAATTATCTAGAAAATGTAGAGTCTATCTTGTCTAAACAAATCGATTTCACAAAAGAGATTTCCCCAGAGTATGATATTTTAAAACAAAAATTACTTGAAAAAATTCAAAAGCATCCAGATGACATTATCTATTCGGAACTTTTAACTTGGCTTTTTATTCAAAAGAAAAACTTTAAAGCTGCTATTATTCAAGCTCAAGCCTTAGATAAACGTATTAGAGGTGAAGGTAAAATGGTTTATGAATTGGGAACAATTTGTATCGAAAACAAAGAATTTGAAGCTGGAAGAAATGCATTTAAATACGTTATGCAATATGGAACTGAAAATATGTTTTTTTACGAAGCTGAAGGTTCTATCTTGAACAGTAGATATCAAGAAGTGACGACTAATCGTAATTATTCTGCAGAAGAAATTGTAAATACAATTCAAGAATATAAAACAGCCTTATCAAAACCAGGAAGAAAAAAGTTTAGTATTCCATTGATTATCGAATTGAGTCACATTGAAGCGTATTATGGGAATCAAGTGGATAGTGCAATTGTTCAATTAGAAGAAGCGTTGACATTTCCATCGTTGACAGATATGATGCGTGCAGAAATTAAAATGGAATTGGCTGATATTTTAGTTTTAAAAGGAGAGATTTGGGATGCTTCTTTATATTACATGCAAATTGATAAAGATTTTAAATTTGAACCGATTGGACATGAAGCAAAGTTTAAAAATGCGCGTATTTTTTATTACGATGGAGAATTTGATTTTGCACAATCACAATTAAGTATTTTAAAAGAGTCAACAACCAAATTAATTGCAAATGATGCGATGGATTTATCGCTATTGATTACTGAGAATTACGGGTTAGATAGTAATTACGAAGCCATGCAATTTTTCGCAAATGGAGATTTATTAGTTGAACAGCATAAGTTTCAAGAAGGATTCGCTTTGTTTGACAGTATCACAAAAAAGTTTGCTTACCATAGTTTGAGTGATGATATTCTTTTGAAGAAAGCAAAAGCAATGGAATCTCAAGGGAAATGGCAGGAAGCGGTTCCTTATTTGGAAGAATTATTAAAGTATTATTCTGAAGATATTTTAGCAGATGATGCGTTGTTTATGCTAGGAGATTTGTATGAAAATCATTTGAATGATAAAGAAAAAGCAGCAGAATATTATAAAAAAATTCTATTCGATTACAAAGGAAGTTTACATGTTGTCGATGCACGAAAACGTTATCGAATATTAAGAGGAGATAAATTAGATGTTGATGATTTAGAATAAATGCTTCATCAAATTTATTGTACAGAGAAAAACCAATTTCAAAAATTCTAAATTATATGGCTATTAATACTAAGCTTTTATCAAAAATTTGCACAACACCAGGAGTGTCTGGATTTGAACAACGTATTAGAGAAGTTGTACTTGAAGAAATCAAAGATTTAGTAGATGAAGTTCAAGTAGACAATATGGGTAATGTTTATGCGATTAAAAAAGGAAAATCGGACAAAAAAGTTATGATTGGGGCGCATATGGATGAAATAGGTTTCATCGTTACACATATTGATGATAAAGGATTTATTCGTTTTCATACCTTAGGTGGATTTGATCCAAAAACATTAACTGCTCAACGTGTAATTATTCATGGTAAAGAAGATGTTATTGGAGTAATGGCATCAAAACCAATTCACGTGATGACGCCTGATGAACGAAATAAAGTTGCAAATCTTTCAGATTATTTCATTGATACAGGTTTAACAGCTGAAGAAGTAAAAGAATTAATTGAAATAGGAAATCCAATCACGAGAGAACGCGAGTTTATCGAGATGGGAAATTGTGTGAATGGAAAATCTTTAGATAATCGTTTAGCAGTTTTTATTTTAATAGAGACATTAAAACAATTGAAAGGAAAAGAAGTTCCTTATGATATTTATGGTGTTTTCACAGTTCAAGAAGAAGTAGGGATTCGTGGAGCGAATGTTTCAGCATTAAGAATTAAACCAGATTTCGGTTTTGGATTAGACACAACAATTGCATTTGATTTACCAGGAGCTGCTGCGCATGAGATGATCACAAAATTAGGAGAAGGAACAGCCATAAAAATCATGGATGCATCAACAATTTGTGATTACAGAATGGTTGATTTTATGAAAAAAACAGCAACGAAACATAATATTAAATGGCAATCTGAAATTTTAACTGCAGGAGGCACAGATACAGCTGGGATTCAACGAATGGTAGAAGGTGGATCAATTGCCGGTGCAGTTTCAATTCCAACCAGACATTTACATCAAGTAATTGAAATGGCTAATAAAGATGATATTCAAGGAAGTATTGATTTGTTAGTAGCTTGCGTTTCTGAGCTTGACACTTATGATTGGAAATTTTAGAAATTTTTAAATTATTTTAGAAAGGAGAAAATATTTTCTCCTTTTTTTTGTTATAATAGTTTAAGAATACATAATCTAAATTTTTGGCATACAGTTTGAAATAGGTTAAATAACTAAAATTATTGAGTTATGAAAAGGGTTGTTTATTTTTTCGGATTTATTGGAGTATTTGTAGCCTTAACAAGTGGTGATACAGTTTCATTACCTACAGTTTCTAATAAAGCATTCCAAGTAGGAGAGAAGTTGAGATATAGAATTACCTATGGATTTATGGATGCAGGTGAAGCCGTCTTAGAAGTTAAATCGACATCAAAAAAAGGCGGAGATAGAGAATTACTTCAAGTTGGAGGAACAGGAAGAACGTTGGGAGGATTTAATGCATTTTTTAAAGTGGTTGATAAGTACGAAAGTTATATCGATAAGAAAGGTATTTTTCCTTGGTATTTTGTTCGACGTGTAGATGAAGGTGGATATAAAATCAATCAAGATTATGCTTTTAAACAAGATAAATTAAAAGTAGATAATGGTGATGGAAAAGAATTTAAAACGCCATTAGCTATTCAAGATATGATTTCTTCTTTTTATTATGCTCGTACGATGAACTTTAAAAATTTAAAGAAAAATGATACGTTTGAATTCAAATGCTTCATGGACGATGAAATTTATAATTTGAAAGTTAAATATGTTGGTGATGAACAAATACACATCCGAAAAGGAAAGTTTAAATGTTTAAAATTTGTTCCGGTCGTTCAAACAGGTCGTTATTTCAAAAGTGAGGATGATGTGAATTTCTGGGTAACCAAAGATGAAAATAGAATCCCAATTTTGGTTAAAGCAAAAATTCCTGTTGGGATTGTGAAACTTCACCTTGTTGAATGGGAAGGCTTGAAAAATGACTTAACAAGTAAAATTAACTAGTAATGAGGAGCTAATATTAGCTCCTTTTTTGTTTTTAGAATATTGCAAAATCAAAAAAGAAAAAAAGTTTAAATTTTTTACTGATTCTCTTAAGAATTTACTTGCTTTCTAAATCATTTCATTTATTTTTGCTCCAAAATCAGAAATAAAGAATGAATACCAACGAATTTCAAATTGTCGAAAAAGAAACAATTCCAAATTGTCACTTTCACGAAGGTGAGATTTTAGAAAATGAAGCTGATAAAAAAGCAAGACAATTTGAATTAGATCGTGCAATCGCATTAGGTAATCTAGAACATTTCAAAGTGAAAATATTTTTCGCTGATGATAAAGGAAAAAAAGTTGTAAATACTACAATTTGGGGTATAACAGATTCTTCAATTTTATTGAAGCAAAATGTAATTATTCCAATTAGACGAATCATAAAATTAGAAATTTAATTAAAAAAGATTATGGGAAAAAAGCGTTCAATCATAAGCTACGATAAGTTAACCATTGATCAAAAAAAACAAATCTTAAGAGATTTTCCGGATGGTTATGGCAATCATTTAACGACTATTATGACTGCAACTGGTGAGTCACAAGATGCATTGATATGGGAAACAGATGAGATCATTTATCTAGTTAAAATCACTAAAGCGATGGCTCGTCCAATTTTAGATGATGATGATGACGATGATTTTGATGATTTAGAAATCGAAAAATTAGCTGACATCAAAGATGAAGACGAAGATGTTGATGATGACACAGATGATAGTTATGATGAGCCTGCTGATGAACCTGCAGAGGATGATGATGACGAAGAATAAAATAAATTTATAGATATTAAAAAAGGCCTCATTTGAGGCCTTTTTTAATATCTATTATATTGTATAAACTAAGATTATTCAATATAACTTAATTTCAACATATTTGATTTACCATTTTCTTCTAAAGGAATGGAAGCCAAGTTGATTACTAAATCACCGACTTTCAATATTTTCTTTGTTTTTAAAATGTGTTTGATGTCAGCTATACTGTGGTCAGTACTAATACGTTTATCATAAAAAATACCTTTCACACCCCAAACCAAATTTAATTGAGTTAAAATTTGTTCATTGCTCGTAAAAACATAAATCGGTGCTTTTGGTCTTTGAGAAGCAATTTTGTATGCTGTATATCCTGAAAATGACATTGTAATAATCGCATCAGCTTCAACTCTTTGAGCTAAACGACAAGCGTTGAAACAGATTGAATCAGAAATAAAACGATCTTGTGTTTTGTCAGGTAGCTCCTCTTTGTTGTAAATTCCTTCAAACGACTCCATCTCTGTTACAATTTTTGTCATCGTTTTAATTACTTCAATTGGATGATCTCCTACCGATGTTTCACCAGACAACATAACTGCATCAGCCCCATCCAAAACTGCATTTGCTACGTCATTAACCTCTGCTCTAGATGGTGTAAGATTTTTGATCATACTTTCCATCATTTGAGTTGCAACGATGATTGGTTTTGCTTGAAGCGCACATTTTTTAATCAACATTTTTTGAATTAACGGAACGCTTTGGTAAGGAACTTCCACTCCTAAATCTCCTCGAGCAACCATTAAGGCATCACTAACGTTAATGATTTCATCAATATCATCAATTGCTTCTGGTTTTTCGATTTTAGCAACTACTTTTGCTTTACCATGTTGTTGACTAATGATGTGCTTTAATTCAATAATATCTCTAGCATTTCTAACGAAAGATAAACCAATCCAATCTACATTTTGTTGTAAAGCAAAATTTAAATCTTCTTTATCTTTCTCTGTTAAAGAAGGCATTGAAATTTTTGTATTTGGGAAGTTTACCCCTTTTTTAGAAGATAAAATCCCTCCATGGATAACAATTGCTTCAATTTCTTTGATTCCGTCTGTTTTAATAACTTCTAAAATCAATTTTCCATCATCTAATAAGATTCTTTCTCCTGGATGAACATCTGCAGGAAGTTTTGAATAATTGATAGAAAATTTTTGAGCTGTACCAATGATTTTTTCTGTTACAATAAGAACTTTTGATCCTGAAACTAATTCAACACCATTGTTCTCCATTTCATCCGTTCTGATTTTAGGACCTTGTAAATCTGCCAGAATAGCAACATTTAATCCTGTCTCATCATTTAATTCACGAATGATTTTCACTACTTTTTCATGGTTTTCATGTCCACCATGAGAGAAGTTTAAACGACATACATTTAATCCTTCTATAAACATTTGTCTTAGTGTCTCTTTGTCACTTGATGCAGGACCTAATGTTGCAACTATTTTCGTTTTTTTCATAATTTTTTATTTAATTCTAGCAAGCTAGAGTTTTATCTAAATATTAAATTTTCAGTTGATTCAATTTCCATTGGATCAAGAGGAAATATTGCTAATACACTTGAAAGTTGTTTCAATTTTTGGCTAATTCCATCTAAATCTTCATAATCAATTCCATAAATAAATAAAAAGTAATCTATACTTGGCTTCTCGTGAATTAAAAACTTGCCGAAATGTTTGTTTTTAATTAGATAGTATTCCAATAAATTATCTTCATCTTTATATTCATAGAGTGAATGTTGAGATAGATAAGTCCCCTTTTTATTGACAACAATGAAATCTTCATGCGCTTTACTTAAATGTAGCGATAATACATCATTTATTCCCCAAACTAAACGATAATCATTGTGATGAGAGCAAATTCCTATCATCTCATATTCATAATCGTTATCTAAAGAAAGAATGTGTTTTTTAGATTTACTCATTACTAGTGTTATCTATGCGAATTTAATGAAAAATTTCTCCACTATTTCTTATTTCAAAAAATAAAACAAAGCACTTGAGCATAATTTCATAAAAGCCTTAAATGTTAATGATAACTTCTAAATTTATTAAAGCAAAGTTCATATCAGAAAATTATAATTAATATTGTAAAAACTTAGAAATGAAAAAATTCAATTCTTGTTTATTAACAATTTTTTATCAATGAATTTAATATTTTCTTCATTACGGAAGACGATTTCTTATTCAATCGCTTTTTTTGTTTTAATTCTATTGATGCGACTGATTCAGTCATTGATTGAACCTAAACAATTATTAGGAGAAAATATCGCTTTTTCGTATCATTTCAAAGGAATAATATTTGATTTGTTGCTTGTGGGAGTGTTATCCATATTAGTAACTGTTTTAGATTTAATTTTTAAGAGTAGAAAGTTTTTTATCGTTCATTTTTGTTTTCTACTTTTCTTGTTCTCAAATCTTTTCTTAACTATTTTTTTTATTGAAACGAACGAATTACTGAGAGAATCTATTTATTTTTTAACTTTTCAGGAAATTAAACTTTCAATTGGATCAGAAGCTCATTTCAATGGATATTTGATTGTCGAATTACTTTCTATTCCTATTATTTATTTTGTTTTAGGAAGGGTTTTACAAAAAAAACAATTTTCAAAAATTGTTTTAATCAGTTTTTTAATTATCCAATTGATAAGTATCTGTATGTTAACTAGATTGGAATATAAGTCGGAACGAAATTCAGTCGAAACATTGATTGTCAATAATAAAATTTCAGTTTTTTTAAATTCAACCTTTCGATATTTATTCTCTGAAAATTCGAAAGATAAATTATATACTAAAGAAAGTTTCGCAGGAATAAAACCTTCCGTTTTTGCTAAAAAGAGTGAGTTTGAGAATTATCCGCTACTTCATGATTTACCAAGTGAAAGTAATTTTGCTAACTTTTTTAATAAAAGTAAAAAAGGTCCACCTAATATTGTTTTCATTATAGTAGAAAGTTTATCATCTTGTATGGTTGGGGAAAAAGCAGAAAATACAGGACATTTAATGCCGTTTTTAGATTCACTAATACCTAAAAGTATTTTTTATCCTAATTTTCTTTCAACCTGTGAACGGACTCACAATGTTTTGCCTGCATCTTTATCATCTGTTCCTAATGCTCCAAATGGGAATATGCTTTTGACGATGGAATATCCGTTACATTGGTCTTTAATTTCATTGCTTAATAAAGATTATTATTCACGATTTTATTGTGGAGTTGATTTAAGTTTTTGCAATATGAACGGCTATATGAATTATCATAATACAGATTATTTAGTTCAAAAATGGGAAAAGCAATTTTCATGTAAAATTGATGGAAAGAATCACCAATGGGGTTTTCCAGATGAACAATTATTTAAAAAATCTTGGGTTGATTTAAATAAATCAAAAACAATTGTTAAACCTCGATTTGATGTTTTTTTAACTATAAGTACACACGATCCGTTTATTATTCCTAAACAGAAATATTATACTAAAATAGTAGAAGATAAAATTAAATCAATAAAAAATCCAACACAAAATCAGAAAGATGTGTTGAACTATGCTTCCGCTTTTTCAACTTATGTTTACACAGATGATGCATTAAAAAGCTATTTCAAAGAGGCAAGTAAAAACAAGGATTTTGACAACACTATTTTTTTTATTTTCGGAGATCATGGAAATCAGTTTTGTCTATATGATGCATTAGAACGATATAAAACACCACTAATTATTTTTTCACCTTTACTTAAATCGCCTCAGAAATTTAATGCTGTTTCAACACAATTGGATCTTGCTCCAACTGTGTTGAATTATTTGAGAACGACTTACAATCTAAAACTACCTGAAAAAGTTCCATTTATAGGAAAAGAGTTAAGCTTTGTGAAAAAATATGAGTGTAAGCGAACAATTACTTTGAATAGCATCAATCTAGATAATAATTGTCTTGTTGATTACAATCATTTTCTTTATAATGATCAACTATATAAGATTAACAAAAATTTGAATTTAAAATCGTATGAAAATAAGTCTCTTAAATTTAAATTAAGTAAACAACTAGAATTATACAATAATATGACTAATTATGTTCATTTTAATGACATGTTTCTACCTCTAAACTATTATCAAAAATTTACCCAAGCTGAGTTGTTTAATTTATTGTATGAAAATGTAGAGCAAAAGTCTCGAAATATTAAATCCATAGACGAGTTTATAAATATTGGTAAAGATTTAGTATTTCCAGGACATACCAAAATGATTAAAATTGATTATAAAGCAGATTATTATATTTCATCAAATGAAATGAAAAAGCTATTACCAAATTTAACATTTTCATTAGATAATATTATTTCTAATGGTAAAAATGAACTTGTTTTTTGGAAACAATTAACTCCAATAATGACATCAAAATACACAAAAAAAGGTTGGTATACATTCTCTTGTAAAGGTGTAATAAGACTTAAGGATTATATTCAAATGAAGAATAAGAATCAATTTAAATATTATTTATTGAATTCATTGAAAACTTCCTTTAAGATGAAAAACATTCAAATGTCAATCTCTATAAATCCACCAGATGTTAAAAATTGAAGTGTTTAAAAAGCTAGATATTTATTTAGTAATTGCTTTTTTTTGTTTGTTAACATTTATTCTGCACAAGCAATATCTGAATGAGTTTCCATCTTATACCCACGCTTGGTCACAATCAGATCGTTATGCATTAGCGAATGGTTTTGTTGATAATGATTTGAATTTTTTTAAACCTCAAACATTAGTTTATAATCACCCCATTCCAAATAAATGGGACACTGCTGATAGTACTCGCATCACGGCTGTTGATTTTCCGATACATGATTATATTCCTGCAATATTTATGAAAATAGCTGGTAATAAATCGCCGTTTTTTTTCAGAACATATATTCTTTTATATGGTTTTTTAGGGTTATTGTTTTTATATAAATTATCAAAGCAACTGGGAAATTCTATTTTGATTTCTTTTTTTATTACGATTTTGGCAGCAACTTCTCCTGTCTTTGTTTATTATCATAGTGGATTTATTCCTTCAATTCCATCATTATCAAACTCTATAATTGGTATTTATTTTTATATAATATATAGTGATTCAAAGCAATTTAAATCTTTCAGCATAAGCATTCTATTTTTAACATTATCAGCTTTAGCAAGGACAACTTTTTTAATTCCATTGTTTGCCGTTTTGGTGGTAGAATTAATAACAATGATTCAAAAGAAAAAAATCAATTTGAAAGTTATTTTCATTGGATTGTTTTCATTTTTAGCGATTCTTTTTTATGTAATTTATAATATTTATTTAAGAAAGACATATGGAGCAATGTTCCTTTTTAGTTTCAAAATGGCAGATAATTTTGCAGAATATGTAGAGATAATTAAGATAATGCTTCAACGTTGGACTTTCCATTATTTTTCTTGGATACACTATCTTATTTTTTCTATGATTTTGTTGTCCGTTTTGGTTTTCAAAAGAAAAAATTTAATACAATTTTTAAAAGAAGGTAAATCAATCGTATTACTATTGATATTGTTATTTGTTGGGAATACATTATTTTTCATATTGATGGCCAAACAATTTGAAAATCATGATTATTATTTTTTAGATACTTTTTTCCTACCCATTATTCTACTTACGATCGTTTTATTTTCATTTTTTCATTTTAAAAATATTCAAAAGATTATTATTCCGATTTTATCGATCGCTACTTTTTTTCTATTTGTAAATGCTCAATTTATGCAGAAAGAAAAAAGGATAACCGGAACATGGGATATTGTCAATGAATCAATTTTAAATTTTCGAAATTCCGAGTCTTTTATAGAGCGATATGGTATTTCTGAGAATGAAAAAGTATTTGTTCTTGGAAGTTATACTCCAAATATTCCCTTTTTATTAATGAATAGAACAGGATACTGTAATATGTATTCAAATTACTCAGCAATCAAAAAATCATTGGATTTTCCTTCGAAATATTACATTTTTCAGAATGAGTTTTTTCTTCAGGATATCTATGCACATTATCCTCAAATTATAAAACATCTGAAAATATTAGCAACAAATGGTAAAATTACTATCTGTGAAAAAGAGAATTCAAATCAAAACTTAGAACAGTTTTTACAATTAGAGAATAAAATACCAATAGTAGATTTGAAAAGCGCTAAATACAGAAAGGTTGAAATTTTATCAACTCAAGAATTTGTTATGTTGTATAATGCAAAAAATGATAAACAGTTTTCTAAAAATAGAGTTGTTAAATACACCTTTGATAGTAAGGGGAAACCCTTAAAGGATGTTTCTTTAGTAGTTTCATTAGTTGATCATGACTCTTTGATTTACTATAAATGTTTTTCATTGTATTTTAATCCTAAAAAAGTTTGGAATCAGAATTATAATTTATTTAGTCTTCCCAAAATAGATTCGAAGTCAAGTGAATTAAAAATTTACTTTTGGAACCCTAATAAAGAAAACATTTCAATCTCAAAATCTAATTTAACTATCTATTAATCAATTCAGTTATTTTTTTTATTATCTTAATGTTTACTTTCACCTTAAATTTTAATCTTTTTTTAAAAATATTATTATCTTTACAGCATTATTGAATTTAAAATAAAGAGACATGAGTATTTTCGGTATAGTATTATTCCTTTTAATAGCAGGTATGGCATTTTGGATGTTGTTATTTTTATTAGGATTTGTAGTTCCTTATTGGATTACATTAGGTGCTTTTGCAAAAATGCGTCCGAAAAGAGTTTTTGACGAAGAAGAAACAGAAGAAAAATAATTTTCTTAAAACCATATTTAAAGGGTTGTTATTAAGTTAACAACCCTTTTTTTATTTAGAATGATTCTAAAATACCTTTTTTATGGTATTGTTGATTATCTAGAATGATTCTAGATTTGTACCATCAAAAAATAGATCATGAATAAAATAATTATTTTTTTTTCCTTTAGTATTTTGTCATTGAATTCTTTGTTTGGACAAATTCTTACAAGGGAAGATTCTTTAGCTGCTGGATTAGTTAAATCTAATTCAACAACTGTTATTTCAGGATATGGAAATGTTAAATATTCCAATAATTTAACGGAAAAAACGGCTAATGCAAATGTTGATCGATTAGTATTATTTGTTGGACATAAATTTAATAGTAAAATATCTTTTTTTTCAGAGCTAGAAGTTGAAGATGCGAAAATTGCAGGTGGAGAAGTAGGTGGAGAATTCGCAATAGAACAAGCATTCTTGAAATTTGACATTAATAATTTCAATTATATCTCAGCAGGACTCATCATACCAAGAATTGGATTAATTAACGAAAATCATTT
>Ga0315909_10001828_pt1 | contig 28094 bp, 27 predicted proteins | sample LakEriMetagenome_11_FD_203527 | JGI IMG/M metagenome (GOLD analysis project Ga0315909, IMG submission 203527) | Freshwater fungal communities from buoy surface, Lake Erie, Ohio, United States - Buoy 2 MA125 | ecosystem: Environmental > Aquatic > Freshwater > Lake | place: USA: Lake Erie, Ohio... | reverse complement strand
AGATGTTCGGAGATCAGACCGCAGTAGACGGCATCACGCTTGATGTCTCCGACGGCGAGTTCTTCACCCTCCTCGGCCCATCCGGTTGTGGCAAGACCACAACGCTGCGCATGATCGGCGGCTTCGAGCAGCCGACGAGCGGCCTCATTGAGTTGAAGGGCGAAGATGTCACCTTCCTCCCCGCCCACGAGCGCGACGTCAACACCGTCTTCCAGAGCTACGCGCTCTTCCCGCATCTCACCATCTTTGAAAATGTTGCCTTCGGGCTTCGCCGTTCTGGCATCAAGGGTGACGAGGTCACGCGTCGCGTTGGCGAAGCGCTCGAACTAGTGCAGCTGATCGGCTACGAGAAGCGCAAGCCGGCACAACTCTCTGGCGGACAGGCGCAGCGCGTCGCACTTGCACGTGCCCTGGTGAATCGCCCCGCCGTGCTTCTGCTTGATGAACCACTCGGCGCACTCGACCTGAAGCTGCGCAAGCAGATGGGCATTGAGCTCAAGCGCATCCAGCGCGAAGTCGGCATCACCTTTATCTATGTCACCCATGATCAAGAGGAGGCGATGACGATGTCAGACCGCATCGCCGTCATGAACAAGGGTCGCTACGAACAGCTCGCCGGACCAGAGACACTGTACGAGCGCCCAACAACGCGATTCGTCGCGAGCTTCGTCGGCGCGAGCAATCTGCTTGAGGGGAAGATCGGTTCGGACGGCGAATCGTGGACCGTCACGCTCCCCTCGGGCGATGTTGTACGCGCACCGAAGAACCTCGGCGACATCGGCACCGGCGGCGCAATCGGCGTACGCCCAGAGAAGCTCACGCTGCTGGAGCCAGGACAAGAGTCCAAGGGGAATCGCCTCGATGGCACGGTTGTTGATACGAGTTACCTCGGTGTGCTGACGCAGTACACCGTGGAAGGCGCAGGTGGCCTGCGACTTCTCGTGAGCGAGCAGAACGTCGACCGCACGACGCGGAGCGACACGTGGCGACCCGGCGAGCGGGTCGCTCTCACCTGGAAACCCGAGCACGGCTTCGTGGTCGGCGATTCGAAGAGCGCCTAAGGCGCAGAAGGAGGGCACGATGGGTACCGAGAAGAAGAACGAGATGCTGGTAAGCCGACGAACGGTTCTCAAGGTTGGAGCGGCCGCCGCTGGCACCGCCGCCTTCCTCGCCGCATGCGGCACCTCTGGCAGCTCGACGTCGCCGAGCCCAAAGCCGTCACAGTCCGACACCATCTCGGATGTTGTCAACGTGGCGAACTGGACGCTCTACATCGACCTCAGCGAAGACGAGTTGGCTCGACCAACGGTGGCCGCCTTTGAGGCGGAGTACAAGACGAAGGTGAACTACGTTGAAGCGATCAACGACAACGACTCCTTCTTCGGAACGATTCAAGCGCCACTGAAAGCCGGCGAAGATACGGGCTGGGATATTGCCACGCTGACCGACTGGATGGCGGCGCGAATCATTCGTCTCGGGTGGGCAGAGAAGTTGAAGACCGCACACATGAGCAACTTCACCGCCAACCTGCTCGACGTCTACAAGGGGCGCAGCTTCGACCCAAGCGTCGAGTACCTCGCCCCGTGGGCGGGCATCGTTGGCGGCATCGCGGCGAACAAGACCACCGCAGGCTTCGTGAAGGGGTTCAAGGACCTCTTTGACCCACGCCTAAAGGGGAAGGTCTCACTCCTCACCGAGATGCGCGACACCATTGGGCTCGCCATGCTCGCGAACGGTGACGACCCGGCAAAGGCCGACCGCGCCTCGTTTGATCGCGCGATTGCGCTGATTGAGCCGAGCGTCACTGATGGCACGGTTCGAGCGTTTACGGGCAACGACTACAAGGAGCTCATCGTGAAGGGCGACGTGGCGGCATGCGTTGCATGGCGCGGCGACGTGGTGCAGATCGGCTATGAGGATGCGAACATCGTTTGGGTCACGCCAACCGATGGCTGCACCTTCTCTTCCGACAACATGCTGATCCCGCTCGGCGCGGCGCATAAGTACACCGCGGAGAAGTGGATGGACTGGTATTACAAGCCAGAGATCGCCGCCCAGCTCACCGCCTACGTACAGTACGTATCGCCGGTGAAGGGGACCAAGGAAGAGATTGCGAAGATTGACGAGTCGCTCGCAAGCGACCCATTCATCTTCCCTGACGCAGCGCTTGAGGCACAGCTCAATGTGTTCGCCGGCCTCTCTGAGGAGGACGAGATCTACATGAACGACGCCTTCAGCGCCCTCCAGGGCAACTAAGCAACCGCACCAAGCGGAGCCGACGGTGATTGCGTTCCTGCGTCGGCGACCGGGGCTGTTGCCCCTGTTGCTGCTCGCGCCCGCGATCGCCTGGCTGGTAGCGTTCTACGTCTATCCAGCCATCCAGATGCTGCAGGCCAGCCTCTGGAGCGGCACCCTTGAGACGGGGTTCGCCTTCTCGTGGGCGAATGCGGCGACCTACCCCGAGGCGCTCGGTCGCTACTCGGATCAGTTCCTGCGTTCGATCTTGTATGCGGCGGTGTCGACGGTGGTCTGTCTGGCTCTCGCCTTCCCGCTCGCATACACGATCGCCTATCGCGCGGGGCGATTCCGCACCCTCCTGCTCTTTATCGTTATCGCACCATTCTTCACCTCGTTCCTCTTGCGCGTCCTCGCCTGGAAGACGGTGCTCGGAGACGATGGCTTTCTTCTGGGGCCGCTCAAGTCGATCGGCGTGCTTCCTGAAGAGTTCCGCATTCTTGCCACTCCGGTTGCCGTGATCTTTGGTATCTCGTACAACTTCTTCCCCTTCATGGTGCTGCCGATCTACGTCTCCCTAGAGAAGATCGACCGCCGACTGGTTGAGGCGGCGAAAGATCTGTACGCCGGACCAGCCCGGGCCTTTCAGCGCATCACACTCCCACTCGCACTCCCTGGCGTCTTCGCTGGCTCGCTGCTCGTCTTTATCCCAGCGATGGGCGACTTCGTGAACGCAGAGCTGCTCGGCAGCGTGCAGACGCGTCTCATCGGCAATGTGATCCAGAGTCGCTTCCTCGTGAACAACGACTACCCGACCGCGGCGGCGCTCAGCTTCATGTTGATGGCCGGAATCTTGGCTGCGGTCTTCATCTACGCGCGCGTGCTCGGCACCGATGAGCTTGAGTCGGGGATCGGCTGATGCTGCGCTGGCTCGGTCGCAACGCACTGCGCGCCTATACCGGGCTGGCCCTGGTCTACCTGTTGCTGCCGATCTTTATCGTTGCCATCTTTAGCTTCAACGATCCCGTGGGCAAAACGAACTACACCTGGGTCGGCTTTACCCTTGATCGCTGGGCAAATCTCTTTGCTATTCCTGGGCTGCTCGATTCGGTTGTCGTCAGCATTCGCATTGCCTTCATCTCTACGCTCATCGCCACAACGCTCGGCACGCTCGCTGCGCTGGCGCTGGTGCGCTATCAGTTCCGCGGGCGACCGGCGACCAGCCTCTTCATCTTCTTGCCGCTCGCCACCCCTGAGATCATCCTCGGCGCTTCGCTCCTGACCCTCTTCGTGGCGATCGGCCAGCCCCCCTTCTTCCCACTGAATGAGTTCACGATCCTCATTGCGCATATCACCTTCAACATCAGCTACGTGATTGTGACCGTTCGCGCACGTCTCGCCGGCTTCGATCGCCGCCTCGAAGAGGCATCGGCCGACCTTGGTGCTGATGGGTGGCAGACCTTCTGGCGCGTCACCTTCCCGCTGATCCTCCCTGGCATCGCGGCGGCGGGTCTCCTCGCCTTTAGCCTCTCCATCGATGACTTCGTCATCACCAACTTCACCGCGGGGCGAACCACCACCTTCCCGATGTTCGTCTGGGGCTCGGCGCGTGTTGGCGTGCCGCCGCAGGTCAACGCCATCGGCACGATCTTCTTTGTTGCTGCGGTGAGCGCTGTGGCGATCGGCTCGTTCCTGCAGCGGAGGCGCGCATGAGCAACGATCGCGGTCCAATTCCGCCACATAGCGTGATCTCTTCGGTGTGGGGTCGCGCCGCCAACGTTGATGTTGAGCGCGGTGAGGGCTCTTGGCTGATTGATCGCAGTGGCGAGCGCTGGCTCGACTACACCTCAGGGATCGGCGTGGTGAACACGGGGCACGCGCATCCGAAGATTGCCGCCGCCATTGCCGAGCAGGCCACCAAGTTGATTCATGGGCAGCAGAACATCGTCTTCCATGAGCCGGGACTGCGGCTGCACGAGCGACTCAGCACGGTGCTTGACGGTGGGCCGTGGGGCGTCTTCTTGTCGAACTCTGGATCGGAGGCGGTCGAAGCGGCGGTGAAGCTGGCGCGACGCGCCACCAAGCGCCGCGTGATCCTCACCTTCCGCGGCGGCTATCACGGTCGCACCGCGCAGACGATGGCGCTGACCACGGCGAAGAACGTCTACCGCGGCCACTTTGAACCGCTCCCCGGTTCGGTCTACAGCACCGCATTCCCCTCCTGCTTCCGTGCCCCTGTCGTCGCTCGCGACCCTGCCGTTGCGGGCGCCCCAGGTGCCTGCGCTGGGTGCAGCTGCCGCTGGGAGGAGGAGTGGGACCTCACGCTCCACACCCTCGCGAACGCCGAGGATGTTGCCGCCGTCATCGTTGAGCCGATCCTGGGCGAGGGTGGCTACGTTGTGCCGCCGGCTGGCTTCCTGCCGCGACTGCGCGAACTCACCCGTGAACTGGGCATTCTGCTGATCGCCGACGAGGTGCAGACCGGGTACGGGCGCACCGGGAAGATGTTCGCCGTGCAGCATCAGAACGTTGAGCCCGACATCTTGGTGATGGCGAAGGGGATCGCCTCAGGCCTCCCCCTCTCCGGGATCATCGCCCACAAGGAACTGCTCGACACCTGGGAGCCGGGCACACACGGCGGCACCTACGGCGGCAACGTTGTTGCCTGCGCGGCCGCTCTTGCAACCCTTGACGTCATTGAAGAAGAGGGGCTCGTCGCCAATGCGGCAGCCCGCGGCACCCAGATGATTGACGGCCTGCGCAAGATCGCAACCGGTCGCCCTGGGATCGGCGATGTTCGCGGACTCGGACTGATGCTTGCCCTTGAGTTTGTTCAGCCTGGTTCAGGCGACGGTCGCACCCCTGACCCTGCAGCGGTGAAGCGCGTGATCGCCGAGGCGAACAAGCGCAAGTTACTGCTGCTCTCCGCGGGCTCATACGCGCAGGTCATTCGCATCATTCCACCACTCGTCACCACAGCAGCAGAGATTGACCTCGCTCTGAAGATTCTGGAAGAGTCGCTCGACGCCGCAGGCGTCGGCCGCAGCTAACTTCCGGCGGGGCTCCCCCGCCTAGCGCAGCAGGTCGGCCGGAGCCGGCGGGAGTGGATCGGCTACCTGAGTGACGTAGCGCTCGACAAGCGCGCGTGATCCACCAACACCGAGCTGTGTGAAGAGCGACTGGAACTTCGCGCGCTGCGTCTCGAGAATCTCTGGTGTGCCAGCCGCCTCCCAGAGCGCCTGCTTGAATGGCCCGAGTGCCTTCTTGCGCGTGCGATAGAGAAACTGCTCGTCGCTATCTCCTGGCTTCGCCTCATCGGCGGCGTTCGCGCGCAACCATGCGGTGATCTCGGCGCGCAAGTTCGCATCCAGGGCCGGGTGATCGAGCAGGATGTTCTGGAATCCAGTGGCGAGGTGGATCTCTGCAGCGCCTACCTCGGGGAAGCGGTGGAAGAGATCTTCGGGAAGTGTTGACGCGCCGTGCTGCACCGCACCGGCAAGGCCACGGGCGCGAGCCAGCTCGCCAAGCTCTTGGAGCACCGTGAAGTCGAGTGCGACTTCAGCGACGCCGCCGCCTGGAAGCGGCACGCCGCCGTGGCTCGTACCGGTCTGTACCGATACCTTGCGTAGTCCGCGCGCTCCAGCGCGGCGGCTGGCGAGGGCGACATCGAATTCGTCGAGATAGGCGGCAAGCTCTTCGGCGGTGGAGTTCTGATGCCCGACCTCGCCGATCTCACCACCCATGCTGATCTCAATGCCGGCAGGCTCCAGCTCGCGAACGAGGGCGACCGCCTCGGCGGTGCGAACGGCATTCACGCGCTGCTGCTCTGGCACCGTTGGTAGAGCGAGGTCTACGAGTGTGGAGGCGTCGATATCGATGTTGCGATACCCAGCGTCAACCGCGAGTCGGCAGGCACGTGCGATCTCGGCGGCAACCCCTTCCGGGTCGGTGGCGTACTTCTTGGCCACGAATTGGTAGTGGTCACCCTGAATGAAGACAGGTCCGCGCCAGCCGGCGGCAATCGCACCGCAGAGCACGCTCGTGGCGTAGTCGGCGGGGCGCTGGAAGGTGTAGGTCTGCTCGGAGCGTGCCAACTCAAAGATGAGTGCGGCGCCATCCATGGCGGCGGCGGTCTCGAGCGCGGTACGAGCCATCTCAAAGACCTGGCTGCGCAGGTTGAGCGCAGGAACGGTGAGGCCTTCATAGGCGCCATTGGCTCGTGCCGCATAGAGCGGCGCGATGCTGGCGCTCTGGATTCCTGCAGCGACAGCTGTGGCACGTGCCAGCCACTGCGCCGCAGCCACAGTTGCCTCGTCGGTTGAGAAGGCGGCGGTCCAAGCGATCGTTGCGGCGCCGCTATCGCGCAGCTGCTTCGGATCAAGGATTTCGACCGCGCCTGCCGGCGTAACGCGCAGTGAAGCGCTCAGCAATTGGCGGAGGACTGCGGGTGAGGAGGCGATGCGTGTCATGCAGGAATCGTAGCGCGAATTGGAACGCGCTTCGTTCTAAGGGGTGGCAAGCTCCCGCTCGCGTGCCGCCAGCTGACTGCTGTAGGCGGCCTGCGTGACACCGACCCGCGCCGCGAGTTCAGGGAGCGCCGCCCAAGAGAAATCATCCCAGCCACCGCTGCCGTTCCAGGTTGCGAGAAGCGCCGGGGGGCGTCGCGCGCCCCCATCGAGTGCTGGTGCGCGCAGCAGGTGTGCCGACTCCACGTGGCTCTGCGCTCCCCCATCACCACCAAGCACGATCACGAGCCCGAGTCGATGCAGGTCATCTTCTGGCACGCGCAGGTTTGCGCCACGCAGCAGGTCAAGCAGTTCGGCGAGGTCGTGGCCAGGTGCCGTTGCGATGAGGGGGAAGCCGCGAACCAGGGAGCGGACCACGGTCTTCGTGGTTGCTGCGCTCAAGCGTTCAATCAATCCGTGAGCGATGAGTCGCGTGGAGCGTGGACTGCGCGGCGCGCCACCGGCACCTGCAACGAGACAGCCAACACCTGCAGGATCAGTGAGCCAGACGAACGCTTCGTCGGGAGCGATCTTGATCTCCGCGCTCTCAGCGCCAGCGGGGAGCGGTGAGGCGGCGGCGATTGCTGCAGCGAGCGCATCGCGGCGATCGGCTGGCGCGCCTCCCGTAACGACAATAGGAACGCCCGCATCGGCGAGGGCGGTGACCTGTGCCGCCAGTGTTGCGCTGATCTGCCCCGCCGCCACGAGGTTGCGCAATGCCACGTGACTCATGAGCGCGCCGCCGTCAACGTGTTCTTACGAATTGAGGTGTCGATCCACGCCGATTCGGTGCCAATCATCGTCTCTCGTCCATGCCCTGGAATCACGCGCGTCGCAGGATCAAGTGCCCGTAGCCTCCCCAACGAGTCGAGCATCGCGGCAGCGTCGCCGCCGGGGAGATCAGTTCTCCCCCATCCGCCAAAAAAAAGGGTGTCACCACTGAGCAGGAGGCCTGCACTCGCATCGAACAACGAGATGGATCCTTCGGTATGGCCAGGGGTGTGCAGCACGGTGAAGTTGATGCTCCCTGCAGTGAGTTGGTCTCCGTGGTTCAGATCGCGTGTGGGAACCACCGCTGGGATGGGGAATGGTGCGGCGAGCGGCTGCGGTTCGATCAGGCGATGGCGGTCGAGCGGGTGCACGCCGATCGGCAGCTCCTCGTGGTGGTGCGTTTTGTGGTGCGTCGCCAGTGCCGCCATCTCGCCCATGTGGTCCCAGTGACCGTGGGTGGCGAGCGCCAAGACCAAGCGCCAGCCACGCTCGGCAAGCTGCGTGGTGAGTGTGGCGAGAGATGGGATCGCTGGATCAACGACGATCGCCTCTCGGCGTTCAGGGTCGCCTACGAGCACCACGTTGGTGCGCAGCGGCCCGATCGGTAGCACCTGCACTTCAATCATCGCTGCGGCCGTTTGATCGGCTGAAACGCACGGGGGTCCAGTTCCGCGCGCAGCGTCTCCTCGTTCGCGGCGGAGAGCTCAACCAGACGTTCGAGCAGTGCAATGCGCTTCTCCGCCTCAGCTGGATCAGGGGCTCCCTTCGCAATCGGCAGCATGCCGGCCACGCCAACACGATCGAGGCCTCGCCCGCCAAGCGACGCGGCGTACCGCACCGCCCAGAGAAGAATCTCAACAGGTTCTGGATCTTCATCGCCTGGCGCAGGAACGAGCGCGAGGATCAGGCCGCGATCTCCCGGCCAGGTCGCGGCTGCACGCCACGACTCTGGGTCGCGAATCGGATTGATTACTAGGCTCTCCGCTGGGATCTGCAACCACTCGTCTCGAGTCATGCCGACGAGGTTCCCGCCAACCGGGAGCAGCGCGCGATGGACGCCTGCAAGCGCAGCCATTCGTTCAGCCAAGTGATCGCGAGACGTGGGCTCAGCCGCCGTCAGCTCTGGGCACTCAACGAAGTGGATCGCCGCGTTGGATTCTGGCTCGCTGCTAAATGCGGCGGGATCAAGAAGGGTTGCAAACACGATTAGAAAGGCAATTGAAAACGCAGGACCGCGAGCTCGCGCCAATTGACGTAGATTGCTATGAACCCGACAAAAACAAGAACGCTTAAAGCTAGATCCCCACCACGCCAGTTCATGACGGATGCAGACCAACGGCGACGCATTGCCTCCGCTCGGGTGGGCTGCACGAGCACGCCGAAGATCAGCCCTGTGAGTAGCCCACCAATATGCGCCGAGTTGTCGATACCGCCACCAACGAACCCGACGCCGAATCCGAGCACGATGTTGATGAGCAGAAGGCCGCCAACACGACCGAGCGCTTCGCGCATGCCGCGCTCCACGAGCGGACGATGCGCCCACTCTGCACCAAGGGCGATGCCGAAGAGGGCGAAAACGCCGCCCGATGCGCCAACCGAGTACCCGCCGGGCAACCAGATTGCGCTTGCAAGTGATGCGCCGATGACTCCGATGAAGTACCAGCTAATGAGCCGTTTCGCGCCGTACAGGCGATAGACCAGTTGTGCGGCAATGTCGAGTGCAATAGCGTTGAAGCCGAGATGAAGCGCCCACGACTGCCAGTCTGGATCAATCCCTCCGTGCACGAAAGCAACGGTGACGAGACGCCATGGATACCCCGTTAGATAGTCAGAACCGTTGAGGTCGATTTTGGTCAGCGCAAAGAGCTCGGCAAGTGCCGGATCAAGCTTTGTAATCACGGAGAGGACGATGGTGACGGCGAGCAGCGCCCGGGGCACCCACGACCCGCCAGGGATGCCACGGGCGCGGCGGAAGGCGGCCTGGGAGCGGAGTGAGGAGCCGCCCGTCTCTTTGGTGAGCCACCCAATGCGCGAGGCGATCTCAGCACGGGCGTCACTGTTCGGGGCACTGCCTTCGGCTTGGCGGTAGGTGGCGAGGGCGATGGCGAGGTCGCCACGGCGAACCTCCTCCATGGCGCGACGGCGGAGGGCGAGGAAGCGCAACTCTTGGTCTGCGGAGTTGGCGGCAATCTCGAGGTACTCCGCCGCCTCGTCGTCGCGCTCTAGGCGCAGCAACGCCTCAGCGGCGCCATAGGCGGCGCGCTCAGCGAGGACGCGATCGTCGCTTGGGGTTGCGCCAGCAACGGCGGCGGCAAAGGCAATGGCTGCCCCCTCCGCGTCACCGCGGTCAAGGGCGTCAACGCCAACCTCCATGCGGCTCGGCAGGTCGGTCGCTTCGGAGGGTGGGCGCTGCGCTTCACTCATCTGTTGCAGCGTACGCGATGCGCTACGAGGCGGCAGGCGACTCGCGATCTGGAAGGAGGAGTGCCACCAAGAGGTCGGTAACGGCAGCTGGATCCCCGGCTGGGCGCTCAACCTCCAGCGGCGGCGGGGCATCCCCGCGCTCCCCTGTCGGCACCCCCGCAGGAGCTGACCCTTCAGGCCTCGTCACAACGAGTCGTGCGCCGACATAGGTGCACGCTTCAAGCACGGTGGCAACGACCGAATCATTGACAGGATCGACCAAGAGCACTGCATCGAAACTCGTGAGATAGCGCAACGCCAACTGCAGGTCGGCCGCATCCATCTCCAGCGAACCGGATCCGTCAACTGCGGTCGCCAACGCACCATCACGAATGAGCGCCACGTGACCGATCCCCGCCGCTGCAAGTTTCGTGATGACCGCTTCACCCGCTGCGTCAACACCAATCTTGCTCACCATCTCAACAGGTTCACCAGCGGCGGCGAGGGCGAATGCCGCAGTTGCGGCGTAGCTGCCAAGGCCATAGGTTGACCCCTCGGCGCGCGCTCGTACGGTACCGATTACTACGATCATGCTGAGGCTGCGCTATCCGCTTCAACTTGCACGGTGAACCCTTCAGCCTCGAGCGGCGCGGTAATCGCAGCGGCGTCGCCAACGATCACGATCTGTTCGGCAGAGGCGGCCAACTCGTCGGCGATCAGTGCAATTGCGGCGCGATCAACGGCGGCGACGCGCTCACGGAAGTGGTCCGGCTCATCGGGCGAGAGCCCGAGAACTGTGAGCGCTGCGGCCATGCTTGCCACTGGCGTGGCGGTGCCAAAGCGCAACGGGAAGGTTCCGCAGAGATAGTCGCGCGCCTCGGTCAGCTCTTCATCAGTTGGTGGTGCGCTCTGCATCGTGGCGAGTTGCCGGCGCGCCTCGGCGAGCGCAGGAGCAGTCACACCCGTCTCCACAGCGGTTCCTGCCATGAACGGCCCACGCCCGCGCCGCAGATCGAATCGAGCGCCGGCGCCATAGGTGTAACCCTTCTCTTCGCGCAGCACGCGATTGAGCCGCGAACCGAAGAGTCCGCCAATGATCTCGGCGTAGACGAGTGCGGCGTGGTGGTTCGCATCAAGTCGCGAGCGACCGATGCGGCCGATGCGGATCTCAGACTGCACCGAACCGGGTCGGTCCAACACCTTCACGAGTGGCGTGGCATTTGCCGCAGAGGGAGCGGGCGCGGCGCGATCTGGCTCACCGCGGCCCCAGGTGCCGCCACCTGCGCTGATCTCGCTGAGGCGGCTCGCCTCAATGAGCGCGAAGGCTACATCGGGATCGATGTCACCTGCGAGCACCAGTGTTGGCGTCCCGGTGCGCAAGATCTCCTGGTGTCGCGCAACAACCTGGTCGCGCGTCAGGCGTGCGACACCGTCGGCGGTTCCAGCGAAGGGTCGACTGTAGGCGGCCTCTGGCGCGTAGAGCGCTGCAGAGAGCGCATCAACGGCACGACTTCGTGGGCTCGCGTGCGCCTGCTTGATGGCGGCGAGTCGCAGCGCCTTCAGGCGCTCGACGTCGGCTTCGGGGATGCGCGGCGTCAGTGCGATCTCGGCCATCAGATCAAAGACACCAGCGAGGCGCGAGACTGGAGCGCCGGCGCCCACGGTCAGGCTCTCCCAGCCCGACTCCGCACCAATCGATGCACCGAGCAGCTCGCCCGCCTCAATGAGTCCGTCGGCGTCGTGGTGCTCGGTCCCCTCCGTGAGGAGGCGTGCCAACAGGGCCGACAGGCCCGACTCTTCTGGTCGCTCCCCTGCGGCACCGCCGCCGAAGAGCATCTGAATCGATGCGATTGGGCGTGATGGCATCGGGAGCAGGATCACGCGCATCCCGGCACTCGTCACGCGCTCAATGGCACGTGGGAAGCGCCAGTCGCGTGGCGCCCCAGGACCCGGACGTACCGCAGCCTTGCTCATGACTTCTCCTCCGGCACGTACCAGAGCACGATGCGATTCTCCTTGGTGAAGAGCTTCGCCGCCGTCTGCACCTGGTCCGCCGTTACGGCAAGGGCAAGGTCGAGATCGCGATTGATGCGACCGGGATCGTTCAGCAGGGTGGCGTACATACCAACCGCATCGGCGAGCTCCTCTGGGTCAGATCGCGCCAATAGCTCCTCAGATTCCGTGAGCGCCTTTGCGCGCTCCAACTCTGCCGACGTTGGGCCCTCAGCGGCGAGGCGCTCCAACTCTTCCACAAAGGCGCGCTCCACCGCCTCGTTCGAAGCACCAGGGCGCACGGTGGCCGCGCCAACAATGATCGATGCCCCGCCAACGAATGGAAGGAGCGAGAGGCTCATATCCTGCGCCACCTGCTCATCGCGAACGAGGCGTCGGTAGAGGCGACTCCCCTTCCCACCCGCGAGGATCTGGGTGGCGATCTCAATCGCGGGAATCAGTGGTGCGCTCAGCACGGGAGCGCGGAAGGCGAAGTGCACGCGCGCCTCAGGAACCTTGTCGTGGATCGTCTTCCGGATCTCACCGCCGAGCGGTGCGCTCAACGCGAGATCGGGGTGCGCCGGAAGCGCAGGGTTGGCGGGGATCGCACCGAAGTGCCGCTCCACGGCGGCGATGATCTCCTCTTCATCAATGTCGCCGACAACCGTGAGCACGGCATTGTTCGGTGCGTACCAGGTGGTGAAGAAGCTGCGCACATCCTCAAGCGACGCCGCATCGAGGTCTTCCATTGAGCCAATGGTTGGGTGATGGTACGGATGCCCCTTCGGATAGGCGAGCGCGAAGAGCTCAATGTAGGCGCTGCCGTACGGCTGGTTATCGTAACTGGAGCGCTTCTCGTTCTTCACCACGTCGCGCTGGTTGTCGAGGTTCGCTTGATCAAGCGCCGACAGGAGTGTGCCGAGTCGGTCGGCCTCCATCCAGAGGATCAGCTCAGCCCACTCCGCTGGCACGGTGGCGAAGTAGTTGGTGCGGTCGAGCCAGGTGGTGGCGTTCCCCTCTCCGCCGATCGATTCAACGAGGGTGAGGTGCTCTGCCTTCGTGACGTTCTCCGAGCCTTGGAACATGAGGTGCTCAAAGAGGTGCGCGAATCCAGTGCGCCCGGCGCGTTCGTCTTTTGATCCGACGTGATACCAGATGTTGACGGCGGCAATCGGCGCTGTGCGGTCAACGATCAGGAAGAGGCGCAAGCCATTCGCAAGCCGGTGTTCACGAATCGGCAGCGGCGGCGTCGCCGTGCGCGTCGTCATCCTAGTTTGTCAGGGAGATGGGTAGAGCCAGAAAGAGGAGGGCGCCACAGACACCGAGAGCGAGGCCCTGCGCTGCGATAACGAGTGCAGTTCGGCGGTCTGCTGCGAGTGCAGCCTGGTCGCTGACGCGACTCATCTCGCCGATCTTTCCAAGGTTGAAGGTGCCCGCCAGGCCATACGCCATGCAGAAGCGTCGACGTGCCTGAATCCAGCCGATCGCTGCGCCGGTGAGCGGGAGCGCAACAAGAAGGCGCGCGAAGTCACCGGGGGCCGAACCGAACGCCAGAAGTGCGACGCCAAGTCCAAGGCTTGCGATGAGGCCAGCGACAGCGGCCTTGCGGCGGCGCGCGATCTCATCGGCTCCAATGTTGCATGCGCCTGGGGCGTAGGTCAGTTCCATGCGCCTATCGTAGCCCGCGCACGCCGATCGGGTTCAGCGATACGCCCGACATGCTTGCCCGCTGCTAGCTGACCTGGTCTTGACTGGGATCCTGCGGCCCAGTCAGTCGGGGTGGTCGTTTTGGCGACCTACTGGAGGGTGAGGAGAAGCAGTTGCCCTTGGCCATGATCGAGCAGCCAGACCCTACCGGTTCGATCGGTGATGATCCCCGAGACCTCACGCAACCCCTCACCGAGGATAAGGACGGTGCGGGCCGGGTCGGCAACTCGACCAGTCGGCAGGTCAGCGCTGATCGCCCGAATCTGCCCATCGCACCAGTCGGTAAAGAGGAACCAGCGCGCACCACGCGGGTCATTGGCGAGTGCGCCACCGCTGATTGAGCAGGCCCCACCGTTGTGACGATAAACGCCAATCGGCGCGGCGTAGCCAACAGGCTCACTGCAGGTGGTGGGCTCGTAGCAGCGATCCCCCTCAATGAGACGCCACCCGAGATTCGCCCCATCCCGTTCGGGGCCCGCCAGAAGACGGGTCACCTCTTCGGTCGCGCTCTGTCCCACGTCGGTGACCCAAAGGGCGCCGTCGCGAGGGTCGAAGACAGCGCGCCAGGGATTACGCAGCCCGGACATCCAGACCAGCGGCGGAGGTGGCGCAGCGCCGGCCCGAACCGCAGTCTCAGCCGCTTCGGCGTCGAGCAAGAGAATCTTGCCAAGCAGGCTTCGGGGATCTTGAGCGCGATTCTCAGGATCACCACCCGAGCCGCCGTCGCCGGTTGGGATGACGAGGCGGCCATCAGCACGGAAGAGGATCTCGCCGGCGTTGTGGTTGGCATAGGGCTGGTTAATGACCAAGAGTGGGAGTGGCTCACCAAGAAGGCGCGGGCTCGGTGCATCAAGATTGATTTCGACCACCGCCACCACCGTCGCCCCATCGCCGCGTCGTGTGTAGTTGAGATAGAGGCGTGACTCACGGTTCGTGCCCCCGCTCGTCTCACCAAACTGGGGATGGAGGGCGATCCCGAGTAGGCCCCGCTCACCACCCGCCGAGAGGAGGGCGCCAACATTGGCAATCAAGGTTGGCGCAGGATCGGTCTCGCGCGGATCAAGCAGAAGGAGTCGGCCGCCCTGCTCGGCGACAAGGAGCTGACCATCGGGAACCTCCTGAAGATCCACAGGCTTATTCAAGCCATCAACTGTCAGAGTGATGCGCATCCCGGGTCGCACCAGCGCCTCATCTGATGACCCAGGGGTGGTGTCTGGAGTGCCGCCGGACGGTGCAGATGGGGACGGCGCGAGCGGGGTGGGCTTGAGCCCTTCTCCGCAGGAGAGGGTCAGCAGTGCAAGCGCAAGCAGGGCGGGAAAGAGCGGCCAGAGGCGACGCGGGCGGTTCACTGGGTCACTCACGTGACTGATCTCGCGAACCTTGTCAAGGTTGAAGGTGCCCGCCAACTCGTACGCTGTTCAGAAACGTCGACGGGCCTGAATCGAGGCGACCAGCGCAACACCAAGTCCAATGTTGCATGCGCCTAGGGCGTAGGTCAGTTCCATGCGCCTATCGTAGCCCGCGCACGCCGATCGGGTTCAGCGATACACCCGACATGCTTGCCCGCACCGAGAGCGCCTCTGCCGACGCCACGGCGGTCTCCATGGCGGTGAGGCAGAGCACGCCGTACTCCACCGCGGCGAGGCGGATCTCGAGCGCGTCGCGCAGCGCCCCGGTTGCCATCGACGGCGTATTCACGACAAGGGCGACGGCACCAGAGCGAATCAGGTCGGCAATGCCGGGTGCGCCATCGCGCCCCTGGTCACCGAGCGGGTGTGCCGTACCTGCAGTGATGCCGAGTGCCGCCAAGGCGCTGCGCGTCCCGGGCGTGGCGACCAGCTCGTAGCCAGCGGCGAGGAGTGGCGTGGCGAGGCGCGCCAGGAGGTGCTTATCGCGGTCAGCGATGCTCAGGAGCGCGATGCACTGCGGGTCGCGCGGCGGCGGTGGCAGCAAGTTCGCTCCGATCAACGCTTTGCCGAGCGCCTCCTCTGCTGTCAGGCCCAGGCCGATCACCTCGCCCGTCGACTGCATGAATGGCCCGAGCGTTGGATCGACGCCGCGCAGCTTTGCGGTGCTGAACGCTGGAGCCTTCACCGCCACACCAGTTGGTGCTGAGGCGATCCCCGATCCGTATCCCTTCGACGCCAACGTGTCACCGAGTGCGATGTCAACGGCGAGCGGCACCATCGGGATCCCCGTCACCTTGCTCATGAAAGGCACCGTTCGGCTCGCACGCGGGTTCACCTCAATGAGGTAGATCCCTTCGTCGCGCACGATGAACTGCGCGTTCACCAGACCGCGCACGCCGATCTCGCGCACGAGTCGCATGAAGATTCCTGCGAGCTCCTCTTGCTTCGCCGCTGAGAGACGTTGCGGTGGATAGACGGCGATGGAGTCGCCCGAATGCACCCCTGCAAGCTCGACGTGTTCCAGCAGGCCAGGGATGAGCACCGTCTCACCGTCGGTGACCGCATCAATGTCGATCTCGATCCCCTCAAGGAAGCGATCAATGCGCAACGGGCGGCCATCACCGATCTCGCCGATGCGGTCGAGCTGACGCTCAAGGTCTGGACGCGAATAGGCGAAGTCGATGGCGAGCCCGCCAATCACGTACGACGGCCGCACGATCACCGGATAGCCGATGCGCTCCACCAGGTCAATCGCCTCTTGACGACTGCGCGCCAGGCCACCCTCGGGCTGCAAGATGCCGAGACGATCCAGGAGTGCGGCGAAGCGCACGCGATCCTCGGTTTCATCGATCGCTTCGAGTGAGGCGCCGAGGAGCGGCACACCCGCCGCAGCGAGCGGCGCCGCAAGATTGAGTGGCGTCTGCCCGCCGAACTGCACAAACGCTGGAAGCGTTGTCTCCCCCTCGGGCGATTCGGCACGAACGATCTCCATGATGGACTCGGCATCGAGCGGTTCGAAGTAGAGGCGCGTCGACGCGTCAAAGTCGGTCGAGACCGTTTCGGGATTGCTGTTCACCATCACCGCCGACCAACCCCGCTCCGTGAGGCGCTCCGCAGCGCGCACGGCGCAGTAGTCAAACTCAATCCCCTGCCCAATGCGCACCGGCCCAGAGCCGATGACCATCGCCGCCTTTCGCGGCACGGGCGGCGCCTCTGGCGGTGAGCCGGCCGCCGCGTACGTGGAGTAGAAGTAGGGCGTCGCGGCGGCGAACTCTGCGGCGCAGGTGTCGACCATCGCGTACCCGGGCGTCAAGCCGAGCTGCGAGCGGCGCTGGGCGATGCGCGGCTCCGAGACACCACTCATCAGCGCAAGGTCGCGATCACCGATTGCGGAACGCTTCGCCGTGGCGAGCAGCGAGACCGAGGCGGGGTCGGGGCCAATCAGCGTCTGCCCCGCCTCGCGCACGCGGTGCTCAATGGCGATGAGGCGCTCAAACTCGGCGAGGAACCAACGCGTGATCCCCGTAGCGGTGTGAATCTGGTCGGCCGAAACTCCTCGGCGCAACGCTGCAAAGAGTCGCCAGAGTCGCGAGTCCGATGGGCGCAAGAAGTGACGCAGCGCCGCGGCATCGTTGCTCGCAATGATCGGCGAGAGCTCCGCCTCCCATGAGGCCTCCTCTGCCGTTGGACCACTCCCCGACTGCTCCATCGAACGCAGTGCCTTGTTCAGTGCTGCACCAAAGGTTCGATCGATCGACATCACCTCGCCGGTCGCCTTCATCTGACTGCCGAGCAGGCGATCGGCACCAGGGAACTTGTCGAATGGGAAGCGCGGCAGCTTCACCACGATGTAGTCGAGGGCGGGCTCAAAGGCGGCAACCGTGGTGCGCGTGACGGCGTTTGGGATCTCGCGCAGCGTGCGACCGATGGCAATCTGCGCGGCGACGCGCGCGATCGGATAGCCGGTCGCCTTGCTGGCCAGGGCCGAGCTGCGGCTGACGCGCGGGTTCACCTCGATCACGACGTACTCGGTGTAGTCGGGCGAGAGGGCCAACTGCACGTTGCAGCCCCCCTCAACGCCGAGGGCACGAATGATGTCGAGCGAGGCGGTGCGCAGGCGCTGGTGCACCGGGTCGGGCAGCGTCTGCACGGGGGCGACCACGATGCTGTCGCCCGTATGGACGCCGAGTGGATCCACGTTCTCCATGGAGCAGACGGCGATGCAGGTGTCCTCGGCGTCGCGCATCACCTCGTATTCAATCTCCTGCCAGCCGACGAGGCAGCGCTCGATCATCACCTGGCGAATCGGGCTGGCGCGCAGGCCGCTCTGCACGCGCTCCCAGTACTCCTCCTCAGTGGCAACGATGCCGCCGCCCGTGCCACCGAGCGTGAAGGCGGGGCGAATGATCGCAGGGAGGCCGATCTGTGCGAGCGCCGCCGTCGCCGCCTGCATGCGCTCGTCGTCGTTCGCCCCCTGCACCATGGCGCTTGGCGCCGTTGGCTGCCCGATGCGATCGCACATCTCGCGGAAGAGCTCACGATCCTCCGCCATCTTGATCGCAGAGAGCGGCGTACCAAGGAGGCGAATCGGATGCCGCTTGAAGACGCCGGCATCATCGAGTGCGACCGCCATGTTGAGTGCCGTCTGTCCGCCGAGTCCGGCGAGTAGCCCCTCAGGCTTCTCCCGTTCAATGATGCGCTCAATCACCTCAACGGTGAGTGGCTCGAGATAGACAACATCGGCGACCGACGGGTCGGTCATGATCGTCGCCGGATTGGAGTTCACGAGAATTGTGCGAATCCCCTCGGCGCGCAGCGCGCGACACGCCTGCGTTCCCGCGTAGTCAAACTCGGCCGCCTGGCCAATCACTACTGGCCCTGAGCCGATGATCAGAACGCTTGCCGGTTTGGTGCTCATCGCTCGCTCTGCGCAATCGCGGTCATAAAGCGATCAAAGACTGGCGTGGCGTCGAGTGGGCCCGGCGAACCTTCGGGGTGATACTGCACCGTCTCAATCGGCAGCTCTCGGTGTCGCAGCCCCTCAACGGAGCCGTCATTCAAGTTGATCTGGCTCACCTCGAAGCCAGAGTCCGCAGGGAGTGTGCCGCCAACCACCTCAACTTCATGATTCTGCGCCGTTACGTAGACACGGCCGCTCGGCAGGTCGCGCACCGGATGATTCGCACCGTGATGGCCGAACGCGAGTCGCTTCGTCTCGGCACCGGCGGCGCGCGCCACGATCTGATGCCCGAGGCAGATGCCGAGCAGCGGTCGCCCCGTGGCGATGATCTCGCGCGCCAGTGCAACGGGCCCAGTGAGTCGCGCCGGGTCCCCAGGGCCAGGCGAGAGCACCACGCCGACCGGCCCACCCTCTAGGAGGTCGTGGCTCGAAGCGTTGTGTGGATGTACGCGCACGCGCAGACCGCGTGATCGCAGTGCACGAACGATGTTGGACTTCAGTCCGAAATCCACGACCACAACGAGTGGCTCGTTGGCGTCGCCATAGGTCTCAACGCGGGTTGGCGAGACCTGGGCGACAAAGTCTTCGCTCTCCCACGGGGTGATCAGCTTGGTTGCGGCAACGGCGGCCTCGAAGTCGCTCTCCCACGGCGCAGAGATGCGAGCGCGCTGCGCGCCCGTCTCGCGCAAGCGTCGTGCAAGGCTGCGCGTCTCGACGCCAGCGATCGCTGGCACGTTGTGCGCGCGCAGCAGTGCGGCAAGTTGCGCAGCGTCGTCACTGATCGCAGCGGTGGCGTGCGCAACCACGAGTCCGCGCAGCCATGGTCGCGTGCTCTGATCGTCGGAGATCAGTCGGCCGTAGTTGCCGATGAGCGGATAGGTCATCAGCACGACCTGGCCGGCGTAGCTCGGGTCGGTGCAGATCTCTTGGTAGCCCGATTGGCTGGTGTTCATCACGAGATCGCCACCCGAGGCGATTGGTGCGCCCCACGAGACGCCAGGGAAGACGCTGCCGTCTTCGAGTGTGAGGAGTGCTGGGCCATGATCGCCGATGCGCGCATCAACAACGGAGGCGGATTCCGGGAGTGGAATAAGGGAGCGGCGATAGGGTGCGAGGCTTCGTGACGCGCGCTCGTTCACCTGTACTCCTCTCCGGCCTCACAGGGCCATCTGCGATCTCTCTGGATCGTCTCGAAAGGAACGCCAGTCTTCACTGGTGAGCCGGGTGGGATTCGAACCCACGACCTAGTGATTAAGAGTCACTTGCTCTACCGCTGAGCTACCGGCCCACGCGGAAGGATAGAGGAGCGGGGCGGAGCGTGCTACGGGGCTACCGGTGCGCGGCAGCTCCCTCGGTAACAAGGGCATCCAGCGCCGTGGAGAGTCGAGCTGCCAAGGCCGCATGGCCCGCCGCATTCGGGTGGAACGGGATCTCGCCATCCCTCCCCCACTGGTACGGCTCGGGGTCGCAGAGGCGATGTCCGAGGAAGGCGTCGGCGAGGTCGGCGACACGGAGTCGCGGGTCGTTGACGGTGGTGATCGCCCCACGAACGCGGTCGGCGATGTCGGTTCCCCACTCAGCGAGCACCGCAAGGTCGGCGTCAGAGATGCTGTCGCCGGGAGCGCGCAAGCCAGAGCAGGCGTCGAGACCGGGGGTGCCCGCCGCAGGGAGCGAGTCGGCGTACATGACCACGATGACGACAGCGTTCGGCGCCTTGGCCAGCACCGTGCGGTAGAGGCGCACCAGCGTGCCGCTCAAGGCCGCCGCCTGGGGCTTCATGCGCTCGCCCGCGGCAACGCAGGCGGCCGCATCTTCGGTGCGACAGGCGGCGAAGACCTCTGAGAAGCCGGCGTCATTGCCGCCGATGCCGAGCATGACGATGTCGGTCTCGGCGCTGAGCGCCTGCACCTGCAAGATCTCCCCCGCGCGCATGCGGCGATCGATGAGATCGGCCACCACGGCGCCGCTGCACGAGACGTGGGTTAGCGAGAGGCGCATGTTGGTTGGCATCAAGAGGCGCGGCCACGCTGGCCCTCGGGCGCAGACGCTTGGCGCACCAAGCACCTGCAGCGTGCCGCGATCAAACGGGAGCGCCGCCGAGGCGTAGCTGTCGCCAAGCACGACAAGGTTCAGCGTTGGTAGCGATGGATCATCTGGGCCAACCACCATCGGTGCTGGCATCGCCGCATCAAAGCGCAGCGCCGGTCCCCCGACGCCACCGAGTGCAGCAACGATCAGTCCGGCGAGGGCGCCAGCAGCCAGACGCTTACGCATCGGGCGACTCGCTGATCCCGAAGAGCGCGGTGATTGAACCGGTCAGTGGCTGTGCTCCTGCAACGATCTGCTCGGCACGCGTGGTGAGTGCGCCGCTTGCCGTTGCCTCGCGCACCTGCGCGTCGACATGTGACTCGGCGGCGGCAACCAGATGCGCCTCAACGCGGCGAATGCGACCGCGCACGCCGCGGCCCGCGCCCAGCTCATCGATGGTGGCCAGGAGTTCACTGATCCCAGCACCAGCGGTGGCAGAGACGAGGGCGACTTCTGGCGCGCCGGCACCGAGTGCAAGGCCGCTGCGCAAGCGATCGAAGGCCGCCTGTGCCCCGGGTCGATCAGACTTGTTCACAGCGACGATGTCGGCGACCTCAAGGATCCCCGCCTTCATCGCCTGCACCTCATCGCCACCCTCGGGTCCTTCTACAACGAGCAGCACATCGGCGAGCCGCGCAATGCCGATCTCGGCCTGTCCGGCACCAACGGTCTCCACAAAGATCAGGTCAAACCCTGCCGCCTCGACCAGGATCGTTGCCGCAGCGGCGACATGTGCAAGAGAGCGACCGCTGCCGCGCGTGGCGATGGAGCGCGTAAAGCGACCGTCATCATCGGGATGTTCGTCAATGCGCACGCGATCACCGAGCAGTGCACCACCGCTCTCATGGGAGCTTGGATCAATCGCGAGGATCGCAACGCGGCGACCCGCGGCGCGGGCGACGTCGGCGAGCGCTGCGGCGAGCGAACTCTTCCCCGCGCCCGGTGCGCCAGTCAGCCCCACAACAAGGGCGTTGCGCGCATCGGCCGCCGATGCGGCGAGCGCCTGCTGAATGCGTTGATTTGCTGCAGGTCCTGGACGCTCGACTGCGCTGATCCCCTGCGCCAGCTCGCGGCGCGCCGCGAGATGCTTAGCGTCGACGGGCATTCGCGCGCAGGAAGGTGGCAACCTCGGCGATCGTGGTTCCTGGCCCAAAGATTCCCGAGATGCCGGCCTGCTCCAACTCAGGTCGATCGGCTTCGGGGATGATGCCGCCCGCGACCACCAGCACGTCGCTCGCGCCAGAGGCGCGAAGGCTGGCGACCAACTTCGGTAGCAGCGTTGCATGTGCGCCGGAGAGAATCGAGCAGCCGACGACGTCAACATCTTCTTCAATGGCTGCGGCAACGATCGCGTCAACGGTGCGGCGAAGGCCGGTGTAGATCACTTCGAATCCTTCATCGCGCAGTCCGCGTGCCAGCACCTTCGCACCGCGGTCGTGACCGTCGAGGCCAGGCTTGGCGATCAGTACACGAATCGGCGTGGTTCGCTCAGCCATGGAGCCCCTCGCGTCGCGCAACGCCGCGATCGTGTGCGCGCGCCAACGCCTCGCGCAGGGCGGCATCGGTGCGGAGTGAGCCGCGCATCGCCTCGGTGGTCATGACGACACCTGGCTGGCGTGCGCCGCGCGCGGCGAGGCAGAGGTGTTCGGCACTCACCAGCACGCCAACGCCAGCTGGCGCGAGCGCGTCGTTCAGTGCGTCGGCGACTTGCGCGGTGAGGCGCTCCTGTACCTGTAGTCGTCGCGCAAAGGCGTCAACGAGGCGCGGGATCTTCGAGAGGCCAACGATGCGGCCGCTCGGCACGTAGCCAACGGTGGCGACGCCAGGGAATGGAAGAAGGTGGTGTTCGCAGAGGGCGTGGAACGGAATTCCCTCAACAACGACAAGGTCGCCAGCAGGTGCGCCCGCCGGCTCCTCGAAGACGGTGCCGAGAATCTCGTACGGATCGCTGGCGTAGCCGCTGGTGAGCTCGAGCATCGCGCGAGCAACGCGGCCTGGGGTATCGACGAGGCCGTCGCGCGTTGGGTCTTCACCGATGGCACGCAGAATGGTCTCGGCCGCCTCGGCGATTCGTGCCTCAGCATCCGACGTGGGCGCCACGATCTGCGTTGTCTTGCTCTTTGCCTGCATTCCCTCATCCTACCCGCCCCGTCGTAGGATCTCCTCGTGGGACGTCAGGACGAGATTGAGCGCGTGGAGCAGTTCGCTGAGGAGGCGCTGCGTGGGCTGCCCGAGCCCCTGCACTCCGCCGCCCAAGAGCTCCTCGTTACCGTGAGCCACAAGCCTGGCGTAGACCTCTACGGCGAGTTCTACGGGCTACCGAAGGGCGCTGAGAGCGGCCTCGGCGAGTCGCCCCCTGAGGTAACGATCTATGCCGCGACGCTGCTGGCCGACTTCCCCGACGAAGAGGCCCTGCGCCGGGAGGTGCGCCGAACACTCATCCATGAAATCGGGCACTACCTTGGGTTGAGCGAGGAGGATCTGCACGCCCGCGGACTCGAGTAGTTTCGCCGCCGCTCGCTATGATGGCGGTGAAGGCGGAGGAACCGTTCCGCCACAAGTAGAGCGCAGGGGGAACCATGGCGGAGATCAAGCACACCAGCGACGCAGCATTCCAGAAGGATGTGATGGATTCGGGTCGCCCCGTCATTGTTGACTTCTGGGCGCCATGGTGTGGTCCGTGCAAGTTGGTGGCTCCAGAGCTCGAGAAGCTCGCCGCGCAGTACGACGGCAAGGTCGACATCGTGAAGGTGAACGTCGACGAGAACCCAGCACTGCAGCAGGCCTTCAACATCATGTCGATTCCAACGATCGCCTACTTCAAGGGCGCCGGTGCCCAGCCAGTTGGCGCCGTCGGCTTCCAGACTGCTGAGCAGCTAGAGGCACGCTTCGCGTTGAAGGAGCTCGCCTAACCTTTACGGCGTTGCCAAGGCCGCTCGGCCTTAACTCTTGCTGCGCCCCTTCAGCGACCCTGCGATCCGCGCAACGATGCCAACCAAGATCACTCCGTAGACAAGGAGCGCAAAGGTCCACTTAATGGATGAGGCCGTTGACGCTAGCAGAGCGGTCGTCGAGGAGATCGTGCCGTCCGCAAGGTACTGGCTCGACACGGTAGCGAGCCCAATGTTCTCCAACCAGTCAAAGAGAACCTGACCAAATGGCAGCAGATTCAACATCCCGACCTTTTGCGAATATGGCTTAAGCAACACCGACACCCAGGCCACATACATCACTCCGTAGATCACGCCATAGAGAGAGTCCCACACCTGATTGAAGGTGATGTACGCAGAAATTTGCCCAGCAGAGCGTTCTGCGAAGAAGGCAAGGATCTCTGCCTGGCCAAAGCCCAACGACGTTCCTAGCGACTTGATGCTGCTGTTCGCGACCTCAAACGCCTTCCCTTGCCCGCTGAGAACGAGGACGGTGTAGCCGGCGAAGACGACGGTGGCGATCAGCGCGGTAACCAGGGTTGACTTCGCGTAGAAAAACTGTGACACGCGACCTAGGGGTCCGGACTTGCTAGACGTCATGGTATCTACCTCTCTTACTCTCTTATTGCAACGCCGCCGCGTATGCGGCGAGACGTTCGGCAATGAGTGCGTTTGAGATATCCGAGGCGATGAGCGCGCGCACGCGACCGACTTCGCCCGTGTCAAAGAGGGTGATGACCTGGCGGTGATCGCCATTCAGCAGCGTGAACTGTTTGCCTGGCCAGTCCCCGACCTTGATGTCGGCGATCTTCAGCCCTTGTGTCTTGCGGCCACCGCGTGCACCGCGCTCAAAGGCGTAGGCGAGGTTGTCTAGCGTTAGCCCTGCGGCCGAATAGAGCACGAGCGAGTAGCCCGTTTTGCCGGGGAGTTCGAAGATGGCTCCCGCAGATCGAAGCTCACGAATCCCTGCACCCCAGAGTGGACCGAGGCGCAACTGCGAGCACTCACGTCCGGAGTCGATCGTGACCGGCGTGGCATCCCAACCCGCCACGGGGAGCGCCGCTTCAAGCACGGTGTCAAAACCTGCAGCGCGCTGCTGATCGATTTTCTCGTTGCACGGCAGTGAGCCGTCGGGTGGCGTCGCTGGCGCGCAGGCACCCGCTGCAACCGCGAGAAGGAGTGCCGCAAGAAGCGTTCGCATACCGCTCATCATGACGCCTACTCCAACTCTCTGTTCGGATCAAAGAGCGGCGCCGTAGGGCGTCGGGTACTGCCGCGTGGGGGGTGCGGCGCGCCGCGCTCTTCGAGATCATCGAGCACCACATTCGCCGCGCGCACAAGCTCCTGATCGCGGCGCACGTTATCGGCGCACCAGACGAGATACCCGGGATCGCGCTTCGCCACATAGCCCACAGTTGCCCCCTCATATCGACCGAAGGCGAAGACGGTTGCGGCCGCCTCGCTCAACGTTGGGCGTCGGTAGTCGGCAGGGAGTGGCGCAAAGCTCCGCTCCACTGGGCCTGCCGGTGACCCTGGGAGCGGGCCAACGGGCCCACGCGGCGCGCGTGGCGCCCACGGCTGCTCTGGTCGCCAGTTGATTGGCGCCGGGCGGCTGGTGCGCGCGTTTGCGGCTGGGGCGGCATCAACAACAACGCTCGCGGTCACTGGCCGCTCCGGCTTATGCCCACCTTTTGCGGGCGGCTCGGCAACGGGTGCACCATCAGAGGCCCACGCCTCGGCAAGCAACGCTTCAGCGGCCGCATTGATGAGCGCCATCTCGCGCGTTGCCTCCGCGGCGCTCTTCGGATCGTCCATGAATCGATCGGGGTGATGTTCGCGTGCGAGCTGTCGACGCGCGGCGCGAATCTCATCGGCGCTTGCGCCGAGCGAGACGCCGAGCACCTCATGTGGCGTACGGCGCCCGCTCATCGCGAGGCATCCTCATCGGCGGCGCTGACCGCTGCAGAGACGAGTGCATCTTCGGCCGACATCGTGTCCACGCCATCGCCGCCACCACGGGCGCTCTCTGGAGCTGGCGCGCCAAGGCTGATGTAGTCGGCCACCGCCGCATCAAGGCCAACGTCGACACCGGCGCGCTCGGAGAGGATCCACTTGTGCTCCAACGCGTCGCAGTAGGCCTGCAGCACATCTCGGCCCGATGCAAGGTGCGGTCGCAGGCGGACGAGTGTCGGCTCGAGCACCTCAGCGCGCCAGCGAGCCGCAACAAGTCCCGTGGCGAGTCGCTCACCGCTCTGCACCTGCAGCCAGACGCCGTACTCATGTAGGTCGTTCAGCAAAAGTTGCGCCTGTCCTTCGAGCGCATCAACACCGGTGAGGCGCAACAGCTGTTCGGCGTGGAAGCGGCGTGAGGCGATCGCAAGCGAGACGCGCATCCCCTCGCCGCTCGTGACATCAAGGCTCAACTCTTCGACGGCGAAGCCGAGTGCGTTGAGGTCGCGAATGCGGGTGGCGACGGCGCGGCGATCGTTGGCACTGGCAACGAAGGGGCGATGCAGCTGCGCCCAGAGTGCGGTGTAGCGATCGCGAAGTGCAGCTGAGGCGCGCACCGCCGCGTCGGTATCAACCTCGCTACCACCAAGGGCGGCTGCGGCATCGGCGAGACCGAAGGCGACGTTCTCTACCAGGATGTCGAGATCGTGCTGGCGCTGCCCATCGCTCAGCTGCTCGTGGTACTCGGCGGTCTCCGCATCGACGAGATACGCCTGCAGTCGGTTCCCGTCGCGCTTCAAGAGCGCGTTCGCCAGTGAGCCGTCGCCCCACCAGACGCCGTGCCGGTGCAGGTCGACCAAGAGAACCGCTAGTGCGTCAAGAAGTCGCCCCGAGAACTGACCTGAGGTTGCAGCGCCTGGGGTGCTGAGGAGTCGTCGGTACTGAATGCTGCCGCGCAGATAGTCGGTGATGATGAAGCCCTCGCCATCGCCACGGTCAACAGCGCCGACGGGCGTTACTGCCGGCATCCCCGCCGACTCAAGGCGACGCAGAATGGCGAACTCGCGCTCCACCAGCGGTGCGGGGAGCTCCTTGATCGCCAGGAGTCGGCCAGCCACACGCACGAAGCGCACAAGGTGGCGAGACGGGCCTACTTCGAGCGGCACCAGCTCCACCTCGGGGCTCGCCCAGTCGCGCAGCGGCTTCGCCCACGGGAGCGCGATCAGCGCCGGTTCAGGGCTGCGTAACGTGACGTGCGGGGCGATTACAGACATACAGACCAAGTGTAGCCCCCTCCCCTACGATGAGGGAGAACGAAGGAGGCTCCATGCGCAACCTATTGAAGGCAATTGAGATCTCGCGACCCCTGCTCTGGCTGAACACGTCGATGCCACTCCTCTGGGGTGCGATTGGGTTGCGCGGTGAACTTGTTGCGAGCGATGTGGTGCTCTTCGCCTTCTTCCTCTTCCCGTACAACTATTTCTTGCACGCGCCCAATGACTACTTCGACTTTGAGACCGATGCGCGCAATCCGCGCAAGGGCGGTGTTGAGGGCGCCCTCACGCCGAAGCCGCTCCTGGCGCGACACGCGATCATCAGCACCCTGCTGCTCGCCCCGTTCCTCATCTTCGTCGCCGCCACCTACCCACCGCTGACGCTCCTCTCGCTGCTAGTGCTCCTGATCCTCTCTGCCGGATACAACGCGCCACCAACACGCCTCAAGGGGCGACCAGTCCTCGACTCGCTGACCAATGTCCTCTACGCCATTCCGCTGCAGGTTGGCCTACATGCCGCGGGGAGCACCAACCTGATTGACGCACCGGTGCTCGTCTTCGCCGCCTGGGGGATCGGCGCGCATGCCCTCACCACCATCACCGACCGCGATGAAGATGCCGCAGCTGGCGTGCGCACCATTGCCGTGCTCCTTGGCCGTCGCAACACGGCGCTCTTCGCCGCGGCCTGGTTCGCACTCGTTGGGCTCGGCGTCGCCACCATCACCGCAACGCCTGCAGCGGCGCTGCTCACCCTCCCCTACCTCGCACTCTGCTTCATTGGGCGCGATGCCCGTGGCGAGGCGGGGCGTCGCCTCTATCGCCTCTTCCTCATCGCCAACGTGGCGCTTGGTGCATCAATCACCATGCTCGTCTTGCTGAGCGTCAGCGTTGATGCGGCGATCCCCGCTGGGATTCTGGCGATGTCTGGCACCGCAATCGCCCTCGGCGTCTCCGTGGGCCGCGCCGTTCTGCAGCGCCGATGAACGGCGCGCCGAAGCGCGTCGTTGTTGTTGGCGCCGGACTCGCCGGCCTTGCCACCGCCATTCGCCTCGCCGCCGAAGGCCTGCACGTCACCGTTGTTGAGCGCGGCACACGCCCTGGCGGCAAGATGGGGCGCCGCGAGATCGGCGACTATCGCTGGGATAGCGGCCCGACGATCTTTACCCTCCCCGAACTCTTCGACCAACTCTGGAGCGCCGCGGGCGCGAAGCGCAGCGACGATCTCACGCTGCTAAAAGTAGAGCCAGCGTCGCGCACCTTCTTCGCCGACGGCAGCGTCCTGGAAACGTCGAGCGACCTCGGCAAACTCGCCGCAAGCTTCGGCGCGCTCGATCCGCGCGATGCGGCGGGGATCCCCGCCTTCATGCGCC
>Ga0315909_10001826_pt1 | contig 28119 bp, 59 predicted proteins | sample LakEriMetagenome_11_FD_203527 | JGI IMG/M metagenome (GOLD analysis project Ga0315909, IMG submission 203527) | Freshwater fungal communities from buoy surface, Lake Erie, Ohio, United States - Buoy 2 MA125 | ecosystem: Environmental > Aquatic > Freshwater > Lake | place: USA: Lake Erie, Ohio... | reverse complement strand
GGCTACGTAATAAGCTCGCGTGGGTCCACGGTTAGCCCACATCAGTTTCGCTGGTATAGCTCAGACGGTAGAGCAGTTGCCTTGTAAGCATCAGGTCGAGGGTTCGATTCCTTCTGCCAGCACCAGGAGATAAATATGGATAAAATGCATTTAAGAATTATGTGGATGAAAGTTATAGCATTCTTTCTTCTAGTCATTACAATGGGATTTATAGCGCAAGATCTATTTACGTTTGGTTAATGCGGGTGTAGCTCAATGGTAGAGCCATAGTCTTCCAAACTAAAGACGAGGGTTCGATTCCCTTCTCCCGCTCCAAAATTCTGCCACAACGAAATAGTGGGCTAAGTAAAAAAGTTTTGGGATCAGTTCAGCAACTAACTATGCATTGGAGCAAAAAAGTTGATCCCGTTAATTTTAGGATTGTTTCAGCAAACAATAAAGGTAACAAACTTTCAACTTTGTTACGCCGACAAATACAATCCTGTTAGTTTTGGGAAGCATACAGCAAACAATTATACTCGGCCCCTGGGCCAAGGTACGCTCATGGTGAGCATTGTTTCCCGTTGGTTTTAGGATGACTGCCGCAATTAATCTAGGACTTGTAATCCCGTGGTCGTGGGTGCAAATCCCACCCTCTCCACCATCTATGGGGAGGTAGCTCAGTAGTAGAGCACGTAAAAGTTCATCCTGTTAGTTTTGGTTTGAGTTCCGCAACTATCAAAAATCATACTTGAAATATGACTCAAAGTTCAAACCGTAGAAAGGAAATATAATATGTCTACTTTTGTTAATGCTGTAAAGAATCAGTCTGCTCGTACCGAAAATGGTATGAAGGCTCTAAAGTCAACTGCTAATCCGCTAGTTGATCTTTACTTCAACATTGGTGCTTCTCGTGGTAAGGATATCATCCCTGCTTTCGTAGCTGCTTATGTTACTAACAAGGATATTGCAACTCGTATTGCTCTTTGGGCACGTGATGCTCGTGGTGGTTCTGGCGAACGCAAGATCTTCCGTGATATTTTCCAGTATCTATGTGACAACGATCCTGCACTAGCTGCTCGTATTGTGCATAAGGTTCCGGAACTTGGCCGTTGGGATGATCTCCTAACTGCAAAGGGCGATGTTCGTAAGTCTGCTTTCGAGTTTATCCGTGAAGGTTTGTCAAACCAGAACACTGCTGGACTTGTTGCTAAGTGGATGCCTCGTAAGGGCGAAGTGGCTGCAGAGCTACGTGCATTCCTTGGTATGACTCCAAAGCAGTATCGTAAGACTCTGGTTAACCTAACCAACGTTGTTGAAACTCCAATGTGTGCGAATAAGTGGGATGAGATTGACTTTAATAAGGTTCCTTCTCTTGCTGCTGCTCGTTACAAGAAGGCGTTCAACAAGCACTCTGTAAAGTTTGCCGAGTATGTTCAGAAGCTCGTAAAGGGCGAGGATGGCGTAAAGGTTAATGCTGGAGCAGTTTATCCTTACGATGTTCTGAAGGGTGCTGCTAATCATTATTATATGTCGAGCTACGACGCCACTGAACTTGGACATATCCAGGCGCAGTGGGATGCGCTTCCTAACTATGTTGGTGATGCTAACATTCTACCACTGGTTGATGTTTCTGGGTCAATGACCTGTCCTGCAGGTGGATATGGATCAAAGAGTGGTGTTACTTGTCTAGACGTTGCAGTTTCTCTGGGACTGTATCTTGCTGATAAGAACAAGGGTAAGTTCAAGGATACGTTCTTGACTTTCTCTGAAAATCCAGAATTACTGCATCTCAAGGGTAACATTATTCAGAAGATTAACCAGATGGTTAGATCTAAGTGGGCAATGGACACTAATCTACACAAGGCTCTGGACAAGATCCTTACTGTAGCAAAGGAAGGTAATGTTCCTCAGGAAGAAATGCCTGACATGCTCCTGATTCTTTCTGATATGCAGTTCAATCAGTGCACTCGTCATGATGATTCTGCTCATGAGATGATCGCTCGTAAGTATCATGCTGCTGGTTATACTATGCCAAAGGTAGTGTTCTGGAACCTTAATGCTGCTTATGGCAATCAGCCAGTTAAGTATGATACTTCTGGAGTTGCTCTTGTTTCTGGATTCTCTCCTGCACTGGTTAAGGGTCTAGCAAATGTAGAGAACTTCTCTCCAGAAGCAATTATGCTTGACACTATAATGAATGAGCGTTATAATTACTGAATGATAGGAGGGTACTTCCCCTCCTTTTTTATGGTGATGACATGAATCGTGATGACAAATATATGGCGTTCGTTCGCCGCCTTGCCATAAACAATGACATGAAAATGAAACTGGCAGCTTGCCTCGTTCTAAACAACGAGGTTATTTCTGTTGGGTATAACTCAGACAAGTCACATCCTATGCAGAAAAGATTTGCCAAGAACAGTGATGCAATCTTTAAACACGCAGAGGTTGATTGTATTATTAATGCACTTCGTCATATTGATAAGGAAGATATGAAAAGGACCACCCTATACGTCTTTAGAGTGAAGAGAAAGAGAAAGGGTGATCATGCTTGGGTAGATGGTATGGCTGAACCTTGTCCCGGCTGCAAAAGAGCTATAGAACATTTTGGGATCAAGAGAGTGGTATATTCTACGGAAGAATCTGACCCCATAGGGGTCATTACTTGCCAGCCGTAAATATATCTATCACTTTCTGTACATAGTTTTTTCTGTTTTTCACAAATAGTTGTGGTAATTCGTCATCAACGGCGATCATTACAACTATTTGTGGAATTTCTATTTTATACATCCATTCAAACATCATAGAATAACATGTTGTCTGTAGGAAATAATCTGTAATCCAGTCTTCTCTTTTTAACTTGCGTGAAGTCTTGAAGTCTATGATTGACGGAACACCATCAAATTCAGCGATCATATCACAACGTCCTGCGGTTCTTAGACCAACAGAATGTAATGGTAATTCTATTCCATAGATATTATCAACATGCTTATCAAGATATTGTTTTAATGAATTAAAGGAGTCAAGCCCAGAAGGCATGGCTCCTTTTGTATAATCTTCTTTATTTAATACATATTTCTCAGCAATACTATGAACTGCCGTTCCACGTCTTGACGCTTGTGTAATGATCTTCTTGGCTTCTTCCTCGCCAACTCTTTTCTTCCATTCAAGAAGATGTGTCATATCTTTATTTTGAGATAGAACAGTAGTGACAGAACGAAATTTTTTACCATCAGGAAGAACATAATGACGTTTTCCATCAATATATTCTTCACCTAATGGTATTTCATCAACAAGATTATGATTAAATATTTTTCTCATATGAATTACATGATATCCATTGTAAATATTGCTCTGACATATTTTTGTGGATCAAAATCTACTCGATTCCTTGCAAAAACAACGAATCCAAAATCACCAGGGTTCATAGCTTCTCTCATAGACTTACCTGTGGTGTACACATCATCAACAACTAATCTATATGGATTACTTGATGTTATATATTTCTCCAGAGCCTGTGCGAATTTAACACCACCACGGGGAATACCATAAACAGAACCAAAGTTACAACGATCAGCGACGATCTGTGCCAGACAATCCCAATCATCGTCTGTCAAGGCGTCACATTCAATCTTCCACTTTAGTTCTTTACCTGCATGAGATACGAAATCTCCATATTGAAATAAGTTCATACTATTATCCTCATTTTGTCTTTTAGTATTATATATTCTTTGACAAGAGCGGACCTTACGATATCAGCAGCATTGAATTCTATAAGATCAAACGATCTCATGCTCTTAACAACTCTCATGAAGTCTGTCAGACCACTTTTCTCATGTTCTCTAGTGAAGTCTGATTGTCTAAAATCACCACAGAATATTACTTTACAATTATGACCTATACGTGTGATAACAGAATCTAATTCGTGAAGAGTTGCATTCTGCATCTCATCAACTATAACTATACAGTTGTTAAGAGTGATGCCACGTATGAAAGATGTAGAAATAAACTCCACAAGATTCTTATTTTTAAGGTAGTCGTATGCATCCCCTCTTCCAAATAGTTCTGAACAGATAGCATAATAAGGAGCCTCATATACTTTAGTTTTTTCTTTAGAGTTACCAGGAAGGAATCCCATATCTCTGGTAGGAACTACCGTTCTCACAATAACAATCTTTTTATAAGGACAATCTGGATCATTAAGAATTTGTCTTAAAGAAAGATACATTGCCATGAAAGATTTACCTGTTCCGGCAATACCATGCAGCATTAGATTCTTGTCTTGATCAAAAGATTGAAAAGTATGTCTTTGATTTTGAGTCAAAGGATCAAAATGTTTTAAATTAAAATTTAATTTTTCTTGATAATTTTCTTTACTTTTACCTTGTTGGCGAAGAAGTCTTTTTTCTCTACGGGTTAATCTTTTTGTTTCTTGAATATCTTCTTCCATTATTGTCCTTTAAAAAGTATTGATAGTACTCCTTGAAATACCTTTTTGATTTCCCTTCTTAATATGCTTTAATAGATCACGGAAACCTTGGTCTGGTTTACCAATGCCTCTACCAGAATGGATCATAGGAGCACCATTTACGAGTTGAGTTATATGTGGATTTTCTTCAAGATAGGTTTCAAGAGCAGAAATGCTCATGAATTCTTCATACTCTTCGCCAGTGTCATTGTTTTGAAAACGATATGTGGGCATCTTTATCTCCACATATCGTCTGAAACATCATCAATGAAATCTTGATCTTCATCTTCAATTAGAGCAGAGATGTCTTTTGTCCTCAAGGCACGTTCAACACGCTTTGCCTTGCGCTTATTCTCACGTTCACGGGGATCATCATGATATTCGTCATGATCGGAATAGTCGTTCTTCTTAAACTTTTTTAGTGATGATTTACTCATGGAATTAGTCCTGGTAGTCCTTCCTTAATCTGTTCTAGTGTAATGCCTGGAAATGGCATCTTCTTGTCCTTAATTGAACATAGAAGCTTGGCGTCGTTTGGAGCAACTCTCTCCAAAAGTTCCACAAACATCATTTCTCTCTTTGCCTGTGGAAGATTATCGTGAAATCCTTTAACGAAATATCGAATTTTGTCTGCTTCCTTTCGAAGCACATGTTCTTGATCGACTAGTTCGTTTGGTGTATATGGCGGAATGCCTTCTGGTAATAACCATTCTACATTCGGATCAAATGCACCCTGTAGAATAATTCTCAAAGCAAGACAGTCATTCTGTCGAAGTGCTTCAATTTTATCATTTGTACGTCTCTTTTTACCAATCTTTTCTAATAATTCATATAGTCCAATTACCATACCCATTGTTTTCTCCTTAAAAATCACTCAGATTATCCATTAAGTTTCTAAGTTTCTTTTCCATAAAATAACTCAGCATTTTATTACGATTGCGATTATTTTGTGAATTGTATTGTTCCATGACCTGTACTTTTATTTTGTTGGGAATAAAAGACAAATCAATAAGATGTCTATTGCGATCATAGTTACGAGCAATAGAAGTTTCTATATTTTCAGAATTTGCTATTTCATTGATTTTCTTTGAAGTAAGTCTTTTCTGTCTGTCACCTTTTTTCCTTGTGACATAATAATCATCTTGTGTTAGAATATTTGGAATCCCGTCACCTTCATCCCCATGCATTATATGCTCTTTGAGATACTGTTCTGGGTTTTCGTGTTTAATCCACTTTTTACGAGTAGGATCATATTGTTCAACATTTTTATATTTATGTAACTGAATAAAATCTTTGTCTCCTGAAAGGACAAGTGTTGTTTGATTGTTATCACTGAAATTTTCACACAGAGTTGCAATGATATCATCTGCTTCTGCTGATTCTACATCAATAACTCTATATGGCAAATATTCTTTAATCTCACCTCTAATTTTATTTAGATAATCAAAGATTTCTTTCCAATTGATTTCAGACTCTTCTATATTCTTTTTACGGTTCTCTTTATAATATGGGAATAATTGCTTACGCCAATAGTTTTTATTGTCACAAGCAATGATCATTTCACCATAATCATTACCGAATTTAACTTTATATGAACGCAGAGAATTTAAGACCATGTGACGAAACATATTTTCGTCTATTGGTGCATTAGTATGCTTGTCTAACTGCATAAGCATATTAGACAACATAACCTGATTTAAGTCAACAATAATCACAAAATCACCTATTCTTTGTTAGGATTTTTCAATTCTACGCTTAGTTCTTCTACTATTTTGAATGCACCTTCTTCATCATCTTTAGGAATAAAAACATTTTCCGCTATGATTTGAAAGGGATGATATTCGTCATAATACTTACACATGTATGATCGTAAAGATTCGATGATCATTGCACCGTCTTTTACGTCATCATCTTCTTCGTCTGACAATCCAAACCCTGCTATATCTAGTTGATTAAAGATAATAGGAGCAAGATTTAGTATTGTTTCCTGAATGTGATAATGTTTCATCATATCCATATTACGCTGAATATCTTCAGCATTAATATTCTTTTCAATTTGTGCATTAGCTTTTGGAAAAACTATTACATTATCTTTTTTATCTTTCACATTATATCCTGTTTTTTTATGATTGTCAATATTTATTTATAATCTTAGAGTGGATTTTTCTTTCTCCGAAAAAATAATTCTAATCTGTTGTGCCAAAGAATGCATCAATATCTGATGACAATCTTCAACCACACCATAATTATCAGCATTGACATGAACCACTTTACATGCTAATTTTTCTTCAAGGATTTTTCCACCATCAAACCCAACAAACGCAATAGTGCTATAATTCTTTTTACGGGCCATTTCAAGTCCCTTTAATATGTTAGGAGAATTACCAGAAGAAGATATAGCAATTACAGTGGCATAAAGTGATGATTCATATTCAATTTGTTTTGAAAATACTTCATCATATGACATGTCATTAGCAATAGCTGTCATAAGTGACATGTTCGCCGCCAGATTGCGTACACAGGGGAACATATCGTGAACATCTGTTTTGACGCCTTTGGTATGATCACAACTCCAGTGTTCTGCAATTGCAGCAGAACCACCGTTTCCCATCACTAAAACTGGCTTTTTATATAAGGCTGAATCTACTATAGTATTAAAAACATTTTTTAAAATTTCTTCATCAACAGTATCCAGCGCATCATTTATCATTTGTTTATATTTTTTGAACATTAAATGCTCTCCAGAGTTGAACCGTTTTTTGAAAATTTAAAATTAAATCTTTCATAATTTTTCATGGATTCAATAACTCTTTTTTTGTTCTTTTCAGGAACATATACTAAAAGATAACCACCGCCGCCAGCACCAAGAATTTTACCACCTAATGCACCGGACCTTATAGCACGATCATACATTTCGTCTATAATATCATTAGTTATGTTGTCTGTCAACTTCTTTTTAATTTGCCATGATTGATCCAATAGATTACCGAAGTCATCTACCTTTCTTTTCTGTAACAATTTTATAGCATTCTTGGTTAATTCTACTATGGCTTTTGTGTGTTCAATAGTGGCTGTTGTTTGAAGGTTTTCTACCTGTTTTGTTAATACAGAAGAAGCCTGTCTATTGATACCCGTATTAAAACATAAAAGATTATTATTTAATTCATAGATTGTTCCTGGATCAACATCAAGAGATTTTACTCTTACGTTATTACCATTAAAATACATGACATTAAATCCGCCATATGCAGCAGCATATTGGTCTTGCTTTCCTATAGGTTCATTACACTTATTGATTTCAATATAAGAGGCAAGTTCTGCCAATTCTGTTGTCTCTATATTTTTACCATGTGTCAGACGATACAAAGCATTAATCAGTCCAACAGTGAATGTAGACGACGAACCAAGACCTGTTCCTTTAACAGGAACGTCAGAAAACGAAGCTATTTCAATATGATTTGGAAACTCAAAATACTTTAATGCTTCTCTTACTCTATCATGTTTGACATCATCAACATTTTCAACTTGTTCTAATTGAGAATAAATGACTCTGATGTGTGAAGCAACGCACCTATTGATAGCAAGATATATGTAACTATTAATAGATGTGGATATAACCATCCCCTCATTATTTTCATAAAATGTAGGAATGTCAGAACCTCCTCCAAAGAAGGAGATTCTTAATGGTGTTTTAGTTACTATCATACTTTATACACAAACATTTCTGATTGAGGTTTTCTTGATTCGACAGTAGGATACATTTCCAATAGTTCTTTCAATAATGATTCCCATTGTGAACTGATTTTATTAATGTTAAATCTATTATCAGAATATGCTTTAACAAACTTCAAATAATTCTGAACTTCATCTGTATTGACTACAGTAATTGCATGTTCAAGATATTTATAGAAAATTGCTGCATGTTTACTTGGGTCTTCGTTGAATTGATACATAGTGGTCATCATTCCAGAAGTATCACTAAGAGCCGCAAGATTAGGATGAACACACATTAATCCGGCAGACATAGATTCAATCAGAACTCTACAAGCAGTTTCTTTCCATGTGTTAGGATAAGCCAAAATATGTGCGTTCTGAACATGCTTTCTTAATTCTTCCTGTGGTGCGAAACCATGATAAGTCATATGAGAATGATTTTTTATCTTATCATACAATGGCTCAAACTGCTTGTCAGCATCTTCCCAACCATAAATTTTAAAGGAAGAAAAGACATCAAGATGAATGTTATCATATTTTTTTGATAATGCATCAACAACAGGATAAAGAAGATTAAGTCCACGTTGTGGTGTAGAAAAGTAAATTAGATTTACTTTGTCTTTTGATTTTGGTGTAAGTTCTAAAGGTTCGAAAGGAGTTTCAATGATGTCAATCTTTTCATCTAAAGGAATACCAAGCTTAGTATGAAAATCATTTAATTGCCAATTACAATTAAATATCATCTTGTGAAATCTATTACGACTATTTTCCTCTTTTAAATGATTTAATTCTGGGTCTTCTGGTAAATCATGGCACCAATAGACACGAATCTTGTCTTCTTCAATATCTCTAAATCTTGAAGGAATAATTTGAAACTCTTTTAATAAGTCTTCTGAAACATATTTTGCTAATGTTCTTTTGGTAATTTCTGTTCCGCCATTAGCATTCTTTGAAATTTCGTTTTCTTCAAACCCGCTCATTATTTAACTCCATTATTAATTTACATGCTTCCCATATATTCGTTTTGATATAATCAGGTTTAACTAAACCACAGTCTTCAACATGATTATTATCACTGATATATATAGTTTTTAAATTAGATGTATTTCCAGCAATAATATCTTTACATCTATCCCCAATAAGAAAACTGGGTTCTCTATCTATTTCATATGTTCTTATTAATGCCTCTATCATTCCATTGTTTGGTTTGTAAAGAGGACTATCTTTCTTTAAAGCGTAAAGAACATGATCAATACCTACTTCATCTTCAAGGAAAGAACATATATCATCTAAATCAGTCATCATCATTTCACCGTCCAATACACCTGGCTGGTTGGTGACAACGAAAACTTTATAACCCATTTTCTTAAATTGTTCAACAGATTCAAAAACATTAGGAAATAAAATTAGTTCATCTAAATGCCATGGAGAGGTTAATCTTCCATCAGGTCTTTGAACCAGATGATTTATAACACCATCTTTATCTAGGAATATTGCTTTGAACATCTTTTTCTCAATTCACTAGAAGAATAATTATGAACTCTATCAATAAAAATAATTTCAATACCACGTGCTATACAAACTTCTTCACCTGTGATATTTTTATCTTTATAGTCTGATCCAATAAATCTCTTATTTACTCCAAGCGTTGCTAACATATTAACAATATCTTGTTCAGTTTCATACGGAACTATTTCATCAACAGCTTTCATAGCATTAAGCTGTTTCCATCTTTCATATACAGACTGAATTGGTTTATTCTTAGTGTCTGGGCGTTCGACTGTGGGATCAACATGTAATCCCACAGCCAAATAATCACAGTTTCTCTTGGCTTCTTCTAGCATAGCAACATGTCCTGCATGAAGTAAATCAAAAGCGCCAAAAGTAATTCCAACTATCATGCTTGCCTCTCAATATAATTATGGTTCATTCTATTCGGTAGGAAATAATCATCAATCATTGACAATACAATATTCATGTCATATGGCTTACAAGAAAACACATCTATATAGGCATCACCTGTGTCGTCGCAAAAATGAGCGCAAATATTACTGGTTTCAATAAGCTGAACTAACGTATATCCAGCCTTATTATCTTCTCCAAAATGAATGATTTGTGGCTCTCCGTAAGCTACCATATCAATACGCTCAACTAACTCTTTTGCGAACTTACGAATAGTTTCTGGATTTGTGACTGCTTCTCTGTTACAGTCGCCTGCATTAACTATGAGGTGATAACCCCAATAGGTGTTTTCGTTCATTTACTAATCCTTTACTAAATTAATATTGAAGTGAATCAAGAATTTGAACATAATCAACGTGTGAAATATCAAAGTTAATCCACATATTTTTCATAATATTCCAAGCTGCAATCATGTTTGGATTGTCTTCATGATATTTTCTTTCTTCTGCCATTTCATTTAGATATGTTTTAGGCAGAAGACTTGGCATCAAAGTGCAACGGATTTCATGTTTATTTCCTGTAGTGTCCGTAAAATAAATAGCCATTGCATTTTCACGAAGATCTTTCAGAACTGTATCACGTTCGTAAATCATATTTTATGCTCCGTAATAACTATCAGTTTCTAAAAGAACTTTACGTGTATCGTTTGTCTGCTCGTTAATTTGTTGTTGAAGCTGATGAAATCCACCTATATGGAACCCATCAACAACTACTACTGGATAGCTTTTTGCTTCTGGAAATTTACTGAGAAGAATTTCTCTTGTGAAATCTTCGTCTAGTTTGTATTCAACAAAATCCTTTTTGTGAATACGAAGAAGTTGTTTTGCCTGTTCACAAAATGAACAATTATTTTTTGAATAAATTTCAATTGCCATTTAAAAGTTCCTTCCAATATGCCTCAATATCTTCCTTAGAAGATGGGTCATAACCATTATCATACATATCAGCCATAACCAACAATTCAAGATCACTCATGGTTTTTCCTTTATTTCAGATTGATTATTTAGTTTTCTTGTAACTGGCCTTGATATTCTTCTTTTCAAGAATTTCAAATCCATTCGTGAACAAATAATCCTTTTCAATCATATCATGGTCATACATCCAGATATCATCAAATACCCAAACAGCACCAACAGGTGATCTTAATGCGAAGAATGAAACTTCTTCAATCACCGCTTCATTTGTATGTGGACCATCAAAGAAAACAAATGCATATTGGTTAACATAAGTTTTCTTTTCATCATAAACAGGAACTCCATCAATGAAACGCTTGAAAAACTCATGATCTTCCAGACAGAAGAATGTGAAATTTAGTCCAGCATTGAATGCATAGTAATAAAGGGAAGGAATGATACGATTACGCATATCATTTGTATAATCAAACTTTGTGGCAAATTTAACATCCTTTGCCATGGGATCACCTTCAACTTCATATTTACCAGGATAATGAATTGAAGCATTGATATTGGTAATGTCCAGATCAATATTACCGTAAGGATCAATACAGAACATTGGACGATTACTGTTACGGTTACTAACAAGCGTATCAATGATCATCTTGGCAGAACCACCACGGCGTGTTCCAATCTCAACAATACCACCGGGTGTATTACCTACACTTGCAACAGCATTAACCAAAACTTCATATTCCTGTGAGTCTACTGCAAAGACTTCTTCATCACTAAATCTGATAATTGCCATTTATTTCTCCATTATTAAACGAAAATTTTAATCATGCCCGCTACATATATTATGAGAACAATTGTCTGAATTATGGTAAGGGATAATTTTCTCCAATGTAAGGCCATCAAAAACCATAGAAAATTACCCACCACACTCATATATATGTTAGCTGGATATATATTCCATGATGTTAGAGCAACGCCTAACATCAATGTTACTGTTGCTGACCACTCAATAAAAATCCACAACTTGGTCTGCGATACCATATTTTATTGCCTCCTTGGGCGTCAACCATACATCCTCTGCTGGTAATAGATATTTCTTGATTGTTGCTTCTGTCTGTCCGGTGCAACGTTTATAGTGTTCGATAATTCTTCTACTTGTATTGGTAAATTCTTTTACAGATGCCATCAATTCGTGTTCTTTACCAATAGTTCCCCAAGAAAACTGATGGGATAGGATAGATGTATTTCTTGTAATATATCTATGACCTTTTACTCCAGCAATAAATGTCAACAATCCGCAAGAAGCAATTTCCCCCATACCATACGTATATATAGGAACCTTAGAACCTTTCATAGTGTCAATAAGAGCAAACGCCGAAGAGACAATACCACCAGGAGAGTTAATAATCATTTTTATTTGTTTGGGTTTATCTTTTCCAATCATAAGATTTCTGGCTATAATAAAGTTCATAGCGTCTGAACATGAAGTATTATTGAAATCTTGTGAGAAAATATAATAATGATGATCTTCTATTGCTGGAATTGTTACTGTTTTTTCTTCTTCTTTGATCAATTAATCCTCCATGATAAAAAAGGGTGGCACGGACCTGCCACCCCTATACTTAGTTATCTCTGAATGTGCATATGGTTGAAATGACCAGCAACACGCCAGAGAACTGTATAACCTGCTCGACGGGCAGAAGCCGCAATGCGGTCAAACTTACCTGCATAAGCAGAACGTGCTTCAACTACGCCACGACCAACATTAATGTCAATCGCACGTCCAGCATAATGTGCCCAACCATGATGAACATGATGGACTCCTCCGAAAGCTGGATGTTCGGACACTCTTATTCCCATATTCTGTAACATATGCCCATAAGACACAATTGATCTTGAAATAGGTCCAGAATAGTTGTGAGTGTAAGTATGATAACGGCTGTTATGATGAACAGCATGTTTTGGTAAACGTACTCGGAACTGTGGTGTCACAGACCAATTACTTCCGCCAAGTAAGTTACTGATAGGATCAAAAGTAACTTCCTCTTGTTTTGAATACTGAGTATTCTGGCCACGAGCAGCTTCTGCTACATTGCTGAAAGCAAAAATAGCCGTTGCTGTCATCGCAGCAAAAATAATCCTCTTCATGATTTTACCTTTCTTATTATGTGTAACCAACCCTTAACACGGATGATAATTTAGATGTGCGGTTCCTCGAAAACCAAGGGCACGAGCCACGTTTTGATTAACGTCAATTGTTCTTCCTCTGACGAATGGCCCTCTATCGGTTACAACGGCTTCTACTGATCTACCGTTTGCAGGATTGCTGATGCAAACTGTTGTTCCAAACGGTAGAGTTCTATGCGCCACCCCATAGTGATGGTGCATACCGGATGCTGTCCGTCCGCTCCGGTCATTATACCAAGAGGCGTTATGCCCGCCACCTTGGTGATAATTATTTATGTGCTTTGAATTATGGTTATTTACTGGTGCATTAAGTGCTAATGCACATAGAAATGGGATCAAACAATCCATGATATATCCTTTCAGAAAATGGTACTCCAGGAGGGATTTGAACCCCCGATAGATCCGTTATGAGCGGATGGCCTTAACCGCTTGGCGACTGGAGTGTATTATGCTAGCAGTCTATCTGCAGCAATAGAAGCAGCAAATGCTTTTGGTTTTACAAAAGGAATTACATTACACATTCCCTTTATATATCCAACAGCTTCACTAATAACACAATGTGAGCCATGTTTTTCGTTTGGGTTAATGTCTAGATGAATTTCAACTTTTCTATCACCAATTGCTTCTTCTAAATCAAGAAACATTTGTGCTGTTCTCATTACTTCATTCATGAGACGCATACGTGGTTTGTCTTTTTTCTGATCATAGTCTCTTTCAGTTTCTAATTCACCAAAAATCTTACAACCATGTTTTCCATCATAATGAACAACTACAACAGTACAGTATTCGGCAAACCAGACATCACGTTTACGATGACGTGCTGAATCTGAACCGATGTAAATTTTAGTTGCTAATGATGTGTTGGCAATAAATTCTCTTACTTCTTTCAGATTCAGCTTTTTCATTTTGTCCTACCTAATTTGATATACTGCTGTTCCACAGGACTCTTTAATAACAGGTGAGTTTTCCCATGGGCGTAGCCATCCAAGATGCCATGTTCCCTTTACACAATACATCCCACGATGTACAGGAACTGACCAATCGCCCTGAAATGGTGGATCTTGAACTGGATTGTAATAAGTTCCATAAGGATCGGCTAAAGCCGTACCACTAAACAATACTGCAGCAATAATTAAAATCTTCTTCATATCTGTTTCACCTTTCTATTAAAGACCGTTATATCCAATACCAGAGTGCTTTTCCTTGGAAGTCTGCTTAATTTCAAGAAGATTAATCATCTTTTTATTCAGAATAATAATATTCTCTAGTAATTCAATAATATGATATTGTTCCATTACTTCCTCTTACGTCCCTTCAATCGACGTGCTTTACGCTTCTGACTTCCAACCTTACGACGACCCTTACGGGGTCTATTCTTATGGGGCCACGCCATTCATATTCTCCTTCTTCATCTGACGCCAGAGGTTCTTGCCTTCAACTTTACCAAGTTTGTTTTGAAGATTGATTAACAATTTTCTCAGTCTTTTACCACTTTTCATATTATACTCCTTTTTTCAAAAAAGTCAAATGCTTTTTATGAATCTTACATGATATCCAACTATTATACCACCCATCAGATTCCAATACTTCATATTGAAACTGATACTTTGCTTCGAAATAGGACATTTCACCTTTAGAGGTGCAAAGTCTTAATATTTCTCTGTGAAATAGGTTTGGTTCCAACAGATTAACATGTTCTTTAAGTTCTTCGTTGGAACCATAATAATCTTTCCAGTCGGATTCGACTTTAGATCTTTTCTTTTTTCCTTTTACCTGTCTGGTTTTAGAAAAATAGAAATTCTTTTTACCAATATATCTTTTATTGGTTTTTAGATTGGTGATTAAATAAACAAATCCAATATAATCACCAATCTCTTTTAGTTCTTCACCTTTGTATATCCACATCCCGAATCTCCTTCGGGATATTTATTCTGCCAGCAGTAATATTATTCTGCGCCCTTATATCCTTATTACTCCAAGTCCAACATTCACCAGTTTCATCTTGAAAACAAACCCAGTAAAGATCGTGTTCAAAACCATAATCAATAAGAAAATGCGCTAGTGCTTTACCTTTTGGTGTAAGAACAGGTATGGGTGGATCTATACGAGTTACCACCCATCACCGTCATCTTGAGGATACATTTCAGTCCAAACTTCATCAAACGCTTCATCAACAGATTCATAAATGTCAAAAAGTTCTGCGCCATTATCTTCAAAAATTGGAATCAATTCTCTATAAATGTCACAACGTGCTTCATAATCTGGAACATTTGCTCTAATTACTGTAGCAATCTCTTCGAATATTTGTGTACCTGCTGACCAACTTGCCATTTATTCTTCCTTCTTATTATTTTGTTGATAAACCACTGAACCATAGATCTCCTCATAAGACATACCATCACTAGGACCAGGATCTTTTATTACTGATGCAGCCATAGTAGAAGACCATAAAGAGTTATATGGTTGTCCTGTATTACATGTAATCTTACCAGGACAATTGTTATGCGGACAAACATAACCCATAAGTTTTATTCTACCAAGACCATCTGTAAAAGACATTCCACAGACTTTACATTTCTGTTCGCCATAATCGGTTGATCTTGGCCATTGTGGAGGGACCGAAAAGTCCCTCCTATTCTTTCCTATTTCAATACCATCACGGATACCTTGTTTGTATCCTTCTTTCCATTCTTCGCTCATATCTCACAATTTCCTGAACTGCACGCCAATGTCTGAACACCTTCTACGTTGTCATCCATTTCAATCAAATTATCCCAATCAACAGTAGTTGGAATATTTATGATTGTCTTTTCATACTCTTCTTTAGTGATAGTTTCGTAAGGTGCCTGACGATATGAACCACCATCATATGGCAAGAATGAAATACCTGAGACTTCATCAAAATGATCATAGACCCAAGCACCTACTCGTGGCCATTCTTCTTCATTCACATTAATAGTGACAGAAGGTTTATGCTCGCACCAATGACGCTGATACTTCAACCAAAGTTCTAGATGATCAATAGCTGACACATTTTCTCTTGTGATTGAAGTTTCTGGTAACTTCATTGGAAATGTAAATACCGTAGTAGAATGAGGCTTAGTAACGTCAGGCTCATGAGGAACACCTGCGTCAATAAGATGCTTCGTAAGTGGATCTTTGTTATCAGAGCGTACACGACGGTAATAATAACGGTCATGACCTGGATGAATACCGGAAGGACTAAGAACCAGTTGAGAAACTGTTCCGCTTGGTTTGACGCAGGTAATGGCCACTGACTGATTAATTCCAAGTTTTTCACTCCATTCTTTATTTGTATCAATAGAAACCTGGCGAAGTTTCTCTAATCTTGCTGGTAGTTCAGAATCATTATAATCATTCATTAATGGATTGTCATAGATACCAGTTAATGATACACCAAGCAATCTTTCTTCCTCAGTATTCTTCTGCCAAATCTTTCTTAGGTAAGGGAAATGTGTAAGAGTAGATTGAAAGGTTCCAAGAATTGTTGCAATTCTAACCTTTCTTGCAAGATCCTTTTCAGTATCAGTGCTTCGTATAACAACTTCCGTTAAATTACAAAATTGATACGGGCGAAGAATTATCTCCGAACATGGATTGGTTCCAAATTCATGAGTAGGATCTCTTCTTCCGTTTTTCTTAGCCACTCGTTGAGATGCATCTCGACTAAAGATTCCTCGTTCTCCTGACTTGGATTCATAGAGCGAAAGCCATTCTGACATGAACTGTCCAACATCTGGCTTTTCTGTATAGACTGCCGAATTGTTTGATAAAGCTCTTTGAACATTTGCTTCCCACCAAGCTCCTGATTTAGCATGACGCATACGATCATCAGATAGATTGGATAGAGAAATCATTGCTGAACGACGAACGCCGCCAACTACAACTACTTCACCAATCTTACACATAATGTCATGACATTCTAGAGATGTAAGTTTGCGCCCATGTGCATTCTTGAAAATCTTAATAACAAACTTGAATAGATCGTTCAATGGTTCTGGACCAGAAGAACGCCCACCAAATGTCTTTAGTGGAGCACCAGCAGGACGAAGCTGATTTAAATCCCACTTAGGAATTTCTCCTGCATAAAGTAGAGAGATAAGCATTCTTAATGCCTTAGACCAACCTTCCTTACTGTCACGAACTGTAATTACAGTGTCACAATCAAAAAGTTGATCAGGAATTTCTGGTAGTTTGTTTACATACTGACGTTCAACAGAGAAACCAACACCTGTGCCATTCATAAGAATGCACATTGCTTCGTCAAATGCTTTAGGATCGTCAATGGGTAGATATGAACAGTTATAACCAGCAACATTATCACGATCAAGAGCCTTACCAGCAGTCATCAATGCCCTCATAGAAGGCATAACTTCTAGATTATGAATAGCATTGAAGACTTCTTTCTTTAACTTTTCATCATCAACTTTAACCTTATCAAAAATATAATCAACATAACGCTGAACAGTTTCGTGCCAATGTTCTCTTCTCTTGAGTTCTGGCACATAACGGGCATAGCGACTTTTGTGTATGTAGGATTGGTAAACATTCATCTCAGTCATTTATTCTCTTTCCTTTATTCCACGGCGTAAACAATCTTCCCTTAGTATATCCTTCGGGTATTTCTTGATCTTTCTTTATTCTTTTATTCTTGATACCATCATTTATCCAGATAGTGTATTTACATATATCCGCAGTTTCTGAAGTAAATGGTTTAATATAAGAACTAACTTTTGCAGCAGTCTCTGGATCTAATTTCCAAGTTCTACCTAATGAACTTTGTCTTTTGTATTCTTTAAAATTTGGATCTTTATATCTTTCTTTTAAGGATTTGGATTTTTTAATATCCATATTTACATCACGGTTTTCTTTTAGAAAATGATGTTGTCCGGATTCAACTAACTCTTTTTGTTTTATAATTACAGATTTGGTTCTTTGTTCAGATATATCGCCAGAAACAGATGATCCATCTTCTCTTTTTAACCAAGGATGTTTACCTTGTTCTACAAGAGACTTTTGTTGCTCACTGACAAGCAACGCTCTTTCTTCTGGAGAAACTGTTACATGACCAGTGGTCATTAATGCCCAACAGGCGCCAAAGTCTCCTTGAAAATAATGAATATCATAATGCTCCTGTGCTGTCACACACTGCAAATTATCTATATGATTATTAGAATGGTTTCCATCTTTATGATGGATATGATGACCTTTTGGAATAGGTCCAAAATGTTGTTCGTAAATACGACGATAAATAGTCATAGGCTGGCGCTCCCAATTAGCGTTAGAGTCCGTGGGAATTGGCGTTCCGTGACGGACATTAACAATATTTAGTTTGAGAGCGTTTTTACTCATTCTTCCTCTTCCTCTTTATATTTCCAGCCCGATAGGCTTTCTGTGTCGGGTTCTACTTCCAAATCATTTACAAAAACTTTTCCTTTAGGAAATCCTTGTATTATACAACAAGACATTCCTTCTTTGGCATATGGAACAAAAGTCCACTCTTTGTCCTCGAAATGCTCCCATCTTACGACCCATTTGATATTTTCAATCATTTTCTATTCTACTACCTCTTTCCCTACATCTGGACCAAAGTCCACTGCTCTATGATTTTCTCTTTTATATATGAATTTCTTCTTTTGTTCTGGAGTCCATGATGCTGTGTAGTTATTCAACTCATCGAACATCCTTATATATTCTTCTTCTGATATGACCCTATGTGAGAAGATATCCTCACTAACATGTTCTTGTGCAAATTCTTCAAGTTTAGTTGAATCATTCAAACAATCAATAACATCATCAAGTGCATATTCATTCGGTTCATCATCATTTAGTTCAACTGCATAAACGTGACGAAACATAGAAATTGTCTCAACTAATACGATCTTAGACATTCTTCACCCATTTATTGCCAAAAAATATATATTGCATTTTGCGATGAAACCAATTAGGTACATTACCCTTCGTGGGTACCCAAACAAGACCATTGAGATCGCTACCAAACAAATAACATTTCCACTGATCATATTCAGGTAAAATAATTTTATAATCTTCATAACCATATGGATTTATTTTTTCATCATTTTTACTCATTACCAAAATCTCCACCAAGGTTTCTTTTCAATCTCAAAGTCATCCATTACATCTTTTTCTTTTGGATCTTCTTTTATGATCAATTCCAAAGGCATGGCAAACTTCAACCAGTTCATAAATGGCACTCCTGGTTTCTTTAGAGCGAGAACAATCCACGGTTGAAATGTTGTGTTATCCATAAATGTGCTTACAGTCAGAAAATCGTCTTCGGTCCAGTTACGAAACTTGTCTCTTTTCATAATATTATCAAGTTCTTCTTTAGTCTCGATAATTGTTGCTTTAAATGTATATTCTTTATGTTTCATCACCAAAATCTCCACCAAGGTTTCTTCTCGTCCGTCTCATATAAATCATCTAGATTATCATAAAGAACTTTCTCAAATTCTTCACCTAAACGCTCCATTTTGATTGGTTCTGGAAACCAATAATCTTTCAATGAAGGGAAATGCTTTAGAATTTCTTCCTGTGCAGCAAGAGCAATCAAACGATGTTCTTTCTGTGTGCCTTCATCTGCACGAACGTCAATGTAATGAATCCAAGAACGAAGCGTCCCTGACATATATAGACGGGTTGTGGTTAGACCTTCTGGTAGAATAGCACGAGCCTGTTCCTTTGCTACACCATTCTCAATAGCCCATCGATAAGAACCACTAGCAATAGTTGTAACAGTTTCTTGATATAGTTCCCAATCTGCTAATAACTTTTCATCATCCGTCTCAATACTATTCTGACGGTTCTTGTGATCCTGTAGTCGTGCCTCTCTTGTTACGAAACCCATATCCTCGGTAGGATTGGAGTATCTTTGTGAGAACTCCTGAAAACTAAAGGATCTATGTCTGATGATTTGATGGGCGATGTCCCTGGTGGTTACTATATCCATTGTAATAGAAACTTGCTCGAAGATGGACCAATGTTTGTTATTGATACAATAACGGAGAAGTTTGGATGAAGTTTCTTTATTCATTTGGTTGCTTGGATTGCTTACACGGGCAGTATAAGCCACAAACTCCTCGGCAGTATCAATGCCCTCTACCAGAGGTTTGGTGACGGCGATGATTTTAGCAGTATTCATTTCACTTACCTTTCATTTTACAGTTATCAAAATGCCATCTATACATAGCACCCCTTTGACCTATCTTACCACAATGAGGACATTCTATATCTGGTTGATTTAGAAAATTGTGTGTTCCTTCATCCAATCTCTTTTTGGTAATCATTTTTGATAGTTGGCGTTGTCTTTCATTATCACAAAAAGGATGGGTGCCATCTTTCATTCTCTTTACAGAAGGATTGCTTTCGCCAAGAAAGTGGTGTGTTCCATTCCTAACTTTTTCCTTTTCTCTTTCACTCGCCTTATCTCCATCAAGCCAGTTGTGCGTTCCTTCCTCAACTCTCTTTTTCTGGATTTTCTTAGCAAGTTCTGATTGTTCTTCTGCTGAACAATTCATTCTTTGGGATATACGAAAACAGGCACCCCAATCGTGTTGTTTGTGGTGAATGTCGTAGTGTTCTTGGATAGTCAATGCTACAAGATTAGATGGGTCATTGTTCTTACGATTGCCATCTATGTGATGGATATCATAAGTTCTTCCTTCTGAATCTTTTGGGATTGGACCGAAATGTTGCTCGTAGAGACGGCGATAAATACTCATGCTGGCACTCCTAAACAGTGTTAGAGTAGGCGGGACTGGTACTCCGTGGCCTACATCACTATTTAGTAAAACAGCACTTTCAGTCATCTTGTTTCCTTCCTTTCCAAAAAAGATATATCTCATCGGAAATTACGGTGTCCATACCCCAAACATCTACTTCTGCTTTTATAGATTTTGGTAGTTGAGAAGTGTAGATTTCCATAAGTTCTTCATCGGTTCTCAATTTACCATCACATTCATAAAGAATGTCATGTAACCGTTCTACATCAATGCTCATTGATCCATCCACCATGTTATCTTAGGATTAGTCGTTTCGTATTCTTCTACGATTTCATCAAGAGTCCATATACGGTATGGAGTCGTGAAATTATCCAACCAAGCACTAAATCTATTCCAATCATCACCTTTCATCATAGGAAGGCCAATTTCGGTATATTCAGGAACATCGCCTGAAACATCAATACGACCAGTAGACCAATCATTACCATTTTCTTCTATCCATTTAGTATTGATTGGACCCATCCAGTTTGTTGAGTAATGTATAGTCATCACTTTTCCATCTTTTCATACATCTTCTTATAGATATCATATTCATCTACATGGACATACTCTTCCATACCATTATCTCTAACCTGTACCATTTTGTATTCTGTAAGGTCGACAGACGATTTCTTTGTCATTTCGACATGAATTTTACCTCGATTATCTGTCATATGTCTTATTACAATAAAATCACTCATTATTCTTCCCTTCTATACACAATCTTTTTTGCTAGTATTTCATCACCGCATTTCACACAGATTTCACCGCTGCCAGGTCCACCCATACCATCAATCGTTTCACCACAAAGAGAACACGACCATATAGCAGCAGTTACAAAGGTGTTAGGATTGTATGGAATAGTTCGTTTCACTAGTTCATAATAAACGGTATCGTTAGACATCACCTATTCCTTCTCTTATACAAGATTTCCGCCACAACAAAGGAATCCATACCAGGAAAGTATCCTTTTTCCTGGAGATATTCAGCCTGTCTAATATACATCATCTGTTCTCGGAAGTCAAGTTCTTTCCAGGATTTCATCTATGGCGACCAGTGCTTATGATCGATTAGATACTTTAGGAGTTTTGGTGCAGTGAGGGTGTTGTATTGATTACCGGGATTAGAAACACGGGCAGTATAGGCAATGAACTCTTCGGCGTTCATTGGACGAGTGTTAACGTCACCATATTTTCCATCTGTCTCGATTTTCATAATTGACTGTGTTACTGCAATAATCTTAGCGTTGTTCATTTGTTACTCTTTCCATTATTAAACGATTCTTTTTCAACAATCCATAACTTCTTCTGCTCATAGTTATGATAATATTCTAGGACATGATCTATAGCAGCCAGAAACTCGACATCAACCCATTTCTCTCCACCTTCGTCCGGAAGAGGATCAGCATTGAGACGATACGCCTCCTTTAGAGAAGCAATGACAATAGCATCAGTTTGGTCATGGTCTAGTTCAATATTGTATTTCATTATCTTTCTCACCAGTTCTCTGTCACAAACTGTTTGTCCCAACAATGAGCATATCGATCATTGTGAAACACTAGAACTATCCCGTCATACATGAAGCAGTAGTTCATCACTCACCTTTTGGTTCTGGGAACATTTCTTTCGCTTGTTCGTAAGCCTTATCTACCAGATGATTTTTTTCTATAACATAGTTACTTGCTACATACCAAAGTTGTTTTTCAACAATGATCTTACCGTTCTTTATTAGCTTCTCAGGAATAGCCGAAGAACTGCAACTATGTCTCCAAGCGCTTTCTGCTTGGATAAGAATATCATACCAGTTGTATGATGGTGGAACGTTCTCTGCTCTACCATTCGAAAGAATAATCACATATACATCGTCAGTCATTTCTATCTCCTCCACGTTGACCTCCTCTATATTTGTCTGGCCATCAGAAAATATCCTTTACGTCTTTGAGACCCTCAAGGTATTCATCAAATATCTTTACCATATCTTCCTTAACCAACTCTCGGCACTTCTTTATGATAAGAAGATATTCATTTTGAACCTTATCATGCGAGAGTTCAACATAGTCCGTAGCAATGAAATTGACTAGTTGTTCATACTTACGAAGACGCTCGATTTCATCAGCGGCTTCTTCAGAAGTTTGCTGATCGTATCCATTGAAAAAGCATGGTTCACGCAGTCGCTTCACAATATCTTCACTCATTCCAAGAAACTCCCTATGTCTGGCGTTACCAAATCTAAACAAGGAACATAGAACTTCGCATACGTCTTATCTACATATCCTATAACTTTAGGTTCTATACCTCTTCTCCACCCGATCCACTCGTCTGCGGAAGTATTATAGTATATCGCTTTGTAAAAACAATCATTCATTTCGTTATTGAAATAGTATGTGTAATAGTATCCAGATCGGTTAGGTTTGGCATCAGGATACTTACTCCACGTATAGGTCATCAGTCTTTCGCCTTCATCCTCAAGAAAGTGGTGACAGCCTTTTCTTCACACGGTTCACTTATATATGATAGTATCGCACCATGCCTCATCATCAGACCATTGAATTTGCGATACTCTTCATAGAAATGCTCGTATTCATCTTTATGAACCCATTCCTCTGTGGTCTCTGAAAACATTCGGATACACCTATAATCTGTCAGGTCAAGTTTTTCGTTATTCTTAGCGAATGTTAACTCTGCCATATCCGAATCTTCACACTTTCGCCTTATCATAACATACTCCGATTCTGCTTTATTCTTGGTCATGTGTAGGCTCCTTTCCACTAAAAATATACACAATGCTTCGTCATTAGTCAAGAACCTCTAGAATACGCTGGCGCTTTTCTTCAAACTGTTGACAGGTCATCTGAAACAGTTTTTCAAGAGCATCTAGTTTAGATTGAGTTTCTGCTTGATTACGCAAGGCTTCGTCACGCTCTTTAGCCACATGCTTCAATGTAGCGTAATGGCCATTACGCTCTGAAATGGCGGCATCGAGGTCGGCTTCGGCTTTGTCAGCCCGCAAAGCATCGGGGCGACTACGCCACTCTACGACTTCCTTTGTCAGCATCTCACATCGCTCATTGGCTACGGCAAGGTCGGTACGGAGGCGGGTGATTTCGTCGGCAACTTTCTCAGACACGTAATGCCCCGTCTTGTCTATGTCTACGACGACTAGTCCATGTGGACCAAGGCGTTCCCGTAATTTTTCGACTTCCTCATTAGCGGCATCGAGGTCGGCACGAAGTTTCTTTACAAGTTTCTCTATTTGAACTACTGAGTCTGTAATCGATCCGTCATTAGGTGCTCCCATTAGTTCAGCATTGACTGAAATCAAATCAGTGTAATGCTTCTTAAACTCATTGGCTGCGGCGAGTTCGGCACGAAGCCGCAGATTTTCCTCATATACGCTTTCTCTTACTTGCTTCAATTGCTGCTGATGAATGTCATTCATCACTGTTCCCCCATAATCCAAACATATCCATCACTATTAAGATCAGAAATACACAGCCAAAAACAACATAACATTTGACAAACTGTTCTTCGCTCATTAATTGTCTCACAATTTAACTTTTATTCCCAAAAGTTCTTTTGCATGTTCAATTGCTTCTTCAATTGCTTCTTCAATTGCTTCTGAGTATGCAAGCTTGCGTTCATCAGATTCTTTATTTTTAATAAGAGTTAAGACAAAAAGAATCTTCTTTAGCTTATTTGTTTCTTCATCGGTCATGTTTTTCTCCTCATAATTTATGAAACTCTTTTTTAAAAAGAGTAATGTCAGGACTAATCTCTATCATAAAATCTTCTTCAAAATACCATGGGCAATAATTTTCTTTTTGTTCGTTTGAAGAACAGTCAAAATATTCCTGAAATCTTTCTTTCCATACGTTTCTGTCGTTCATAATTCAATTACCTCATATGTCTGTTCAAAAATAGCAGGAGCCACAGGATAAAACTCGCCATACACTCCTTTAATTATATAATCTCGTAGTCGTGCAGTCATAACACCTTCTAGTGTTATAATCTGAATAGAAGGTTCTGCATTATCTTCTCTCCTAAGAGACAATCCATTACACCATTTTGCTACAATATCTGCATTAGAATCAAGAAGTTGCATTGCTTCAACTTCAACTGGTTTCTTTCGAACTCTCATACTTTACTCCATTTTTGTAGTGCTAGTTTTGCTGCAAGATCTTTATATGTATTCTGATCAATTATATACTGAATGAAGTCAGAAGTCAACCCTGCTAATACCATATCATTAACATCTTTGTGTTCTAGATTCTCTGGCCAGATACAAACACTATATCCTTGCATAATTGCCTTGTCCAGTTTCTTTACAGTTTCTTTGCTTCTTGGTTCATTATCATACACAATTACCAGGTTTGGCTTGTTGAGACTGCCGCATGCAGATACCAAGTCGCCGCCAGCAGTAGCAACAGAGTTTGGAATAAACATAGAATCGATCGGACCCTCCAGGACATATATGCGCTTTGAACTATCCAAAGTGTCCAAACCATAAAGTTTAGGTACATCATCCCTAAGTATAATTGTAATGTATTTAACTTTCGAAGATCCCCGAAGAGATCTTCCTTGGAGGGCATGAACGGACTTATCACCATCCAGAAAAGGAATAAGCAATCTTGTCTCATCCTTAGCCAGAGCTTCAACTGAAAACTTGTCGGGAACAAGACTATTGACATAATGCATAAAATTAGGACAAGAAAATAGTTTGGCATGATATTCATTAGGTATCTTTCTGTTCATAACGAATTTTTTTATAGGATTCTCCGGAGAAAGTTGACTGACTTTCTTCAATCCTTTTAAAGGCCCTGATTTCATGAAGACAGGTTTCTTCATCTTCTCAACAAACTTTTCTAAGTTGATTTGTTCAGGAGTCTTTGAATCTTTTAGTTTTTCTAGTTGATAGTCATTATATATATTTTCGTCAATTATCTTCAAAAACTTAGGAATACCCATTGTTGCACTGCAATTATGACAGTGAAACATTAGTTTACCTTCTTTTTGATAGATATAGCCTCTGGCTTTGTTCTTATGGGTATTAGAATCACCACATAAAGGACACCTAAAGTTATATAGGCTAGGTCCCTTACGTTTGAATTTTTCTAATCTTGATGAAATAATACCAATATATTTTTGTGCTAACCAATCCATTATATATCCTTAATATCTTCATGACCACAGCACAATTATACACCGAACTAGAATAATGTCAAGTTAAATCTTACGAACCAGTTCTAAAATTTTATCACCATAGGCTAAAAAAAATGCAATAACACTGAAACCGCCCATGTATGTCCACATCATTTTTTCCATGTCACTGATTTTTTTAGAAATTTTGTCATATTGTTCTTTAAAATCTTCACGCATGTTTTCTAATTCTTCTAAAATATTTTTATCTTCTGATCTCATTGTATTGTATACGTTGTTAAGTTTACCATCAACCTCGTCTCTACGTCTTTCTAATACGTCAACGAGACTATCCATTGTTTTTTCTTGCTGAGAAATTCTTAATTCGTGGACAGCAATCATTTTGTTCAAATCGGCTGAAATTTCTGTTAATTTCGTTATGGCATCTTCTAGTTTTGATTGACGGTAATCGTCATAGTCTGCCATTATTTGTCATCCTTCTTTTCTTTTTTTAGGATATCAGACAATCTCTTTCTTCTTACAAAACCCATAATGTGACTTTTTCCACCTGGTTCGCCTTTTGGACCAACTCCAATACCTTCAATACCACCAGCACCGGCTAGATTGGCGGCAACAGGTGATTCTGATTCGGCAACATGTGATGGGATTGTTCTTAATTTAAATACGCTAGTGAATGTAGTATTATATTTTCTCATTATTCTACCAGCTATTGCGTTTGCTTCATCTTCTTTTTGGATTTCTGAATTTTTTACACCCATAAGATTTTGCTTGAAATGAAACAATTCATGTGCTATAGTTCTCATAATATCATTTGGATGCCTATCAGTTATTCTGATATAAATCTCATGTCCTATAGAATGACCGAATGCGTTTTTTGAGTTTTCTGATTTACCGACAAAATGAATTTTTGGTAATACATTTAGACCTAATTCTTTGGCTGCAAATTTTACAAATTTTTGTAACTCTTTAATTTCTGTAGCCATTAAACTTTCCTTAGAATATTGATTATATTTTGATCCATTTCTATTAGATCAGTATCAATTATTTTTTCATCTCCAACTTCATATAATCTATCTGGTAATACATTCAATAAAAGTAAAAAAGGTTTTATGTATTTCATCTGCGGTTTCAATTTAAGATATAAAATCTTACATACCGCAGGTGATCCAAAACAATTATTTAATACAATAATATGATTGAGAATTAATCTTTCTTTTAATTCCCCATTTTCAACATATCTTGTAATTAATTTTTTTATGTATTTGATTCTATTGATGTCCTCAATAAAATCTTCGGTCGAAGCATATCTTGCATTATCATAATGTGATGCACAGTATAATAAAAAGTTATCTTCTGTCAGTTTTTCATTCATATTACCAAGAAGTTAGAGCAGTTCTTTTCCATGTGCTGTTAGCAACACAAACATAAAGATAATCATTGTCTCTTGCAAAGGTGCCAGCTACTCCATTAGAAGATGAATTAGCTGGCACAGTATTTGAAATGACAAGATTAGCAGCAAAAATTCCTACATTGACAGTTCTAACGGAAGCATTTCCTGAAGGGTCTCGGAGGACTAAGACCCTATCAGTGGAAGCTACGTTAGCTGCTGTTGCTAACTGTGAAACCTTTTTGCTATTATCTGTCATTATTTACTCTATTAGTTTGAGTCAGGAAGAATAGTATCGTCAGAAGCATCAGATGTAGTTGCTGCTGTACCAAATCCAGCAGTCTGAGCACCTAGCGATCCCATTGCAACTAGTGTTTCATACTGAACACGTCCAGCACGTCCACCAGTTCCTTCAGTACGAATTACCCAACCGGCATGTGAAACACCCTTGTTCTTTGCACCACCAACTGTTACATAACCAGTTGCTCTATCACCTGTGATAGTGTGTGTTTCGCCTGGATTGGTTGTTCTTGCGTCTGTAATATTGATATTA
>Ga0315909_10001824_pt1 | contig 28122 bp, 23 predicted proteins | sample LakEriMetagenome_11_FD_203527 | JGI IMG/M metagenome (GOLD analysis project Ga0315909, IMG submission 203527) | Freshwater fungal communities from buoy surface, Lake Erie, Ohio, United States - Buoy 2 MA125 | ecosystem: Environmental > Aquatic > Freshwater > Lake | place: USA: Lake Erie, Ohio... | reverse complement strand
GCGGTCAAGAAACCGGTGACGGGATCGAGCGTGAGCATGCGTTGTTTTGCCGCTTCTTTTGACTGCTTGCCCCACATGCCATCAGCTGTTAGGCCAAGTGCCCACTGTGCGTACATGATTTTCGCTCTCTTCACAATAGCAACATGAGCCTGAACGGACTTGTCTGGGGCTTTCTGGGTGACAGCACCCTTGTAGCCCGACAGGCACAGTTCTCTGAACCAGTCACCACCGGCCCAGAATGCTTTGCCTGTCTTGTAATAGCGCTCTGTGGGGGCAACAGTGCCTTCGACGGGCACGAACTTAGCAATCCACTGTTCGATGAACTCGCTGCCACTAGAGAACCCTCTATAAAAGACTACAGGTGTATCTCCGCTCTTCACATGTCCTCTAGCACGAAACCATGGAGCTCCGACGCCGTTCTTCTTTTTGTAAGCCTTGGCCCATGCTTCAACACATTTCCAGCCACCGAAGTTCCAGCCGTTCCATGACCTACCCCAACCTGTTTCAGCTATCAAGTTTCCAACGACTTCGAAGGCTTGCTCTGGTGTATCAACAAGCCCGTTGTTCAGGAGTTGACCCATGCAGTAGGCAATGAACCTTGCCGCCTTGGGATTGTTGCCAAGCTTCTTGTAAGCTTCTGGTTGTCCAGGTGTCTTGATTTCTGTGGACAGGTCAAGCCACGAAGGAACAGGATGGTTGGCTAGTTCTGCATCGGTAAGTTCTGGCATGGTGTTATACGCTCTTCTTTCCTAACGCTCTGTACTCTGCCCATATGACAAGAGCCAGAACCATGGTAAGAACAACTATGGTGCTAGCCGAATAAATGGCGTGGATGCTACTGGATACGTACATATTCACAACTTTCTGTTTCTCGGATGTAGATGAACGTGTCCTGGTACAAGAACCTGAAGTATACGACGGTCTCTCTTTCATAGCAAGCGTCTATGTCTTCAAGGTCCATGGACCAGTGTCCGACGTATGTCCTTACCAAGCTCTCAGCCGACAAGAACACAAGGCAGGAACCATCATCAAGGGTAAAGCCCAGGTCATCGATATCGTCACCAAGCGTCTTGCTTACGTATATCTGCTTGTGAAGAGGCCAACCGAAACATCCTGGAATCGTGCATCTAGCCCCTTCACACACATGTTTCGGTTGACCCACGTACATGACTCTGTAGAGGACTCCCGGTATCAAGTGTCGATGCACACTCAAGGACATATACCTTCTCCTACGTCTCAACAGGCACAAGATCGCCAGGACAGCACAGAATCGTTACCACAGCGCCTTCAACGTTCAGAATCGTGCATGCACACACATGCGTTTGTGATTCCCTTCTGAACATCGACACCTTGTAGTCCCGCTCGATGCTCAGCACAAGGAACGGCTTTCCCATGGTTCTATGAGATAGCTGCCATATATCGGAGAGCTTGTAGAGCTGTCCAACAACCACGCCGTCCATTCCAGGCTTATTCTCAACAACAAACAACTCGCCCTGGGCTGCTGAACGCTTCGTCCTGCTCATATGGCATAACTACTAGTCAAAAACTCATGGGTTTGTCTTTATCCGAACGCTATTGTAGAGCCATGGCAAACCCAGAAGAAAAAGATAAAGCAGCCCTCAAGCAGTCCCTACTCATCATCGGCATAGTTCATGCAGTGAAGGACTTGGCCAGTTGGCTCTATGTGTCCCTCATGCTGCACCTTATCCAGTTGACCTTTCTGCCAAGCACGGCACACATAACCTTTTCGAAGGTTGCGTACTTGGTTCTTGTGATACACTTGCTTTCTTACACCGTTGGTCATGGACTTGCAAGTGGTGCGGTCGCCCGTGGAGAGAGCGTAGTCGACAAGTTGAAAATAAAAGGGGAGCACCAAGTCAAGGGTCTTGCTGGACGGCTTGTTGACTACATTGAAAACCTTGCTCTCAAGGTTAGTGCTCGGGACAAGGGCGACGACACACAATCAGTCAACTAGACTGAAGGTTTGTGCAACAATCAGCCCACAAGCTTCTTGAGCTTGAGAATGTCTCCCATGTTGTTTCTGACCTGACGTAGATAACCAATCATTGTCATGACAACACGCTTTCGTTCTGCTGCTGTGGGGTTGCTGAGATAGTTCTCCACAATAAGAGCCTCACCCTCTTCAGCCAGCTTGTCAGCCTTCTCGAAGGTCTCGTTCATCAACGACTCTACCTTCTTCAAGTAAGCACGAAGCTTACCATCCTCTCCAGCTGTAAGCATCGTAGCGTCCATGCTTTCTTTCACGATGGAACGCACAAGCTTCTGCAGCTCAACTCCTGTGATTTTCTTGACTGTTGTCATGGTGATATCACTTCTTGCCGTTGCTGGGTTTGCTAGCTTCGGACATTCCGAAGCCAGAGCGGCTTGCGGGTGCATACGAAGCACCACCGATGATTCCTGCTAGCATCTGTCCAACTGACTTCTTGAGCCCTTTACGAGCCATGGCGGCCATCTCTGGGACACCTTCAAGGGCAGAGAACACTCTGGCTTGAACGGCCAAGTTCCGATCAACAAGCGATGGGTCTTCAGCAATCTCAGAAGCAAGAATACCTGGATCGATGTCTAGGCCCTTGAACGCCGAGGCTACAATGCCCTTCAAATCCTTGCCACGAAGCTTAGCAAACATTCCACCCTTCGATGTTGCTGCCTTCTTCAGAGCTTCTGCGGACTGTTCTGAACCGAACAAAGCTTGATAGCCTGTGAAGAACCTTGTGGCTCCAGCAAGCACATCAGCGATAAGGTCCATCTTGCCTTGTCTGTCGGATGTAAGAGCGCCAGTGCCCCCCTGTGCTCCCTGCTCTTTCGAAGAGATACCATCAATGTCCCTCATGGCTTGCATAGCTTGACCGAGCTGGAGGCCCTTCAGATATCTTCCCAAGACGTTGTCTCTGTTGGCCTTGAACACTTCAGCAATCGCCTTGCCGAACGCCATGACCTTTTCTTTCTCCTCTGGAGAATAGAACTCCAGAATGAGATAACCCACGTACCTGTTGGTAAGCTTGTTGTACTCCCTGAGCAGCTTCAAAGACTTTCTGCTGGCGGCCAACATAGCTTCTGGCTTGGCTGTCTTGCTTTCAGCTAGCACTCTAGATAGTTTCTTGGCTTCAACAAGCACAGGCTCAAAACCTTTGGCAGCTCTGAGCTTGCCGTCTTGAACGAGCTTGTTGGCCGACTTCTTCTGTTTCATCTGTTGATACCTCTTGTGTATGTAGTCAATAACTACAAGAGGCTCAACGAAACGCTACTTGTTCTGCTTAGAACTATAGTTCGGGTAATACTTGTACAGGATGTTCGTTCTGAATTTGTACAGCACACCTTCTTGTTCGGTCAAGTCAGCGTCCTTGACGAAGTACATCTCTCCACAACATACACACCGAAGTCTTCCTGCTCGGTACTTCCTGTAGTCCTCAACGGACTGAATCCTCGACAGATTCCATGGTCTGACAACCACTTCCCATCGATGCCCATACCCGAGCAGATAGCACTTGGCTTTCTGAACTAGTGCTGCCACCTTGTGTCTCCACAAGTCAACACGAGAAAACCCACGCCAGTCAAACGGGTTGAGCTCCGTTTCCGGAGTCAACTCATCGCTAGCGACACACACCATAGACCCATCTTCCAGCGCTTCATTGTTCATAGAGAACATTATAGCGGTTATTGATGGGATATTCAACCATTATGTTGCACAGGAAACAGCCCGAACAGGCTGTCATCAACCGTACAACACTATAGTGACTAGAAATTGTATTTGTTATGCTCTTGTTCGTGGCACCCTTCACACAACACAAGGCCACTTACCTTGTTAGCTATGTGATGGAATGCGACAGCTTCAACGATGGTCGACTTCAATTCGTGGGACTCTTCAGCGGGTGCTAGAGCATAATAGTCATTCCATCCATGTGCCATGGCTATTTTATGAACGATGGCAGCCATACGTTCCTTGTCATGATGAACTTCGAATGGACCTCTATTGACCCCACAATGAGAACATGCGAACCCGGCAGCAACCAACAACGGATACTTCCATTCCGTGTAAAGTCTTCGGTTCGCATGGCAACTTGTAACGAGACCAGAAACGCCACCCTTCCATCCAGGATGTTGAGCACCAACAAGAGGCGTTATGCGTCCCTCCTTCCAGGCCCGTTTCATAGTTTCAGAGCGTCGCAACTTTTCTTCGGGTGAAATGTCTTTTACGGCCTTTTTGATTCGGTCGTCAGTTTCTTTCGTCTTTCCCTTCGACCAGCGTTGGCCCGTGTCGTTAGAAACAAACGGTTTCCATTCTCCCGTTTCAATCATGGCTCTTCTGGTATTCAGGGAGTTCTCAACAGACTTCGCTGTTTGGAAGTTGTTGACAATACGAGAACTATGGCCAACCTTATAGCTACTAAACCCTCTCGTTATGTCGAGAAACTTCGTCTCTTCTCCACAGCCACACTCGCAGCACTTTGGTGCCCCACCAGTATGCAACGCCATATACAACAGCTTGGATGTCCTTCCATGTCCCTTTCGATAGTGAGCCGAGAGGGAAACCATTGAAGAGAAAGACTTGAGACACTCTGGTTCTGGGCAACTGTAAATCGTTTCCATCCATTCGAGTATGTGCGAAGAGAAAACGCTTGGCTTGGAAAAACCAGGGACTAGAACTGCATTGCCATGTTGTCGAAGCGGATTGTTAGTGTGATTTCTGCCATATCAGCAGTGCTGTCATATGACAGGTCGCCGAAGTTCATGCTTGTGCAGAAAGCGCCCTTGATGTCCCAGAGCTGAACTACTGTTCCTACTGGGTCAATCATCTTGATCTGAATGTCACGCTTGTAGAAGTCTGGATAGCCGCCTCTGCCCGACACTGAGTCGAAGCAGAGTCTTGACCATTCCATGACTTGCTGAGCGCCCGAAGGCATGATTGGATCGTGGAGTGTAACCGACAGTGTTCCGAAGGTTGTCTTTCCAGCGATGTATCTTGTGCTACCCAGCCAGTTGATTGTAACTTCTTCGGTTGTAATCTCTGGTCTTGCAGCTGTCTTCACCAAGAACGCATCGATACCTTCGATTGTGAAGATAAACTGACGCTTCATCAGTGGTGTGAATGGAGCTGGAAGCATCTCTGGTGTGTCGAGTGTCTGAGCCATGGTGTGTTATTCTCCTGCTTGTATGCTAACTAGATGTTTCCTGCGATATTCAACCGGTGACGAAGTTTGCCCTGTTGCTGACAGTGAATTCGATGCTCAAGAACTCAAGGGAAGTTGTTGGAACGATGAAGATTTTACCCTTGATGGTCTTGTTGTCGAGGTCAGACTGAGTGGTTGTGGAAGTGTCGATCTTCACGAGGAACTTCTCAACACCACCTTGTGCTTGGTATCTGGACACGATAGGCTTCACTGCCGCCTGGAAGGCTTCCAGTGTCGCTTCTCTTGCTGGCTCGAACATGAACCTGTTTCCAACTTGACGAATCTCTCTGCGAAGAGCGATAAGAAGTCTTCTCACGTTCACTCTGTTTAGCAAGCTGTCCTTGTTCAACAGGGTCTTCTGTCCCCACACAACTGGTCCAACTCCCTGCTTGCTGACAAGAGGGTTCATTCTTGCCACGTAAAGGGTGTCAGAGGTCGACTTGTTGAGAGCAACGGAGAAGTCTGAGACGTTTGCCAGCGTGCCTCTGGTGAAGCCTGCAGGAGCGTTGAAGGGCTGTCCAACGGCATCGTTCTTGCCGAACGCTCCAAGCACTGCAACTGATGGTGGAACCTTCTCAAACACTGTTCCGTTGTCTAGACGGATGTTGGTGTCTGGGAAATAGGTTGCAGCGAACGAGCTATTGACTGCTCTTGTGTTGAACTGCTGGGCTGTCTGTGTTACGGACACGTTGGTGTACGAACCAGTGAGGTTGTTGCCAAGAGCGTCGTACTGCTCTGCATCCATGATGTAGAAGCAGTCGAAACGGTCCTGTTCAACAGTGCTGATAGCGTTGTCTGTAACATATCTTGCTCTCACTCCTGGGACGGCAAGAACTTGAACGTCTAGGTCGTTCACGTCGCTTACCACTTCAAGAGCCTTGAGGTAAGACTGGACAGTCGCACCGTTGGTCAGACCACGGCTTGTGTTGTCGAGTTCTTGTGTGATGGCGGCGTTCTTCATGTAGCGTGTGTCGCTGTTGAAGATACGAACACCGTCGAATCCTCTTTCGAGGTAGAACGAGAACTTGGCAAGGGACTGGATAGATGCGCTGCCTGTAAGGTCGTTTACGGCCAACGCTCTTGTCTTTGTTGCGTGACTTGCAACAATGTTGCCTGCACGCACGTAGCTCCAGCTCAACACGGCTGTTGCACTTACGTCTGGAAGACCATTGCTTCCAGTCACAACCTTCACCTTGTCCAAGCAGAACAGGTTGTTGTTGAAAGCGTCGGAATCAAGAATGTTGCTTGCCGCTGTTGCAGCTGTTCCTGTGTTGTCGAACACAGCCATCTGCACGTTCGATGAGCCTGTTAGGTTCGGGTAATACTTGCTGTATCCCAAGATGCTTGGGTTGAACAGTGCGCTGCCGTTGATGTCGGTTACGCTTGTCTGCCTCTGGAACTGAACACCCCAGAACAGGTTGGTGTCGACACCTGCGCTAGCAGCTGCCTTCTTCAAGTTCAAGCGCATTGGGATAGGAGGCTGAGCAGCCTTGTAGAGCGGCTTGTGTCCAAGGATGTTGGTTGCAAAGTATGGGTTCCCTGTGTTGATCAGGTCGCCTTGGCGAAGGTCAACAAGAGAAGAAGATCCACCGGTAACCAAGTGCTGTGGACCACGGAAACCGAATGGAACAGCAGAGCTGTCGATATCCATGTTTTCAACGATGTCAGCCATCTCAACTCTCACATAACGTGAGCGGTTAGACTCTGCACCAACAGTGACAACTCTCTGAGAGGCTGTGTCAGTGTCGAAGTCAAAGTACGAGTTCTCGGTTCCGATTCTCTTGGCAATGTAGTTTGGGCTTTCTGGGTCAAGAGAGCAGTTCGAGAACGTCTCAAGGATTACAGAAGCTCCGGTCTCATCCCTGTCGGTAAGCCTACGAACAAGAACGTCGAACTTGCCATATGGCTGAGTTGCTGTTCCTGGCTGGATGTTCATGATGGAGATTTTCACATCCGAGTTGCTTGCCTCACCGTCGCTCCTGTGATGGAACTTGAACAGGTTGTAGTACGTACCACCGAAGTTCTGGGAGATAACCCACGGAGAGAAAGCATGGCCGTAACGATCTTCGAAGTTCTCGTAGTTCGGTGTGATTGAGCTTCCAACGTTTGATGTGTGGGTAGCAGCAGCACCAGAGGTGGGTGTCAAGAACGCAATGTTCTGAACAGCACCGAAGGCAGAACCCGAAGCAGCAACGATAACACCAGAACCGGTAGGAACTGCAAGTGCTGAGTACACATCAAATGCGCTGTAAAGAAGGTGTCCAGCTTCCTGTGTCTTCAGTGGGTCCGTGTTGAACACGTTTGCAAAGTAGTTCACAGCCTGTGGATCGAAGCTGGCCGTCAACACGTTTGGATATCTCGTGTCCGTTCCCTTGTGTCCGTTCATCAACAGAACGAACGACTGCTTGCCGCTAGAGATATCAACGGAACCAGTGAAGGCACCAGAGAACACAGCTTCGGTAGGCACGAAGTAAGACGCAGGAGCCGCACTAGGAGACGCAGCAGAGCTCAGTCTCAGAATGACACCCGATGGTGCGAACAACACGCCACGGACGATTGGAACCGATCCTGTGGTCGTCTGAAGGCTAGCGTCAGAGAAGATAGTGCTGCCAGCACTCTCCGACATAAAGCAACCGAGAACGTAAACAGAACCTGTCACGTTTCCTGTGTTTGCATACGGGTTATGCCCTAGGGCACCACCGCTGCTCTCAACAGGCTGCTGAGCACCAACAACGAATCCGGAACCAGAAACGGTTCCGTCACCGTTACGTGTTGCACCAGTTCCAGCTCCAAGTGTTCTGATCTGAACAAGTGGAACGGAAGTGTTGGTGAACCATTCCCTTGCGGCAAGATAGCCGTTGGGCGTGTCCGTGCTAGCACCACCAAACGTTGCAACGAACTCAGGCAAGGACGTGACGGTTGTTGGTACGAACGCTGGTCCCTTCACTGTTGGAGACACAACACACGCTGGTGTGCCTGACGGAGTTTTTACTGCTGGCCCAGTAACCTCAACTTCGTTGGTTATCACACCGGGGCTTCTAAACGTACTTGCCATGTTGGTTATTCTGCCTTCCTATAAAGGTTGTCGTTCGATAACTAGGACGACACAAAAAAACTCCCATGGAACACATGGGAGTTTCTCAGGCAGAATACAGGTGGTTGATGTTATCAGCCGAGCTGCACGCCAGACGGTGTCACAATGAAGTCCATGATGACATATTCGATAGCCCTTGTTGGGAGCAAACGAATTTGTACGTTCATACGGTTGCTTCTGACATCCTCGGCTGTGTTGTTTCTGCTGTCACAGATAACAGCGAACTTCTCGATACCTTGCTTCTGTTGAACAGAGCTTAGAATCAATGAGGCTTCGTCAATCATTCTCTGACGTAGTGCTGGTGTGTTCTGTTCGAACAAGATACGGTTTCCTACGGCCACCATCTGACGCTTGACTTCCAGAACCATACGCTTGACGTTGATGGAACGTAGAGCCGTGTCATTCTGCTGGAGCGTGTTCTGCGAGAAGAACACATAGTTTGCCGTTGGGAACTTGACGATTGGGTTGATGTTCGCATCGAACAACGAGTTTCTGTCGACTTGGTTTACTCTGATTGCTGTCATCGACACGAAGTTCAAGGAACCACGGTCGAAGCCTGCAGGTGCGAACCAAGGGAACTTCACTCTGTCGTTGTATCCCAGAGCTGCCACAGCAGCCACAGAGGCGGGAAGAGTAACCTTCCTGGTGTTCACTGTGTCTTCCACAACAACCGATGGGAAGTACGCTGCTGCTGCGTTGTTATCCAGCGCACGGTTGACGAATGCGTTGGTTGTCTGTGTGATAGAGATGGTCTTACCTGTCTCTCCATCAAAGATACGACCAGAGGTTGTACCGGACTGGTCATATTGCTGGATGTCCATGAGATAGAAGCTAAGGCCGAACTCTAGGTTTTTCTCCAGAGCATAGTCCGTCACCAGTGGGTCACGTTGTCCAGGGATAACGAGGATGTTGTTGTTGGCAATCGATGGGTTGGTTGCAACATCTACAGCTGTCTTGTAAGCAACAACATTGCTGTTCGCTGTACCAGCACCAGTGTAGTTCACGCTTGTTGGCGCTCCTGGAGAGACATAGCTGGCGTTTGCAAGGCCATATGTGCTGTTGGCGCCAACGTCGTCCGATGTCGAACGATCGCTGAACCTAGCGGCTTGCCTGTCGAAGATGTTTACACCATCCCAGCCGCCTTGCAAGAACGTTGTGAACTTGGCGAACTGAGAGTATGTGTTGAATGTCGTTGCGCTGCTGCTGTTGAGCAGGGTTGCAAGTGTCACACGGTTGCTGTAGTTCGAAGCGACATAGCTTGTTGGATCGATTGTGGCGTTCCTCAAGTAAGCAGCCTCACGCATGTGTGTTGCTGCACTGGCTGTCACTCCAGCAAGGGATGTGTTCGACAGAGCAACCTTGGCAAGCGAGAACTTGTTGTTGTTCAAGGTGTCGGACTGCGAGCCTGTGGTGATAACACCAAGCTCTTGAATTCCCACGAACTTCGAGAAGTTCTCAACGATAGGGTTGATTTCGTCATTCACGTTGACGTTCAGAACGCTACCGTTGTTTCTCTCGAACTTCACGCCCCAGTACATCCTGCTATCCAGAATGGTCTGTGTTCCTGGGCTGCCTGCAATGCCGCTTGTGGCAAGAGAGTTGCGTGTGATGGTGAAGCGATATGGAACTGGAGGAACAATCGAACCAGAAAGGTTCGGCGCTCCACCAGCAGAACACGACACGCTTGTGATTCTTGTGCTTCCAAGAGCTACGCTGCCTGTTTGGTCAGTCAATGCTACGTTCGTAAGCGGCATCTGGTGACCATGGAAACCGAATGGCAGAGCCTTCTCTGGCACTTCTCCAGCATCAAGCTGGGCACTGGTCACAACACGAACATACTTCGAACGGTTGCCGTACTTGCCTGTAACCAACGCTCCACGGTCCTCAACCTCAACAGCGTCGAAGTTGAACACAGCCTTCTTGTCACCAATGACCTTGGCCACATAGTTGTCACTCTGTGGATCGAGCGACAGGTTGTTGAACACTTCAAGGACTTGTGGGTCTGCATCACTGTCCTCGAAAGCTCTCACTGTCAGCGTAAAGGTTCCGAACTGTGTGTTTGGGTTCGTGGAAGCAAGCAGGTTCGAGATGCTTACCTTGATCTTGTTTCCAGCGTACGCACCATCATCTAGTGCTTCGGTATAAAACAAGTCATACTCGATATTACCGAACGGCTGTGAGATGAAGTATGGAGACTTCGGTGCCTTGTAGCGTGTGTTGTACCAGCCGAACACATCTCTGTACTGAAGGCCAAGGCTGTTGGCGTTGCTGGAGCCGGAGAGCACTGCTACGGTTGGAAGGTCGGCACTTGTCTGAAGAGCGGCAACCTGTGCGTCAACTGGATAGTGGACGTACAACAAGTGCTTCTTCTCAACGAAGTATTCTGGGTTGGTGTTTAGAATCTTGCCCACGTACTTGTCGCTGCTTGGGTCAAGGGATGCTGAGAACACCTTGATTCCAGCAAGACCGTCATCGCTTGCAAAGGTTGAGCCAGCGCTTGTGCTCAACACAAGCTTGAACATGTCCTGAAGGATGCCTGTCGTTCCAGCCTTGGCTGCTTGATAGTTCTGTGTGCCTGCCGAGATGGTTGACGCATCAAACACTGCTCCACCAGCACCAGAGAGCACAAGAAACCTTGAGTCCGGGGTTGTAAACAACACGGCTCTTACAAGGTGTGCGTTGTCAGGAGCGCTTCCATCTACATCGTAGCTGTCGTTGTTGGTGAAGTCAGGATATCCGTAGACTTCGTTTGTCTGCACTGAGTGCTTTGCTACAAGGAACTGTACAACGCCTTGCAGTGCGCCACCAGCGAACTCTGTTCCATTACCTACGACCTTCATGCCTGCATTGACAACCGTTCCACTTACCATGGTGTTCGAGATGTCTGCAGATGAGCTGTTGGCACCACAGCCGAGAACACGGATGTAGTTCACCGATGCTAGCTCTGAACCCTTGGATTCAAGGAACTTCTGAGCTGCATATCCACCAACGAACTTGGGGTCAACTGAACCAAACTTGTCAGCGAAATCAGTGTAGCTTCCAAGACTCACTGGAATGAAGGCTGGGCCTTTCTCTGCCGCCCCAATCACAGTGGCAGGAACACCACCCACCGGAGTCTCTCTCTCTGTAAGGTCAAACTCCCTGTCGAAGTAGTTCGGAGCCTTCAATACGATTTCTGCCATGATTTATCCTCGCTTTTTGAGCTGTGTGAAAGTTCTACGGGATAAATAGAGATAGGTGGCCTGTTTCCTGGTCCTGTGATATTCCTAGGAAACTATGTACCTATTTCCTTGTGCCGTTGAAGAACTCCATAAGAGACTGTTCATCAGAGGCGGTGTACTCGGTTTCACCGTTCTTCTGATACCTGCTGGTCTGGGAGATGACCTTCGACTGTTTGTTGCCGTTTCTGTCCGTGTATTCTCTTCTGTAGAGGTACTTTTGCTGTGTGGTTGGTTTTGGTTTCGTTGCAGGGTCTAGTTCCAAGTCGGAAAGAATAAACGGATTGGTGTCCACCAACCCATCCTTGGTTTCGTTGAAGTTGTCTTGGTTACGTGTTTCCCCAACGAAGCTGTCACCTGGGTCCGAGACTTCGAATGACACTGTTGGTGCCGACAAGTATCTCTTGAATGGCACTCTCTGTCCCTCGCCTTGAGGAGCAAGCAGGTAACCTCTTACTGTCAGGGTTACACTGTACTTGATAATTCTCTCTTGGTCTGTGATGTCTTCGAAGTTGTCCTGCGCTGAAAGTGTCGGGTCCAGAGTAGACCCAAACCAATAACCCTTGTCAGTCTTGAGATAGAACCCTTTGCCTGGAGACAGTTGGTTCGCTAGTAGCGTATCAATCAGATAGTTCATGTGCTGTGTATAAGCCGTCCAGAACACGATCTCATACGTCGCCGTGAACATCTGTGGGAATGGTATGGAGATGACTTCGTAGACGTGGTTGTTTCGTAGTGTCCCAGGCTTGTCATCCAACAACATGCCTTCCTTCAGTGACGGTAGTTCTGCTGCCGATCCAACGTTCCCCCGTAGAGACGTTGGAGGTGTTGACATGTGTTTCAAATTTAGTGTGTTGATAAGAGACTGGTAGTCTCCATCTGTCACGTCATACCTTCTCTTGATGACCAACTCTCCAGGAAACAAGTCCCCACCTTGCTGTTCAATGCCTGTTCTACGAATAGAGATGGCTGGAAGTATCAACACACCATTCTTGTCTCTGAACGGCTTCAGTCTCTTAGCAAGAGCAAACCTCTCACCCGTAGCCATAAGAACAAAAGGCTTGCGTACGTTTATCTGTTCGTTGTTTCCTGTTGTTATAGCCTTGTTTTGGAACTTGATATCCTTGTCGAACAGAGAATGCACGGCTATGTCAACGTCTTCAATTCCACAGGAAGGAACATAAAACGTTGACGGATCATTTCCGAGAGTGTCATACCCAGTATCAACCTGTCCCTTGTCTTCACGATAGGGAACGTTCTGTCTTGTTGTCATTCGTCATATATTCCCTTCTTCGCTGGCATAGGATCGTTGTTGAAAGAGCTTGCAGCATCCTCTTGAATGAAGTCTCCTGAAGGTGAAGCGTCATTCCCAGGTTCTACCCTCTTCGCTCCTGTTCCAAGAGCAATGTCAGGCATCTGATGTCCTAGCCTGTTCCTGAGCTCACGAACGTCTCCAGTGGCTTCCCCTGTGCTAGACACAGGAAGACCTCTCTGCTGCTCAAAGATCGTCTGCGCACCCCCTCCAGCGGCTTTGGTGGGCAATGGGAAACTGTTCGGGTCAAGCTGTCCAAGCCTTGCTGTTCTTGCCGTTATCTTCCAAGAGTTGTCGTGCTCTTCAAGTCCGAAGATGTTGTTCATGTTGGTGAAGGTAAGAACCTCGAACAGAACGTCACCGTAGGAGAACATGTCACCCTCGGATGGATAGAACCCCTTGTCAACCAAGTCCTTGTACTGGATTAGAACCTCAAGCTTCGCCTCCTGGTCCGGACCAAACGCTGTTGTCTTGCTGGACCATTCTGGCTGGCCCACAAGAGCGTTTAGTCTTATCGGACGCTCAAACACCTTCTTCACCGCTTCGTTGTAAACAGCGTGAACAGCACTCTTGACAGTGCTCAAGGGGTAATACTGGATTGTCTGTCCAACAACGTCCTTTATCACTTCTTTCGTGATGTCGTTGATGAACTGTATCTCACGTTGTCCGACAAAGAGGCGTGGAATGGGAATACCCTAGCTTTCTGTGATGATAACTATGGATGATTCGTGGCCCACTTCTTCGGAAGCAACAAGGAGCTTCCAGCCCTTGTGGGTTTTCAGCCTTCCATGAAGCAGGGCGTAAAGCCCTTGCTTGTAAAGCCCATGTTCCTTGGCGAACGTTGGCACATGTGAAATGTTGTGATATATCGTGCCATCAGGCGCCAACAGCGAGCCATATGTCTTTACCGGCTGCGTGCTATTTCTGTTGGCGATGTTCTTTCGGGCCTGTTCTTGCTTTTTGGCCCTGAACACTGGGTCTGATGCGATTCTTTCGTTGATAGCTTTGGTCCGCCTTGCCTGATTTGCTGGATCGCTGAGAGCCGCTATAGCAACTTTCCTTTGGTTAGGGTCTTTCATTCGTTCTTGCATTAGAACGGACATGGCTGCACGATGTTCTTCGCTTTCCCATAGCCGTTTGGCATGTTTAGAAGCTTTCGCCTTATATTCCGGCGTATCCATGGCCGCCATTCGTTTGATGGCCACTTTCTCTTTGAAACCGGGTTCTTGCCACTTTTTCTTCATGGCTTCGCTTTGCTTGGCACTTGTTTCCGTTGGCGTCTTCGAATGACATGCCCGCCATTCTCCTCGGATTATTTCGGTGCAGTTGTAGCATGCTCGTGTTCCATCCTCTAAGATAAGTCGGTATACGTTTGAGATACGTCGCTCTTCGGCGGCGTTTCTTTCTTCTTTCGACGCCCCAACCATAACCTCCAGTACGCAGAACAGAAGGAAGTTGTCGTGTCCTAAGAGCGTGACACATTTGTTATAATCGGCCTGCAAGAATCGATTCGAATGGTTACCACCCATAAGGTCACGACAATGATTCTGCCAACGGTTTCTGAACCGATTCGTTTGCCCAATATACACTCTGCCCGTATGCGTGTTGGTGATTTGGTAAATGCCACCCAAGTGACCGTGTTCATTGCTGTTGAATATCACCGAACAAGCATACCACTATTCGAACGGTAAACAAATCAATACATTGTTAGGGCCACTTTCGGACTCATAGGCGTGTATCCGAGCATTTTTACAGTGTTCTCAGCCTTCGTAGCTTCACGCTCAGCAATCTTGTCATATGTAAGGTTGTCGAGCGTTTCCTTGAGAGTCGTCAAGAGTTTCTCTTTATCTTCTCTACCGGCAGTTACAAGGTCTTCACCGTTCAGGGATATAGACGTACCGGGCACAGGAATCTCCTTGAACTTGCTTCTCACTCTTCCTAGGAGTTCTGTTGCAAGAGCTAGAGTGTACTGAGCAATCCAGTTCCTACTCCAGATGTTCAGTGAGTTGTAGTTCAGTGGACCGAACGGAGCGTTGAATGGACCGTTGACGCCATAAATCTTGTCATCCTGATAAGAACCAGAGACTCCGGCACCAGTTGTGTAGTAGCTGGAACCACTTGCAACAAGTGTTGAAGCGATGGTTGGAAAAGGAGACTTGCCGTATCTCACTCTTATCCAGAACCTGCTGTTGTAGTTGGGAGTGATTACGCTAGGAGTTGGATAAATGCGAATAGTCCTTCCAACTATCTTGTAACTGAAGTGAGACCTTCTCATCTTCTGCGCTGTCTTCAACATGCTTGAACGCAGAACGTCTTCGAACAGCGGCAGCACATAGAACCTTGTGTCTGGGATATAGCTTTCAACAGGAAGTCCTGAAGCAACGAAGTTCGAAGCAAGGTTCGAGTTGAACATGTACTGCACTGGGGCGTTGTGGAACACCTCGACAACTTCCATGGTTCCGACAGAGCCTGAAGGCTGCAGGGCGAACAACGTTTGTCCAGTTCCGTTTCCATCAAACAGCTCTGTGTACAAGTCATAGTCCTGCCTGCTGCCTGTGAGGTTCATGTAACCAAGATAAGTCTGTTCAGTCTGACTGTACCCGATGATACCTGCGTATGGGGCAGCAAGAGAGTTCAGGAACTCAAGGTTCTGCTGAACGTACATGTTGGTGATGTTGATGTTGTTGACTCCGTTGGAGTCAACCGAACCGGTTGGCATTCCCATGAGGTTCGCCAAGTTCGAGATGTTCTGGTACTCAATCATCTTGCTGTTGAACTCTCTTGTTGCTTCCTCAAAGCATGACCAAACCATAGGCTTGGTCAGCTCAACACCCAGAACGTCTTCTCCAAGACGCCTGAACACGAACGTAACAAGGCTGTCAGCATCACTCTGGAACAGAGTGTACTTGTCGTAGAAGCCAAACGGTGTTGGATGGAGAGTTGTGTTGAAGGTTGACGCCATGATGGATGCACATAACTAGCGCCAGTATTTCCTAGGAATCTACTTCTTCGCCTTCTTCTTGCCACGCTTCATGAGTCTGTGAACCGTTCCATACACCAGAGCTCCTAGGCGTTGACGCTCTTCCGGGGTCTTCGCATTCGCTGGGTCTCCGTACTCATCCTTGAGTGCAAGAATAACCTTCTCCCACTTGGCAGGAAACTTACCTTCAACAACAAGCCTGCCCACTTCCTCGAACAGAACCCGAGAAACCACTTCTGCCAACTTCTTGACCTTCGGTGCTTTTGGCTTCTCTGCCTTCGCTGTAAGTTCCTTGCTAGCAGCGACGAACGACTGCATGATGGTTGAAGCGGCCTTCTTCAACTCGGGAATATCAGGCAGCAGCGAAGCAAACAGCTTCGCATCACCGTTCGTAAGAGCTTGTCTTACCATGGTTCCAGAGATGCGCTTGCCAGATGGTAGCTGCACTTCCTTCAGCGCTACAGGGTGAATACGGCTTTCTGCTGCAAGTGTTGGATAGAGCTTCTGAAGCTTGTCCAGGCTGTACCTGCCTTCAATGTCTTCGGGACCAGCGAACAGATAAAAGTCCACAGGCTTGTCCATGTTGTCCTTGATAAACTGGAAGGTGGTACCAACAGGAGAGCCAGGAACAAACACCACTTCGACACCCTTGCTCTCAAGCACAGGCTGGATGAACTTCTGAACGTATTCCTTCGCTACTTTGCCGCTGAGAGGAAACTCCCCAGGACGCACTCTGTCTTGTTCAGACAGAAACAGATATAGCTTGTCAACGGATTCCTTCGCCGCCAACACACTCAAAAAGTGTCCTATGTGCATAGGCTTGAACGAACCAGGGAACAGCCCAATCTTCTTCACTGCAGACTTAGTCATGGCCATAACTAGCCTAGTTATCACTCATGAATGACAGAACACACAAACTCATAAGACTCTTGACCAGAGTCCTTGTGGTAGAACACCTTCAACAACTAGCTGAAGGTGGTGCAGCTGGCCACATGGCTCATCCCTTCGATGTTGAATCGGTCAAGTCCGGTAAAGACTTGGTCGAACTGTTTGGCAGAGCAGCCATCTACCTCGCCAAGAACCCAACACACGCCAGCGTCAAGATAGACGGAATCAACGCAAGCATAAGGCTCGCAACAGTTGATGGTGTCAAGCAGTTCGTTATTGACAGAGGTTCGAACAAGCCACTTGACGTAAGAGGAGTAACCAAGGCCGACCTCGAATCCAGATTCGGTCCTGGCCATGGCATGATAGAACGTGGAGGCAAGGTTCTAGATATCTTCAACTCTGCTCTACCGGCCATAAAGCCAGAACTACAAGAACTCGGAATGCTCAACAACCCCAACGTGATGTTCAACATGGAATATGTTGCTGGTGGCAAGACGAACGTTCAAGAGTACCAGGACAACTTCCTTGCCATCCATGGGCTCCTGGAGATTATGCAGGTCAGTCCAACCAAGAGAACAGCCACAGAGACATCCTTCAACAAGGATGCCCTAGAAAGGCTCCTGGTGAAACTACAGCCATATGCAAACAAGCAAGGCTTCAAGGTTCTGCATGCCGTTATTCCTATGCAGTCTAAGCTTCCAGACTTCAAGGCAGAACTAAACAAGTCCTACACCGTAAACATCTCTCCTGACGTACAAGAGACAAAACCTCTAAAGGCATGGCTCCAAGGTGTGAGCATGCTTCCTAGGAACATGTCCCTGAAGCTATCAACCGGAAAGAAAGTCGAAGCCATAAGCAAGGACGTGTTTCAGAACATCATGAATGGAACACCGGTGTCCTCTTACCTAGCTGAACCACTGCCCCAGAACGTCAAGGCAGCCGTTGATGGCTTCGTTGTCTATCTCGCAACCATGAAGTTGGGAGAAGCACTGCTGAACTCTCTTGACAGCGAGCTCGGTCCCGTCGGCTCCCAAGAAGGTATCGTCATAAGAGGCTTGACCCCCAAGCCTTTCAAAATCACGGGAACCTTTATCATCCGTGGTCTAGACAGTGCTTTCGCCAAAGCCTAGTTCGAGCCTCTGCAAGCCTCACCAGAGCCCGAGAACAGCTTCAACGGGTCAACGTGAGTGGGTTTCGAGAACGGGCTCTACAATGGCGTATAGAGCTCACAGTTCAAGAACAAACCGGTTGTTGGTTGAGCCATATACTCTCCACACGTTGTTCTCTTGAGCTACCACAGCTTCGGACTTTCCTGGTTGCGCCTTGAACTTCAGCCTGGGATATCTTCTCTGTCCATCCGTATACCAGAACGAAGGCTGGTCGGTTTCTCCATCTGTCTTGAACCCTGAGTTCGCATACACAGCACCAGCTCTTGTACTTCCTCCAAACCGGTTGTCTGCATATGTGACAATCTTGTTGAATCCGTTGTTGCAACACCAGTTCGAAACGTGCTTCAACAACTTCGAGAATCCTCCTCTTACTCTTGTGTTCAAGATGCTAGCAAACCTGGCAATCTCCATCCCACCCTCTGCCTTCTTTCGTTGAAGGTATCCTGGAAGTCTAAGACTTATGGCCGCCACAACCCTTTCTTCCTTATCAACGAGTCCAAATGACACACGACAACCAGTATACCCAGCTATGTGGTTCTCTTCGAAGAACACCCTCGCTTCTCGCATATCCAGTTGCTTCACGGTTGTGTCCCTGGCGTTGACAGACTGAACCGTAGACCCAACACCGTTCCTAACCATGGATTCAACGATGGCCCTCTTGTTCTCCCACTCATCCTTGAAGAACAAGTAGCTCTTGATATCGCTGGAGGGTGGGGGTAGATTGTGGTTCTGCAAGTCGTGCAACCGAACCTCCATCTCTTCGCTTGTCCAAACACATGGTTGTTCGAGCTTGAAGGGGGCAACAGAGGCAAGAAACAATTCAAACTCATCAACACACGGTGACCTGGGTTGAGCCTTCCATCTACTCTCTAGGGCTTCCTTGTACCTGAACCGTCTACCCCTTGTTGTGTTCCTCCGACCAGAACACACACCGATAATCATGGGAAAAGGAATGCCCGTTATCTTCTCTGCTTCTGCGAGACAAGAGAACTCGGCGACAACCTTTCCTTCAGCATCTATCTCCACAACTTCACGCTTGTTGTGTCCACCGTGTTTGGTTGAATGATGGATATACTGGGAAGCTAGCGCTGGTTCTGCATACTCCCATGTGAAACCACCAATGCTCCCCAGTTTGCCTTTACAACAGTTCATTATGCAAGTGCTGTCGATAGCCAGAACTCTACCAGCTTCGGCCATGCTTGCCCACTCTCGAATAAAGGTTCGGTCTTTCAAGCTGAGTTGTCGAACAGGACGAAACGAGCTTGGGTCTTGATAAGGAACGTGAGCAAGTCCCGCCATGTTGTAGCACTCAGGCTTCCCTATGTTCTCATCTAGAACAGCCTGCTCTTTCCGAAACAACTCGTCTCGTGGAATTCCAGCGTCACACATCTCCAACACTTCGAACTTGAAGGACTCTTCTCCATACTTCTTCCATGCATTCAACAGGTGAACGTTGCTATGGGTACCGTTTCGCAGCTGTTTCCTGTGTTCCCACCAACGCTTCGCAAGATTCCAACTGCTGCCAACGTAATAATTCCCGTTGGCTAGGTTGATTATCTTGTATATACCAGGCTTCTTGCACAAGCCAGTCTTTGTGTATGAACGCTTCTGCCTATTCAACATAGGCTTACCATAGCATGAAAAGGACATGTTTTCAAGGAATTGAATGCGGAAGGGAGAGCCACCTCTCGGCAACTCTCCCTTCTAAGTCCCCGTTTTCACAGGGAAACTGTTCAGATGATGTTCATATCGAGAACGGTGACCGTAGCGAAGAAGTCACTTCTTACCATCTTCTTGCCGTATCTTGTCATCAGGCCCTTACGAGGTGTGAAGTCTTCTGGACCGTAGATGACTGGGGTAAGGATGAGAGGTACGTATGGGGCGTAGATGTATCCGCTTTCGAGGAAGGTCGAGCCCTTGTAACCAATCAGGATCTTGTTGGCTGGGAAGTATGGGTCAACGAACACTGAGTAGCGACCGTTGATGGTTCCCACTGCATCTGCGCCTACGCTCATACCGTCACGGACTTGTCCGTCGCCGTCGATCTTGTACGAAGCACGGTAGCCGATGGTTGCTTCAAGGATGGTTCCCACTTCTGGTGAGCACACGATGAAGTTACCAGAGCCACGGAGTGTCTTCTTGTAGATCATGTTGGCAGCGTCTGTCACGGTCTCGATGAGGGTCTCGTACCACTCACGAACTGTACCTGTGAACGATGGTCCTGGGTAGGTTGTGTTGGTGCGAGCAATCTCGGTACCGGTGAGCTTGTTGACGAATCTACCAGAGGCACGGCTCCAGAAGAAGTTCGCTGCACCAGCCTGTGTCAACAGGTCGTTGAGGATTTCACGGTCAACGTCAAGTGTCACGAGCTCAGACAAGATGTTGGTCATCTCAGCTTCCACGTCGATCGAGTAGTAAGCTGTCAAGTCCTGAGCCATTTCTGGCGACCAGCGAGCACGGAGCTTGCGGGTTGTGGCTGTGACGTTCACTGACTGGATCAAGATGTCAACTTCTGGGATGCGTGGGCTTGGATCGCTGGCGAAGTTGGTCTCGAAGCCTGGGACGGTCAAGGTCGCACCATCCGAGTTCACCGAGAGGCTGTCAGCGATAGGAGCCGAAGCTGTCACTCTGGTGTTGTTTCCACCAGCTGCAGCTGCCGAACCGATACCACCACCAGGAAGGTTCGAGGTCGATGGACCAGACGAACCGTTGGCAAGTGCAAGAGCGAAGATCAAGTGCGAGCCGTTGAATGGATCTGGTGTGAAGGTCGAGCTTGTACCCGAATCATTCCAGTTACCACGCTTGGTAAAGCGACGGAAGTTCAACAGTGCTTCGCCTTGCTGGTAGGTCGATGGAACCGAGGTGAACACAGAACCCGATGAACCAAGACCGCTGATGGCGATTTGCTCGATCGATGTCATGTCAGCACCAGCGATGGCTGCTGTCACCAAGGATGTCGAGAGAACCAAGAAGCAGTAGTCAAGAACGTTGTTCTCAACGTCAGCCTGCAAGGTTGGATCGTAGTCCACGAAGCGTGCGTTGTAACCAACCATGCCCGCCGAAGCCGACACAGACGATCCTGTTGCCCACTGTGTACCACCGTTCCACATACCAACGATGATACCTGCGTTCGCAGCAAGTCCACCCTGGACGTGTACTCTCGAATAACCTGAACCAATCAGGTTGTACTGTCCACCTGCAGCAATCGAACCAGAGGTGCGGATCGCTGAACCCGATGGGTTGGTGAACACAGACTGGCCACGGCTATAAACCGCTGAGCCTGGGTCTGTTCCTGTTGCGTACTGGTTGCCAGATGTACCTGCATCGCCACCAACGTACGAACCGTAGGTGTAATCCAAGTAAAAGAGCAATCCCGATGGAAGGCTCATTGGCTGAACCGACACGATCTCATTCGCAATCAGACCAGCAAACACTCTACGGACAATCGGGAACGCCACGTTGGTGAAGCCCACAACCTGTCCAGACGATGCAAGACCAGCTCCACCAGTCGAAAGCGAGAGGCTCTCGTTCAGGGTCTGCTTGCTTGTCTGTCCGGTCAGAACTTCAATGGCCTGACTCTCAAGGAGACGGGCCATCTTCTGAGCGCCGAAACCGGAAAGCCCTTCGAGAAGACCTGTCTTCTTCCACTTCGCTAGAATTCTGTCGTCCGCAACGTTCATCGCAGTGCGCTGAATGCCTTCTGCGAGTTGGGCGACTGTTAGGTTTCTTGACATCTTGTGTTTCTCCTATGGATTCTTTCTTTGTGTATCTAACTACTAGTCATTTCGCAGTTTTCTTCATACCGGCGAGAACCTGCCAGCGTGAAGTGTCGAAGCTTGGAACGGAAGGTTGAGACGCCACTGTCTCTGTCATGGGCTGCTTGCCTTCTTGAATTGGCTTAGCCGCTGCAGACTTCTTACCCTTGCCGTCAAGAACCTTCACAATCGAGTTGTAAACGTTCTTCGCTTCTGCCAACGTGCGAGCACTATCTAGATACTTCACGATTTTACGTTTCTGCGCTCCAGACAAATCGTCTCTCACAAAAAGCTTGTTGAGGTAGATCGAGCGGGCAGTGAGAAGCCTTGTCTCGTCGAGCTGGCTACGGAGCATCTTGTTCTCCACAACCATCTCTTCTTCAACTGGAGCTTCTTCCTCTACCATCCCCATCTCTTCAAGTTGTTCACGGACCAGCTTGCGAACTTCAGCAAGTGACATACCTGCCATGTCGTCATCGCCTGCGTCCATTGCATCTGCTGCACCACCGACCGAAGCAGGTGGAACAACTGGGGCTCCCTCTGAACCCTCTTCGCCCATCTCTACCTCAAGGTCGTCACCGTCAAGAGCAACGTTTACATTGTCAACGTCCTCTCCGGACACACCATCAAGGTCAAGTGTAAGGCTGAGTGAATCATCACCTGGGGCCATCTCTCCATCCCCAGCACCAAGGCCGTCAACCGAGCCCATGGCGTCCATGTCTTCCATGCCGCCAGCTAGCTCTTCCTGCTCACGAAGAGCACGGAATGCCTTGAGACGCTTCTGAGCCTTACGGGCTTCAGCAACAAGCTCAGCCTCGTCCATCTCAAGAACAACGTCATCGTCTCCACCCATGTCGCCGCACTCAGCTGTAAGCTCTACATCGTCGTCCCCTGACATCTCTGCCATGAGCGAACTGATTTCTTCTTCCAGCTGTTCCATAAGAGCCTTCTCTTGTGGACCTGGGTCGGCCTTGTGATCGAAGTCAACAGGCTCAGATTCGGCAGTGACACCATCCGGGTTGCCCGAAACCTTCTGAGCATGGTCGCCAGTCACAGAAGGTGACATTTCTGCTGGCAGGGTTACTTTCCCAACTTCTTTCTCGAAGCCTTCGGCACCCTCAAAAAGCGCCTTTGCAAAATCCTTCAATGAACCTGTCTTTTTCTTCATATCCTTACCCTTTACTGATAGTGGATTTCGGGAATAACTATAGGCTATTTGCAGATTTTCGTAGACAAGCCCCAACCTGGACTCGTTCAGGGCATATAGCCTTGGGGAAACAACCCCGTTTTCCCTGAGTTTTGTCAAGTTCTCAAGTAGCGAGAAAACGTCCGAGTTCAGCTTGTCTTTCAACATTGAAGCTGTTGGACCGTCAACCTTGAAGGCTTTTGAAGCACCTTCCTCAAGACTGACAAGTTTCTGCTTGAACTCTGCATATTCCATGACCATCGCTGGCTGTTGTGGAACAGCAGGAGCAGGTGCAGCTGCAGCAGCGTTGGGAACAGCGGCAACTGGCGCTGGTGCAACTGGTGCCACAGGTTCAGCAGGAGCCGCAGCAGGGGCAGGAGCGGCAGCGATGGCAGGTTGTGCTGTTGGTTGAACAGGAACCGGCGCAGGGGCTACCACAGGCAGTCCTGGAGCCTGCTGTGCTTGCTCACCGAGGAACTTGTCAACAGCCGAGTATATCTCAGCAAGACCGGTTGGTGCAGTAATGCTTGATGGTTCTTCGGCTGGTGGTGCTCCGGGAACAGCAGGTGCAGCAGCCATTGGATCTGTTGCAGCTGGTGGAGGAGCGGCACCGGCAGGGTCAGTTGGAAGTGGCGGTGCTGCCGCTGTTGTGTCTGTTACAGCTGGTGCTGCTGTCGACTGAAACAGGGAATCAACTGGGATAACGATTTGTTGTTCCCCGGCTGGTCCCGTTTCAATCTTTCCAAGCACTTGTGATGCGGCTGGCGCAACGATAGGTGGTGCTGCAGCTGACACGGCTGGTGCAGTTGGGTCCGAAGACACAGGAGGCTGCACCGTGGCATCGAGAGGAGCAACAGAGCCAGCATCAGGACTTGGTGCCGCTGGTGCTGGAGGTGGCATGTCTGCACTCGCTGCCTGAGCAGGGTCAACAGTTACCGTGTCATCTTGCTGTTCAAGAATGACTCCACTGATCTCTTGATCGATCATCTTCTTGATCAGTGGGGAAACAGCTTTCAACACTGCGTTCTGAGCTTCGGCTGTGGCTGCCTCTCGAAGCTTCTGTGCTTCGATGAGGGCTTCTTGGAACAGTGGTGTGGTCATTGTGTTCTCTCTTCTAACTCCTATATGACTCTCTTAGGTAGAGTGCCTTGATCCATAAGCAGCGGCTGTACAACACAAGTCATCAAGTCTTATGGGTTACTTACGGCTCTGGCTGTAGCAGAACCAACACCCAACTTGAACTTTCGAACCTTGCCGATGTTGTCAACCTTGCCGTTCATGTCACGGTTCAAGAACTCACCGTTGGCAGGGTTCAACTGCTCTTGTGGTCTAGCACCGTTTGGTACAAGACCAGGAGCTACAGCCGAAACGAGCGTTGGATTCACGCCGTTACCCTCTCCAGGAGAAGCTGTGTTTGGCGAGTATGGTGTCGCAGGAAGACCACCAGCACCTGTTGGTGTGGTCGCCTTGTTCCTGGGATCAGCATAGATTTCACCTGCTGCTGGGTCAGGCTGGAAGTTCCTTCTGTACATTCCGAAGCCTTGCTGTACGTTCTCTCCGTTGTAAGTACCGAGAATTACTGCCGCTTGTTCAGCAGTGTAGTCTCCGGACAGAATTGGAGAGGTACCAAACGCCAACTGAAGGTTGGTTTGGTTTCTCTTGCCGAGAAAAGGAGCGCCACCTCTAGAGTAGTCCCTTGGACCGTACTCTGGGTTCGCTTCAATGGTTTCGTACTTGACTGTCGATGACATGATGTTTTATACCTCGCTGCGCTGTGTTTCCGCAGGTATAACTATAACACCTTGTCATTTTACTACCCCCAGAGCAGTTCTACTCGAAACGAGCCTTCTTGTCGAGGTTTTGTCTTGCTCGCTGAGAGCCGGGAGAAACTCCAGGAAGGAAGCCCTTGCTTGATGCTCCCCCACCAAACAGTCCCGAAGCAGATTCAGGTGATGGTCTGTTCGAGATAGGTGTTCCTAGAGCAAGCCTCTGCCAAGGACTTACCCAGCCGTCGTTTGCACTTTGGCGATTCTCGTTCAACATCGCAGGCTGTTGATAGCCGGGGTCTCTTGGAGGCAAGGGATTCCTAGGCGTCACAAACTGTGGGTTGGCCATGTGCTGTGGCTGCTGTTCAGACATAAGCTGCTGCTGTGAACCCGGACCTGTTGGAAACGACACTCCATACTTCTGGAGCCCGTCCAGGTCAACGCCTGCCTCTGCCCTCTCGGCCATGGCGCTGTGTTGAGGGACCGTGTTGTACATGGTGTCGTTCAACACTTCTTCCATTACAGCTCCGAACCTTGCATCCTTGTTTCCCATCGACGCAGCCAACAGCTTGATTCTTGGGTCGGCTTCTTGTGTCATGAGTTGACTCTGGTGGTTGCCGCCTTGATAAGCAGCAACTCCTGATTCCGATATCAGTTGTGAAAGAACGCCGTTCAGTGCTCCCTCGCTAATCAACTCCTTCAACGATTCCTTGATAATTGCCTTGAACTCGGTCTTCGTTATCTTCATAGTGCTTCACACTCTTCTCTATAGTAGCTAGAGACATAACATACAAGCTACCGTGCGAGGTAGCTATAACCATCACTTGCTACGACGTGAAGGTACCTTCATGGAAAGAAGTGTGTTAGCGGCCCTGTCTACAAGATCGGCTTTTGTAAGATGAACAGGTATAACAAGCTGCTTGCTCTCCGGAAGCATGAACGCCTGCTGTGTTGAGGGTTCAGAAACAAAATCCCAGCAGATGATTTGCAAATCGTCTTGAACAACGTTGGCGTTGTTCTCTCTCACCAACGACCCAAGAGCTCTTGAAGAGATTCCAGGCTTGCCTCCGGCTTCGATGATGGCCTTGATGATTTGTCCACAAGGTGTGTCGAGAATCTGCACCCTCCCGTAAACGGTGTCACCTTCCATCCAGATTTCCTTGATCATGTGAGAAACGTTCTTCATATTCACGATCGGTTCCGCTGCATGGTCAAGCTCTCCGAAGGCTCTGTTCTCCCTGATGAGTTTGTCGTAGTTTCGAATCTCTCTCTCAAGAATATCCTTTGGGTACACTCTGCCGTTCTGGTTGAGTGCGTTTGCTCTCTGAAGGATGCCCTTCAGAATCAATGGCTTGTTGGGTTCCCTTGTCTTGACATCTGCTTCATCGTATTCAAACGAAGCAAACTCCTTGAGGAACATCATTTTCTTGGGCTGTGTGCTGTTGATCGTGGTTGCCTTGTTGTCTTCTGGAGTTGTCATGGCTCAGTGGACCTTCTTTTTTGCCTTGAGTTGTTCTGTTAGAGGTGATAGACCAAGGTAAAAACTTACCAGCTCTTCTGAGATAAGCGAGCCATCCGAAGGTACTTCGCACTCACCATCGAGCAAACCCCTTACCTTGTCAAGCTTCTCGACAAGAACCTTGTCTTCATTCACATCGTGCTTGTTTCTGGCCAAGGCGGTGGAAAACTCTTGCTTCATCTCTTGAAGTTTACTAGTGAGAGCTAGCCTAGACTCAGAGTCTTCCTTCGAGAACACGTAAAGCTGGATTACCGCCTTCTGTTCCGGAAGCAAACCTTCGTACTTCTTGTTGACCTTCTCTGTCATGAGGTTGACAACAAGCTTGTCAACGTCGGTGCTGGTCATGGCGAGAACATCAACGGAAGACGAAGACGTGTCAACTGGAGCTGTCATGTATTCCATGAGTGTCTCTTCCAGCTCGACCGTCTCTCCAACGCTTTCCTTCAGCGTCTCATCCCTCCATGTGTTCAGTAGCACTTGGATGGTTGCGTACTTCTTGTAGTCGGGTATCTTCTCTTCGAAGAAGAGCTGGCTGTTCGGTAGAGAACTGTTGATCTCGTGTATCAACCCAGTCTTCTCAAGGTCTAGCCTTGCACTTGACTGAAGCTTTACCGTCTCTCTTACCCTTGTCAGTAGATACTCTGCTTGTGCCCTTGTAAGCCCAGGAGCACACTCTGATAGAGACTTAGACAGCTTGAGTTCCTTGAAAATGTCCGTTCCCTTGTTGAAGTGCTTCTTCAACAGAGTCTTAGCTTTCGCTATGTCCCCATCCCTGCCTTCGAGTATAGCCTTGCCGATATATCGAGCAAAGAACTCGTAGACCAGGACAGTGTTTCTCTTTTTGTTGTGCTTGAGCTTCATAGTCTTCATCATCCTACTGCTTTACAGCTATATTCAGATACCTGTGTGCGTACGCCTTGTCAAATAACTAGCTGTTCTACTCATCAACTGCCAACACAAGATAAGCATGGGTACTAAGGTACAGTAACCCTATTATCTGTTACTACCCCAACCCCCCGAGACCCCTCTCTGGTAATGTTCCACTGGCTAGAGAATTACCAGGGGTTCAGAGAGCTCACCCCTTGCTGCCTGATGTTGGGTTATTCCTTATTCCATCCATGTCAAGAATAAGCTCTTCAACAGAGACTCCAGCTGATTCCGTTATTGGTGCTTGCGTAGGTTGTTGTTGGACTGTTGGTGGCACTATCTCGACCTGTTCTAGAATGGCTTTTGCTGCCCTTGTGGGCTTTATTAGGGTTGTGTTCATGCTCTTCAAGGCAGACTGTAGTTCCTTTGGTATACCGTACGGAATGCCTTCCTGGAGCAAGTCTTGTTCTATTTTCCTTTCCAGGACGAACTTCTTGACACCGGAGCCACCAAGCGAACCCATGTCATAAGGGTCTTTGCTATATCTGTTCTTTGTTGTGTCGAGCATGGACTTGAAGTCGGGCATGGAAAGGGCTCTGTTGCCAGAAAAAGCCTTTCGTCTAGATGATGGTGTTGGGTTGTGCTTGATTGGTGTAGATGAGGGTGATGTGGCACGAGGAGATGTGCTTGTGGCTTCACGTTCTTTCTCTGCCATCCTAGCTCTTCGTAGCTGCATCTCATCCTCTTCTGTTGTTCGTTCAAGGTCTCGAACTTCGTCTGGGTCTGGAGCGAACGGTGAAGTTGGAACCTTGTAGTTGGACTTGTCGAAGATATCGACGTTGCTGTCAGCAGAACGATCGAACGGTGGGTTCTCTGCTAGCTTCTTGAGTTCTGCCAAGTACGCCTGGTCTTGACGAGCTTCGTACTTGATTTGGTTTATCTCGTCGGGTCTCAGCTGGAGTATTTCCCTTGAGATGTAGTTCATAGAGTAGAACCCTGTCTCCTTCGACAGTTCCCAAGCTTTCCCAGCAATGTCAAGCTTACTTGCGATGAGAGCTAGCTTCTGTTGAACAGCTACGGTTGAAGGGTTGGAGAACTTCAACTCGAAGTCAATCAAGTCTTCACCCTCGAAACCAAGAGCGTACAGGTGAATAATGGCCAGTTTGTTCAGTTCGGCAA